>Ga0185307_1000786_pt1 | contig 18940 bp, 20 predicted proteins | sample LHCtaG_FD_128010 | JGI IMG/M metagenome (GOLD analysis project Ga0185307, IMG submission 128010) | Hot spring microbial communities from Little Hot Creek, USA to study Microbial Dark Matter (Phase II) - LHC4sed_matched (SPADES... | ecosystem: Environmental > Aquatic > Thermal springs > Hot... | reverse complement strand
ATCCACCTGGTGCAGCGAGAATGCTACTGCCTGTAAAGTATGCTACAACTGCTATGGCAACGATTACACCGATAAGAATAATTACAAAAGTTATAGTCATGCCAAAAATCATTCCTGGAAAAAATGCTTGAAATACGATTAGAAGAGGTAGAAGAATTCTTAAAACTATCGGCACTTGAGGTTTCCCTTCTTCAATTTTTTCTTTCCTTTTTAATTTCTCTTTCAATTTACCTTTTAATTTTGAAAGCAGTGAGCCAAGTTTACTTTCTTTTACTTCTAGAGTCCTTCCATAACCTTCGTATCCAGCTTCTTTTGCAACTCTTTCGAAAAAACTTGCAGTTTCTCCACCCATTTCAAAAATATCCTTTATCTTTTCTTCTTTCTTTGCCATAATCAGTCTAATTAAATTTGGTATTTTTTCATAAATTACTTTACTTTTATAGAAGCATTCACAGAATAGAGATAAGCATAAGCCAGCTTAAGCTCTACAGACACATCAATATAGTTTACTATCTCACTTCTCTTTGCTATTATCTTACATACAACTGCTTTGCTTTGCCCGAGCTGTAGCAAAGCATGTTCACCAACATCACAACTAAGAGTATAGTTTGAGCTTGCGTCAAAAACTGTTTGGTTAGAAGTTAAAACTGTTAAAAAGCGATAGTCGCTTATCGGGCTATAGATAAGGCCGTTACCTACATTCCTTATGTTGATTATAAACGGAAATTCTTGTGTTTCATAAGCCAGGACAAAGGGTTGTTTTATTTCTGTGAAAATGCTTACAGGAGTTCCTGAACTACTGGTAAAAGAGAGAAGAGCAGACTTCTTCTTTATTTCATCTCTTTTCGACTGAGGCAAGCTTTCCAAGTAATTATTGTCGTATATCCTAAGCTTAAGGCTTGCTGTAGTGTTCATCTTGTAGAACACATCAACCTTCGGGTTGTAAGTCTTGTTCGTTACAGGAGGTGAATATGCTACCCATGAGAATACATAAGTATCTTTAGGCCGTAGCAAGCTAAGCGTCTGCAGAGCATTCTGTAAGTTCCAATCTTCTAACCTTTGTAAGTACACAGAAATCTCGCTTGCGTTCTCGCTTGCCATGTTTTTTACGTATGCTAAAATGCTAACTGGTGTAGATGGACTAGTTTCCTGAGGTACTTTTAAAAAGATGGATAAGCCACTACCTGCGAAACTCAGTCCTGTTTCTGTTGTCCCGCCTATACATCCTGTTAGAGCAGCTAACAATAGGATAGCTAAAATACAGCTTTTCTTCATGCAATAAATTTGGCTTTGCAACCAAAAATATTTAAAATTCGGAACCAAATCAAAAATCGTATGTACGTTCCTCCTGTTGACAAAAGGAAGAAAGAGTTGGAAGAAGAAGTTGAAGAACTGAGAAAAAAGCTGCTCGATCAAACCAAGCTAATAGAACAGCTACAAAAAGAGCTAGAAGAGCTAAGGTTAAAGCATGTAAAAACTGAGGAAAAACCAAGACAAACTTTTACACACATAGGTGCCATGCTAAAGCGTGGAATGTACTGGATTTATGACGTCTTAAACCCTGGTCTGGTTTACGTAGAGAAATACCATGATTTTGTAGAAGCAAAAGAGCAAGAAGAAAGATATTTAGTTTCTGATGTTAAAGAAAATATGATACTCCTTTCAAAAGAAGTGTTTTCTAGGATTAAAGGAGGAGAAAGGTACAGAGAGCAATTTTATTATTACATTTCAAGGGATGGTAGATACTATTTCCTTAAAGAAGATGTGAAAACTGACTTGGGAGAAATTGGCGCAGGAGAAGAGTTTAGAGAAGAACTTCCAAAAGAGCTTGTAGAATGTTTAGTTTTATCTGGTGCAACAACCCCTCTTTGGAGAGACTTGAGCAAAAACAAGGAAGGCGACCAAGTAGAAGTGAACAAAGGACTCGACCAAACCGTTTTATACAAGTTGTTAGGTAAGGAAATAAGAAAGTACAAAATTGGAGAGAGGGAAGTTTACCATCTTCATTTACCAAATGAAGACAAGCATGTTTTAGAAGCCCATGGTATGCCAGACGACTTGTTCTACGATACTAACACAGGCTTGCTCCTTGAGGATTTGCTCCTTGAGGATACGTATAGAAAGTTGAAAACTACAAACATCCCGCTTTAAATCTTAAATTTATTGAGAAACAAATAATTCTATGAAACGATAGTTTTTTTCCAACTTCAAGAATAAATTTTTTTCTGGTAAATAATTTTTCATGAGTATTTTAGTTTTTTCAGTTAGCGAAGATTTTCTTTTTGAGGATGATAACAAAAACCTTTACTTTTTGAAAAGAGATGTTTTAGACAGAATAGCAGAAGATCTTAAGCTAAATTATTTTGCATCAGTGATTAATGGTAACGCTATTAAAGAGGTGTACTACGACAAAAGTGCAAATTCTGCAATAGTTTTTAACTACAGGATGGAGCCATTATCTATTATGGTGGATAAATGTTTAGTTTCGCTTTACTGTTTTCTTATCGACGAAAACATAGAGATTTATGAGGATTCTAGACATTATTTCTTAAACATTCACCCATTACTTCAACCTTACATAAGAAACGAGAAGATCTTCCAAATTATAGAAAATATGATAAGCAATTTTATAGACAAGCAAAAGTATGTAGTTTAAATAACAGATGGTAATATTCTTTTATGTTCGACTCACTCAGCAAAGGTTTAAGCGGGATAATAAAAAGGTTGCTTACAGGAACTTCTGTAGATAAGAGAGCAGTAGAAGAGATTCTTGCTGAGTTGGAAAGGATTTTGCTGGAAGCTGACGTAAGCACACAGCTTGTAGAAGAACTAAAGAACAGGATAAGGAAAAAATGCTTAGAAGAAAAAGTACCTCCAGGCTTAACTCTTAGAGAGCATGTTCTCAAGACCATATACGAAGAGCTAGTAAGCTTGCTAGGAGGAAAGCCTTCTGAGCTTATAGGAAAGAAGAGAATAATGCTCGTCGGGCTTTTTGGTTCTGGTAAATGTGTTCATCCTGAAAGTCTCATACCACTAACCGATGGACGAATACTTACAGCTTCCGAACTTTATAGCCAATTTTCCTCTGAGAGCAATAAAATTTCTTTTGAAAATTGTGAGATTGTAGATATTTCAAGTAAAGATATCTTTGTACCGTCCTTTAATCCTAATTCTCTGAAAATTGAAAACAAAAGAATCACGCATCTATGGAAGTTAAAAGGGAAAGAGCTTTTGCAAGTTCATCTGGATAATGGGAATGATTTTTCTGTAAAGGTAACTCCTGAGCACCCTTTTTTTGTATTAAGAAATGGTGAGGTTAAACAGATAAGAGCAGACGAACTACGACTAGATGATTTTGTAGCAGTTCCTAGAACATACAAAACTGAACATTCAAGATATTTCTACGATATTCTACCAGAATTAAGAAAAATGGATTTAGACGTGAAAGGCTGTAAGATTAAACTACCGAGAAATAAAACTATCAAGAAAATCTGGGAAGAACTACCTTTTAAAAGAAATTATTGCAGACTAACAGTAAAAATGAAAAATAAAGTCATACCAATCTCGTTAGTTAGCAGGACAGATTCACCATATCTCCTGATAAAATACAAAAAATCTCAGAAATTTATAAGATTTCCTAGGTATCTTACACCTGAACTTGCAGAGTTCTTAGGGTATGTATTTGGTGACGGCGAGCTTGCTAAAAATTATGTGGAAATTACAACTGGAGATGAAGAGATTATCGGGAGAGTTAAATTTTTATCCAAGTTTTTATTCAATTTGGAAAGTAAGGTTAAAAAGGATTTAAGAACTCAAACTACCTATCATCTTGTAATCTCCTCCCAGACATTATCAATGGTTATGAACAAAGTTTTTGGAATACCGATTGGCCAAAAAGGTAAGCACTTAAGTATTCCCGCACAACTCCTCCAATCTAACCTAGAAGTTATCACTAAGTTTATTAGGGCTTATTTTGATTGTGATGCTTCAGCAACAAAAAACAAAAGGGAAATAGAATTCACTTCTGAGAGTAATACTATCATAAAACAAATTCACCTCCTTCTGTTACGATTTGGGATAGTGTCTACGATTTCAAAAAAAATCATAAATAATGTACCATATTGGAGACTACACATAAGATCTAGGTATGCTGAGGTATACGCACAAAAGATAGGGTTTGGGATAAAAAGGAAAAATGAAATAATAGCAAATTATACTAACATAGGTATTCTGCAGGGCTGTGGTAAACAGGATATAATACCGTTAGGCAAAGTGTTAGCAGAAACTAGGATGAGTTTAGGGTTTTCTATGGGCGAAATACAAAATTACATAAATAGCTATGGTAACTATGAAAAGAAAGGTTTTATCTCAAGAGAAAGTCTATTTAAGTTATGCAAAGTTTACAAAACAAAACGAATTGGTTTAATTTTAAAACTTTTATTATGCATGAAAAATGGAAAAAACCTTTATCAAGAATTTCCTCGTGAAGTCATTAACGGTTCAATTCAACAACTAATAAACTATGGAATTATAAGCAAAAATGGAAAAACTATACTTATAACTAGTAAAGGTCTAAACCTACTCACTACAAACGATCAATTACAAAAATTAAATCATTTGGAAACATTAGCAACTTCTGATGTTTGTTGGTTGAGAGTAAATAAAATTGAAAAATGTAAGGAAATACCAGAGTTTGTGTACGATTTCACAGTAGAGGAAAATCATAGTTTTATTGCAGACGGCATAATAGTTCATAATACTACAAGCGCAGGAAAGATTGCAAGGTATTTCCAAAAGCAAGGTCTAAAGCCTGCACTAGTCTGCTTGGACTACCATCGACCAGCTGCTCCTGAACAGCTTAAGCAATTAGCAGAAAAGATAAGAGTTCCGTGCTACATAGATGAAAACAAAGACCCTTATTCAGCAGCTGAAAAAGCCCTAGAAAGGCTCAAAAAGTATGACACGATAATTTTTGACACAGCTGGTAGGAATGCTTTGGACAAAGAGCTTGCTGATGAATTGAAAAGGTTAGGAGAAATTATAAAACCTGATGAAGTCTTGCTCACCATTCCTGCTGACTTGGGAAAAGTGGCAAAAGTCCAGTCAGAAGAATTTAACAAGCTAGTTGGTATAACAGGAATTTTCATAACAAAGATGGACGGAACAGCAAAAGGAGGAGGGGCTTTAAGTGCATGCGCAGCTACAGGAGCCAAAGTAAAATTCATAGGAACAGGTGAGAAATTGGAGCAGATAGAAGTTTACAATCCAGAAAGGTTTGTTTCTCGTTTGCTAGGCTTAGGAGACTTACAAACACTTTTAGAAAAAGCAAAAGAAGCTGAGATAAAGCCAGAAAAAGTTGAAAAGATGATTGAAGGAAAGTTTACTTTACAGGACTTTTACGAACAAATAGAAGCAATAAGCAAGATGGGTAGCTTAAGCAGCTTAGCAAAGCTGATACCAGGAATGAGCATGAGCATTCCAGAAGATTTGTTAAAGTTACAAGAAAGCAAGTTGAAAAGATTTAAGGTCATCATCCAATCCATGACACCTAAAGAAAGGGAAGATCCTACCATAATTAACAGCTCCAGGATAAGAAGAATTGCTAAAGGTGCTGGAGTTCCTGAAAGTGAGGTGAGAGAGCTTCTAAAGCAGTACGAACAAATTAAGAAGATTACTAAAATGTTTAGTGGAAAAGGCCAGAAAGGTATCATCGACATGCTAAAAAGGTTTGGTAAGTTTTCTCTTTAGGCGAAAAAGTATGAAAATAGTTGAGAGTGTAGTTGCTGCAATCAAAGATGGTTACTTATGCAACCATTGTTTGGGCAGAGTTTTTTCTAACTTGTTATCAGGGTATACGAACGAGGAAAGGGGCAAGATTTTAAGAAGCTTTTTGGCTTTTCTTCTAGATTCTGGTGAAAAGCTGGAGGTAGACTTTTCAAATTTTTATGGAATAAAGTTTAGAAACATTAAGTTAGAGGTAGAAAAGCCTAAAGAGTGCAAAGTCTGCAAGAACTTTTTTGATAAAGAGATAGATATTCTAGCAAAAAGAGCAATAGAGAAGCTGAAGAAAATAGATTTTCAAACTTTTTTGATAGGCTCTGTACCAACCGAAGAGATGGTAAAATCTGAAGAAGAGCTTTGGTCCAACACTGGAATAGAGTTTGTAGAGTCGATAAAATCTGAGATAAACAGAGAGCTTGGAAAGAGGTTGGAAAAAGCAACTGGTAAGAGTTTCAGCTTGGAAAACCCAGACATAACTATAGTTTTTGACTTAAAATCAAGAGCGATAAAGCTGCAGATAAGAAGTTTGTTTGTTTTTGGGAAGTACAAGAAGCTAAAGAGGGGAATTCCGCAGTGTAAGTGGAGTTGTCCTAAATGCAAAGGTAAAGGATGCACTTACTGTAAAGGTAAGGGTAAACTTTATCCTACTTCTGTCCAAGAAATCATAGAAAAACCTTTGTTAAAAGCTGCCAAGAGCAAAAAATCAAGGTTTAGTGGAGGTGGTAGAGAAGATATAAACGTTCGTTGCCTAGACTGGAGACCTTTTGTAATAGAAATTTTAAAGCCTTTGAAGAGGAAGCTAAACCTAAAAGCATTAGAGAAGGAGATAAACAAATCTAACAAAATAAAAGTTAAGGGGTTAAAGTTTACCACAAAAGATGTTGTGAGGGCAATCAAGAGCGAAAGAGCTGACAAAACCTACCTAGCTGATGTTTTATTTTACAAACGCTTGAATAGGAAAGACTTGGAAAAGTTAAAAGAGCTAAAAGGTCAGCCAATACTTCAAAAAACACCTACAAGAGTTTTGCACAGGAGGACTGATAAGGTCAGAAAACGCTTAGTAAAGGATATAAAGTGGAAGTTAATAGGTCCTAGAAGGTTGGAGCTAAAGATAAGAGGAGAGTCTGGTCTATACGTTAAAGAGTTGATAACAGGTGATAATGGTAGGACAAAGCCTAGTGTAAGCGAGCTTTTAAACAATAAGGTAAAAAAGATAAATTTGGATGTGATAAAGATACATACAAAGTGGTAGGAGATGGTAAAGAAGTCAAGGGGTTTTAGACGGGGTACAAGGAAAAAGCTAGAACAAAGGGCTAGACCACCAATAACAAAGTTTTTGAGAGAGTTTTCTATAGGCGAGGAGGTAATCATCTACCCAGAGCCTTCAAGTCAGAGAGGAATGCCTTTTCCAAGGTTTAAGGGAAGAGTGGGCAAAGTTGTTGAAAAAAGAGGAAGGGGTTATGTTGTGGAATTTTACGACGGGAAGAAGTTAAAACATGTAATAGCTAGACCAGAGCACCTTAAACCATTAAAAGCTTAAGTAATAGCTTCTTAAACTTATATAGTGATGATATGGAAATTTTGTCCGAAGAGCCGATAACAGATGCAGAAGCTAAGGAATTTTTGGAAAAAAGAGAAAAGGAAACTGAGCTGAAATACGAGCAGAAAAATGCGTTAGAGATTTTAAGAAAGTTTTCTGTGTATCCTGCCGAGAAGATAAAAAAATTGGTAGAAGACTTGAGAAAAATAGAAAAGTTGAGAGACAGGCAAGTAATAGCTATAGCAAACTTGTTGCCTGAAGATAAAGATGATTTAAGAGCCATTTTACAGAAAGAGTATGCAAATTTGACTGAGGATGAAATAAATCTAATTCTTGAGACTGTTAAGAAAGCATAACCTGGTGATGAGATGAACAAGGACGATAATATAATAGTGTTAGATTTTTTACCACATGGAAGAGCTACGGACAGAAGGTCAGAACCAATAGCACAAGGAGTAGGAGAGAAATTTTTCAACCTTCTAGAAGTTGTCGTGAAGGATGGAATTACTGTTAAGCCAAAAGATAGACTATACGTAGGACCTGAAAAGAGGAATGAGGTCAAGTACATACGCGGAAGGATAAAGTACAGTGAGCTAACAAACTATGCAAGAGGGATACTAGAAGAAATCTTAACAGAACTTGTTTTAAAAGATGAAAAAAGGTTTGTAGAATTTTTCAACAAGGCAGGGCCAATCACAAATAGGTTGCATTCTCTTGAGCTTTTACCTGGAATAGGGAAAAAGCATTTATGGAAAATAATAGAAGAAAGAAAGAAAAAACCGTTTGAAAGTCTTAAGGAAATAAAAGAAAGAATAGAGATGCTACCAGATCCTACTAAGATGATAGTGAAAAGAATAATAAACGAGTTTGAAGGTAAAGACAGACACAAGCTTTTTGTAGGCTAATCTTCTACCTTTTTCTTTATAGCTACTGAGACTGTTATCCAGAAAATACCACCAAGCATGAAAAGGAGTAAAGCTGTAAGCATGCCTATCAAAAAACTTGACTCAGAAACGCCCAAGCTTCTTTGAAGACTTCCTGCTATCATTGCCCCAAAAAGCATGCAAACAGAACCAATTAACCAAAAAGCAGGTGCTTTCCAGCCCCATCCCATAATTTCTTTTTGTTTTTTCTAACTTATAAGCTTCTTGTGATTTCTGTTACTTCTACTTCACCAACTTCTTGTATGTTTTTAAGCTTATTCTCTAAAAGCTCTAGCTCTTTAGCCTCATCAGGAATTATTTTAATAACGTTGAAGGCAACTATACCAAAGGCGATAGGATTTCTTTGGATTCTATCGGGAGAGATAGCTTCTTTTATCTTTTGTTCTAGCTTGTCTAAATCAACATCTACAGACCTTGGCATCACTCTGAGTGTCACTAATACTTCCGCCATTAAGAGATATTGAGAAAGAGAGTTTAAATTTTTTATGGACCAGTAAACTTACAAAGTGGACATGTGTATTTGTTGCTTAAACTTTTGCAAGTATTACATCTGTATATCTCTACTTCTCCACAATTCGGACAACTAAACTTGACAAAATTACTCTTTGCTTTTATTGGCGTTTTACAACTTGTACACTTCATGCAAGAATATTATATACCTCTATAACCTTTATAGTTTAATGTTGGGCACGTAGTATAACTTGGATAGTATGCAGCCCTGCGGTATTTGATGGAAAGGCTGCGATTGGGGTTCAAATCCCCACGTGCCCATTTAAAGATGCTATCTAGTAACTTCTGACGTTTTAACAATTTCAAACAACTCTCTTGCCTTCTTATTTCTTTCAAAATGCTCTCTAATCGGTCTTACCATCTTGTCTATATATTCAGCAACAGCATTCTTCAAATCTTGGGGATGGAGTTTTCCTTCTCTAAAAGCTTTTTCTAACTCCTCATAAGAGTAAAATTCTATCGGACCACCAAATTTTTTAGGTCTTTCGACCTTCATGCTTCCAAACTTCCTAAAAATTAAGTGTTTTGAATAGTCCAAGATTGGGTTGTTTGTTACAGTTTTTTCAGGGCAAAATGCCTTATTTATTTTTGTTGCTATCTCCTCTTTAGTATCATGAACAAAAATACAACTCTTGGGCTTGCTTTTACTCATTTTGGAACTTATAGCTATATCTATCTCTCTATTCTCGTCGTACCCTTCAGGTTGTTTCACTCCTTCCAACCCCATTAGCATATGATGGCTTACGACAACAGGTTTCCACCAACCTAGCTTAGGCCCAACTTCTCGAGCAAGCATGTTTGCTCTTCTTTGATCTAATCCTAGTTGGCAAATATCAGCTTGTAATTCAAAAATATCTGCAACTTGCATCACTGGATAAAAATATTGTGCAACTTCTTTTAACTCGCCAGCTTTTCTCCCCATTATACTCAAAGCTCTGTTTGCTCTGTTTACTGTTACATTTTTCGCTACTAGTATGACCTTTTTCCAGTATTCTCTAGAATTCGCTAAATCGCTTGCCCAAATAAACTCAACTTTTTTTGTATCTATCCCAGCAGCTTTCCAAACCTCTATATAATATTCTCCACATTTCTTTATTTTTTCTAAATCTCCGCCAAACTTGTTGTTTATCCATGCAAAATAATCAGCAATATAGAGCTTAAACCGCACACCAGCTTTAAGCAAATTTTCTATGAGCATTGGCCTGAAAACTCCAAACGGAAGATGTGCCAACCCGCTTGGCTCAAACCCGTCATAAGCAATAGGATGTTGTTTTACTGTTAGAAGCTCTCTCAATTCTTCTTCGGTTATTATTTCTTCGCCAACTTCTCTAATGAGTTGAAGCTTTGTTTCTATGTCCATAATAACCTTTTTACAGTTTGTATTTTAATTACTTATCTTAAGGCAAATAATTGTAGGTAATCATACTATTTTTGAAGTTCATTTTCCCTGACGATTCTAATCCAAATTCTATTCTATTTGTGCCAACATTAAGAATGAGTGGGTTCCCAAGTATATCCTTATCTATCCATAAATCTAGCACGAAGACGGGTGGTTTGCCAAGATATACAGTTTGTTCGTTTACTTTTATTCTTAATATTGGCGACTCCTCAGAGCTTATCACTGCACTAAACCTTATGTGGTTGAAGTTTGTAACTTCTTGTTGAGTCAGGTTAATAAGAACTTCTTTCGTGCTTATCCCTTTGAAACTAATGGTGAAGCTGGCTTCTCTTATCTTATACACACTATTTGCCCAGAACATCCAGCCTGGATTTCCTGCTTTTATGGTAATGGCATTAGATCTTGCTAATTGTGTAACGTTTATTGGAATTATTATTTCACCCAAGTTTGTAGGGCGATTGTACACCTCTTTCCCGTTCAACTCTACTATTAAGTTTCCAAGCTTGTTCGTATCGCCAATAACAAGTCTTACGTTTGCATCCACAACACTCTTCAACTCTACTTCGTCTATTATTCCTATTAGGTTCAAATTGTTTTCAGCAAAATAACCTTTTATTACTTCTACATTCTTTGCTGAATCAAGCACTTTGCTTCCGCTGGAAAAGCTTATAGAAAAATCGCTCAATGCAATTTGCTTCTTCAAAAATTCAACAGTAGTTATGTTCTGCACATTAACCGTTAATTGTACATCTTTGCTTCCGCCAGTGGAAGAAACTTTTATTGTGCCTTTGTACGTCCCCAAAGCTATGTTAGAAGGAACTTTTACATATACTACAACCACTTGAGATTCGTTTATGTAATCAAAATATTCGGAACTAAAAGATATCCAGTTTGATATCGTACCATGAGCGCTTATACTCACGTTTGTTATAGGCCCACTTATTGTTATAGGAAAGGAAGTTGATCTACCAGCTAAAACAGTAATGCTCTTAGAAGAAATATCAAGTCTGGGAGGTGCTTCAGCTGGAGTGGTCCAAAAAACCATAAGCACAGCTATAAGAACTATGCCTGCAAGCAGCACAAAAGCGAACTCGTCTATCTTAATCTGGCCTTTTCTCATACTACCTAAAAATAATTTAGCTAGTAAACTCTTATTGTTTTGTTGTCTGCTTTTTCAAGGCAGTTATAAACCCAGCAACTATGTTTCTCATCCTCTTCGATTCAAATTTTGCAAGCTCAGCCAAAGCCTTCTTATTCTTCTCAAAATCTGTGGAAAATTTATCGGGATATTTTTCCAAAAGCTCTCTAGCAATATTTTTGACAGAAGAGGTTTTGATCCTTCCCATATCATCCACCTAAGGTGTCAATCTCTTGATTTCGTAGTATGTGACGTCCCCTTCCCTATCAACAACAGCCCAAACGAAGGTAGCACGTATATTATGAGCAAGTCTGACAGCACGAGACATCTCGGGTAAAGAGAAAGCAGACTCTTCAGGAACAGCATGAACAACAAATTTTGTATGCTCATGCGGAGCCTTAGGACCGCGTTTAAGTTTTACCCCTCTTTCATACACACGAAAATGAGCTCCAAATTTATAACCAGTTTTTACAAGATATCCCCTTTCTCTTAAATCACGATAAACGATAAATTGAGTGTGAAACTGATGAACATTCTTACACCCTATTTCCAACAATTCCGAAAAATCCACTTTTCTCTTTTTTCCATCTTCCTTAACAACAACTTTCACTTTGCCCTTTTCGCATAAATATGCTGCTTCTACAAGCTCTAACTCAAGCCTGTCCGGATTCTCTTCTGGTAAAGGTTTTCCATATCCAGACTCATCATACAATACAGCAGCATGGCTGCCCCAAATTATCACTCTATTTTCTATCAATTCTCCTTCAAAAGTTTGCTTTTGCTGGGAAATTTCTTCTACCATACTGATCATTATGTTAAGTGGAGGTGGTGGGAGTTTCAGCATCCGCTTTTGAACCCACAACACACCGGTCTTCAGCTTCAACAGCAAAGCTTCGGTTGCTCTCCCGGGTTGAGCTACACCTCCACTTCATTTTTATTTACATTTTTAACTTAAATTTGTTATCGAGAATTTTTTATTTAAAAATTTCTTAATCTATACTTCATACCTTCCTTCACTATAAAAAACAGAACACCAAAAAACATCCTTGCAAATTTAACTATTCTTCTTTTTCTATATTTTACTTTGACTGGCACTTGAGAAATTTTTAACTTTTTCCTGATAGCATCAGCAAGTATAGCATTTTCTATTATATAACCCCCATGGATGTCCTTTATTTTTCTTAGAGCCTTTTTGTTAAATCCTATGTAACCACAGTTAGAATCCTTTAGCTTTACATCAAAAAAGAAGTTGAACAACAATCTCCAAATGAAATTTCCCATCCTGTTTGCATAAGGTACATCAGAAGGAATTCTATACCCTGTCACAAGGTCAGCATTTTTTAAAGCACCCAAAAATTTTGTTGCATCTTTTATAGAATATTGCCTATCAGCATCAGCAACTATTACATAACTTACCCCAGCTCTACGAAAAAAATCAAGACCAGTCTTTAAAGCCTCGCCTTTTCCTTTATTCACAAAATGTCTTAGAACAATTACCTTCTCCTTTTTTGCTAATTCATAGGTTCTGTCTGTTGAACCATCATCAACTACAACAATAGTTGCATTGGGCAAAACCTTCTTTGCATCTTTTATAACTCCTCTTATATTTTTTTCTTCATTGTATGCAGGAAATAGAATACCGACTTTTTCCATGAAAGAAGATTGGAAATTAATTTATTTATTTTAAACTTGAATTCATTCTATGCTAAAAATTCCTGAAAGGCTGGAAAAGCTCTACAGAAGACAGGGCTACAGGATAGTAGGAAAGCAAAAACATTCAGCTGTAAAAATTTGTCAGTGGACTAAATCTACTTTAAGAGGAGGAGAGCCTTGCTTCAAACAAAAGTGGTACGGGATTCAGAGCCACAGATGTCTACAATGCACATCTTGGCTTTCATGCTTGAACGATTGTCTCTACTGCTGGAGAAGTTTCAAAATACCTCTTTCTCTTAAAAAGGTAGACGAACCTTCTGAGCTTATAGATGAAATGATAAAGGAGCAAAGAGCATTACTGAGTGGCTTTAAAGGTAACAAGAAGACTGAAAGGAAAAAGTGGGAAGAAGCGCAAAACCCAAATAATGCTGCCCTAAGTTTGATAGGAGAAAGCTTACTCTATCCAAGAATTTCAGAATTGTTAAGAGAATTTCACGAAAGAGGTTTCACTTCTTTTTTGGTGACAAAAGGTACTTTACCGGAAAGACTTGCTAGACTAGAAGAAGAACCTACAAATCTTTACATTTCCCTTTCTTCACCAGACGAAAAAACTCAAAAATTTTTAGAAAGACCGTTGATTAAAAACGCTTGGAAAAAACAGTTAGAGAGTCTGAAGCTAATGAATAGTTTTAGCTGTAGGAAGGTAATCAGACTAACTCTTGTGAAAGGGTTTAACATGGAAAAACAAGAAAATTATGCAAGATTGATCTTGATGGCAGAACCAGACTTTGTAGAGGTTAAGGCTTACATGTGGGTTGGAGAAAGTAGAAACAGACTTCCAGGAAGTGCAATGCCAAGTATGGATGATGTGAGAAGTTTTGCTGAAGGTTTATCAAAACTGATAGGATATAAAGTAAAAGATGATAATATTCTAAGTAGAGTGGTTTTGTTGAGCAAAAAGTGATGGTATGGCAAAAGAGAAACGCCTCACACAAGAAGAGATAGAGATAAGGAAGATTGTTATTCCAAAAGAAGGAGAAGTTCTTGGCGTGATAGAGCAGATGGTAGGCGGTGATAGAATTAAAGTAAAGTGCGACGATGGTTACACAAGAATTTGTAGAATTCCTGGTAGATTGAGGAAGAGGGTATGGCTAACCGAAGGAGACCTTGTACTGGTGGCTCCATGGAAGGTACAAAGCAATGAGAGAGGAGATGTAATCTTTAAGTACACAGCAACACAAGCAAACTGGCTGAAGAGAAAAGGTTACGTGAAAACAATAAGTATAGAATAAGTTTGCTGGTTTAAGATGATAGAGTTTGTCTCAATCCCAGAACAAAGGATGAAAATTGTTAGCTCTGACAAAAGAATTGTTAAAAAGTTAGAAGAACTTTCTGGTACACGCATTAAAATAAACAAAACTGTTTGTGTGGACGGAGAAGATCCTGCAGCTGTAATGAGGGTTAGGGATGCTTTGAAAGCTTTTGGAAGGGGCTTCAGTTTTGAGGATTGCTTAGAGTTACTAAAAGAAAATTATGTTTTAGAAACGATTAGCGTAAAAAGTTTTAGTAAGTCAAAGAAAAGAAGACTCTCCTTAAAAGGTAGAGTTATAGGTTTTAAAGGTTCAGCTAAAACTAATATAGAAAGATACACAAACACGAAAATTGCAGTATACGGGAATACAGTAAGCATAATTGGTGAATGGGAAAATGTTCAAAAAGCGAAGAAGGCAGTAGAAATGCTTTTATCAGGGAAACCGCATAATACTGTTTACATGTTTTTAGAGGGGAGAATATGAGCGTCACCATTACTGCTGAAGAGCTGGGAGAAAAGATAAAAGAAATAAGCATAGCAGAGTTTTTCGAGAAGAACAAACACTTGCTAGGATATGAAAACCCAACAAGAGCGTTAATAACTGTAGTAAAAGAGGCTGTAGAGAACTCTTTAGACGCTTGTGAAGAGGCAGGAATTTTACCTGATATATTTGTATCTTTAAAGGAAGTTGCTCCAGACAGGTTCAAAATAATTGTGGAAGATAACGGGCCAGGAATAATAGAATCTAAAGTTCCTGTAGCTTTTGCTAAGTTTTTGGTTGGTAGCAAGTTCTATAGACTCAGGCAATCAAGAGGGATCCAAGGTATAGGGATACATGGTGCAGTACTTTATTCACAGCTAACAACAGGAAAACCTGTTAAAGTAATTTCTAGTACTGGTAAGGATATTCATGAATTTGAGCTTATGATCGATGTTTTAAAAAATGAGCCAAAAATAATTTCACACAAGAAAGAAAAGAATCCGAAAAAGTGGCATGGTGTTAGAGTAGAGCTAGAGGTAGAAGGGAAGTACGTCCGTGGTTCTCAATCAGTAACGGAATATCTAAAACAAACTGCCATAGCAAATCCTTTCGCAAAAATAGTTTTCGACGGTCCAGACGGAAAAGTAGTTTTTGAAAGAGGTGCGAAAGAATTACCAAAACAACCAAAAGAAATAAAGCCTCATCCTTATGGCGTTGAGTTAGGAATTCTGAGAAGAATGCTTTCAACAACAAAAGCAAGAAATCTTATAGGATTTTTAACTTCTGAATTTTCTAGAGTTGGCAGAACTTCTGCTGAGCAGATATGCAGATTAGCAAGACTAGAGATTAACAAAAAGCCACATGAGGTAGACCATGAAGAATTAGAAAGACTGCACAAAGCTATGCAGATGGTAAAGCTTAAACTACCACCAACAGATTGCCTTTCACCTTTAGGAGAAAATCTGATAACAGAAGGATTGAAAAAGGAGCTGGATGCAGAATATTTTGTTGGAGTAACAAGACCACCATCGGTTTATCGGGGGTACCCTTTTGTTGTGGAGATAGGTCTAGCTTATGGAGGAAATTTACCGGTCGATAAGCCGGCAAAGTTGTATAGGTTTGCAAACAAAATTCCTTTACTTTATAATCAATCAGGTTGCGCTCTTACCGAAAGCGTTTGTGAGGTTGATTGGCGCAGGTATGGTTTTTCTCAGTCAGAAGGTAGCTTACCAGTAGGTCCGTTAGCAATTTTGGTTCATTTTGTTTCTGTCTGGGTACCATTCACTTCTGAAGGAAAGCAAGCAATTGCAAACTATCCTGAAATCATGAAAGAAGTTAAGCTTGCCCTGCAAGATGCTGGTAGGAAGCTTGCAAAATATGTGAGAAAAATTAAAATGATAAAAGAAAGAGAATTAAGAAGAAATATATTCGAACGATATTTACCGATAGTTGCTGAATCTCTTGCAGAACTAACGAACAGAAAGGCAGAAGAGATTTTAAGTAAACTGAAAAATATGATGAAAGGTGAGAAGGTTGAAGGAGGTACAGAAAAGACTTAAGGAAAAGATTGGAGAGAAAATTTTGAAAGATGTGGAAAAGGGAGAAAATCCGTACATAGAAATTCCACTTAGAACTTTAAACAATGTAGTTTATGACTCAAAGACAGGAATGCTTACTCTAGGCGGAAAATCGGCAAAAAGATTCTTATTCAACATAGCTCATGCAAAAAAATTTACCCAAACTCTGATGGTTTCTGCATTTTGCAACCAACTACTTAAAGAAAATTTGCACACAAGCTTAAGAGATATGTTCTATGCTTTGAAAAGAACCTTCCCAAACTCAAACGAAAATACTTTCGAAGAAGAAAACGAAAGCAATGCAGTTCTAGTCGATTTAGAAGTTGCGCTAGATGTGCTAAGAGAACAACTTCATCTAAACGCAGACGTGAGAGGAAGGGTTGTTGGAAACGTTGTGATAAAAGATGGTAGGGATTTAATTAATTGGGCTAAGTTAGGGTCAGGTGGGTGGGCAATTCCAAGTAATGTTGAAGATATAGAATTTAAAAAAGTTGATGCGGACTGGATACTTTGCGTCGAAAAAAACGCAGCATTTGAAAGGTTGCACGAAGATAAATTTTGGCAAAAGCATAATTGTATCCTTTTAACTACACAGGGGCAACCTGCAAGAGGGGCAAGAAGGTTGTTACAAAGGTTGTCAACAGAATTTAAATTGCCAGTTTATGTAGCTACTGATGCAGACAGTTTCGGTTGGTATATCTATTCAGTCATAAAGTATGGAAGTATTTCGTTAGCTCATGTGTCTGAAAGATTAGGCACACCTACCGCAAAGTTCTTAGGGTTGACAATCAGTGACATAGACGAATTTAAACTGCACAATTTTACGATTAAAGCAACTGAGCAAGACATAAAAAGAGCAGAAGAATTGATGAACTATGAGTGGTTCAAATCAAAAGATTGGCAAAGAGAATTAAGGCTAATGGTAGAAAGAAAAATTAAAGCAGAGTTGGAAGCTTTGTCTGGTAGAGGATTAAAGTTTATGACAGAAGTTTATTTACCAACAAAACTCAAAGAGAAAAAGTTTTTAGATTAATCTTTAAATTATAAAATTAAAAAGATGCCCTGGTAGCTCAGTTGGTAGAGCACCTGACTTGTACCTGATAGTTAGATCGGATGATAGAAAGCTATCAGGGGGTCGAGGGTTCAAATCCCTCCCAGGGCTATCAAAATTAAACCTTAGAGGAATACAATGAATTATTTTCATTTTAGAAACAATTAATGTCTTGGTGGTTGAGCAGGCGGAGTAGGTGTTGGTGGCTGTGGAGTTGGAGTAGGTCCAGGTGGTGACGGAGGGGTTGGTGGTGGAGGGGGAAGCGGTGGGCATGGACAATCTTCTCCATCGTACTGACTTGGCCATTCTCCTTGGCAATACTCTGAGCAAAATCCAGGCTGAGGACACTCACATTTAATTGTTGGACATTGGTACCAACATTCATCTGGATTATCAGGCTTTGGTACACAGGTGCATCTGTCTATAGAATCTGGAGGAGCTCTACAAGGTAGACCTTTATAACAGTCAAACTTCCTTAGGTATATAGTCGTATCAATTTTAAACTCTAAAGGCTTTGTTCCGTTAGGTGTGGAAACAAAATATTTATTGTCGATACAACCAAAAGTTGTTTTGAACGAAGTTTTAACTTCTGCATAGTATGTGCATGTACCTGTACACTCTCCTTGTAATCCTAGCCCACACGGTTGTTGCCACGGTGCTTTTATACACTCTTTACAAGCTGGAGCATCTTCCCAGCGTTTGCAGTATCCAACCTGAGTAGGGTCAAATTCTGGGGGACAGTTTTCATATTCATGGGCACAGCACGTTATCCTGTAATAGCATTTTATATAAGGGTCGTTGAAAACTTTTTCTAATTTATTCACTTTATCCTGTGCAGAAGCTTTTAAGGCGTGGAGTAAAGGAGGGCAAATCTCACAAGGACCAGAATTTCTACATTCACATATTTTTGACATATCTTTACAAGTATCTTGAATGTATTCAGGTCCATACTTCTGAACCCATTCATAGAATTTTCTATACATGAACCAAAACCTTAGAAACGAAATCTTTTCTGTTATATCGTTGATAGAAGTTATGTTAACACCTTCACCACCTATCAAAATATTACTCCCAGTTGCAACGGCTTCGAAGTCTTCATCAATTTTTCCTGCGTTTAAATTGTCTCTATCAACTTTAAAATCAACACAACTTACTTGTGACAAGTTTACTTTCAAGATAGTAGTGCTTTCAAAATTTTTTATATAGTTGTTGAGAAAGTTTGTCGTTTCATTTGAAAGTGAAAATCTTACTTCATCAACTTCTGGTGCATCAACTTTATCACCACATATCCAACTTCTTGGCGATACTTCACTGCCAGGGTGCATACCACCTTGTTCTGCTATTTTGGCGACAGCTTCATGAACAGAAAAATGAAGAGCTATCCTTGAAAAATATTTTACGTAATCTAGGTAGACGGAAGTGAGACGGTAGCTTAAACTTTTAGTTATCCTTTCTATGGTGCTAGCATGCGAAAAGTAAGAATATATTAGTCCGACTAACGAGATACCAACAATCACTATTAGCAGCAGCAAGCTGGATTGTGCTTTTACCATA
>Ga0185307_1000785_pt1 | contig 18943 bp, 16 predicted proteins | sample LHCtaG_FD_128010 | JGI IMG/M metagenome (GOLD analysis project Ga0185307, IMG submission 128010) | Hot spring microbial communities from Little Hot Creek, USA to study Microbial Dark Matter (Phase II) - LHC4sed_matched (SPADES... | ecosystem: Environmental > Aquatic > Thermal springs > Hot... | reverse complement strand
GCACCGCAACCTTCGCAGAGAATCTCGTTAACGCGAGCCTTACCCTCAGTAATCTCGATAGCGCCGTAAGGGCATACGGTTACGCAGACCCTACACCCGTTACACCTATCCCTATCTACCTCAGCAATTATAGGCTCCTTCTCGATGTAGCCGCGTAGAAGCATCTCAGCAGCCTTAGCAGCAGAGCTCGCAGCCTGAGCTATAGATTCAGGTATGTCCTTAGGCCCCTGCACAGTGCCGGCTACTAGTACACCGGCAACGGAAGTCTCAACAGGTCTTAGCTTGGGGTGTACCTCACTAACGAACATGAACTGGTCTACCGGTATCTTAAGCATCTCAGCGAGCTTTCTATCGATAGTTGACACCATGCCTAAGGCCAAGACCACTAAGTCAGCTCTAATCAAGATCTCACGGTTGTCTAGAAGGTCGTAGCCTTCAACCACTACATCACCCGTTAACCTATCCTTATACACTCTCGAGACCCTACCCTTAATGTAGATAGCCCCGTGCTCCTGAGTTCTCTTAATGAACTCCTCAAAGCCCTTACCGCCGGCTCTCACATCAATGTAGAACACGTAGGCCTCGCCATCGGGTACACGCTCAAGGAATAGTAGCGCGTGTTTAGCTGTGTACATGCAGCAGATCTTGGAGCAGTAGGGTAGGTGGTTTACATCACGTGAGCCAACGCACTGTATGAACACCACCCTCTTTACAGGCTTCCCATCGCTAGGCCTTCTGACCTCCCCACGTGTAGGTCCTTGAACGTCTAGTATCCTCTCAAACTGCATTGAGTCTATAACGTCGTTCTCCACCCCATACTGGTACTCCGGTAGCTTCTTAGCTGGGTATAGCTCGTACCCCGTAGCTACTACTATAGCTCCAACAACCTCTTCCACAACCTCTTCCCGGTACTCTAGGTCTATAGCCTTAGCTGGGCATACCTTAACGCAGCGACCGCACCTAGTGCAGTGCTCGAAGTCAACTACGTAAGCTGAGGGCACTGCCTGAGCAAACGGTATGTAAATAGCTTTTCTCCTACTAAGCCCTCTATTAAACTCGCTGGGGACCTCAACTGGGCAGACCCTCTCGCAGAAGCCACAGAGCGTGCAGGTACCTACCTTAACACCCCTAGGTCTAACCCTTAGCCTGACCTTGAAGTTCCCCGCGTAGCCCTCAACGCTCTCAACCTCCGTTAAGGAGTATATCCTGACTAGCGGGTGCTTCGCTACCTCAGCCATCAGTGGTGTTAGTATACACTGAGCGCAGTCTAGTGTTGGGAAGGTTTCGTGGAGCATCGCCATCTTACCACCTATACTAGGAGTTCTCTCGACTAGAGCTACAGGTATACCCATCTTAGCTAGCGTAAGTGCTGCTGTAATCCCCGCTATACCCCCACCTATAACTAGGACCTTCTTCGTAACGCTAACTTTAATAGGTTCGTAGGGCTTATTGCCGAGTAACTTAGCTACCGCACCATATATAATTCTTACAGCTTTTTCGGTAGCTAAGTTCTTATCTAGGTGAACCCAGCTATCAAGCTCCCTAATGGAGACCATCTCAAGCCTATACCTATTTAAACCAGCTCTTTCAATAGCTCCCGCAAATGTCTCGAGGTGTAGTGATGGCGTGCAAGCAGCTACAACTACACCATCCAGCTCGTACTCCCCAATAGCCTTAGCTATGAGCTCCTGCCCAGGCTCGGAACACAGGAACACGTAGTCCTCAGCGTAGGCAACCCCGGGGAGCTTCCTAACCTCCTCAATAACCTTCTTAACGTTAATAACGCCAGCGATATTCACACCGCAGTGGCAGACGAAGACGCCTATACGCAACTAACATTCCCCCTGCACGAAGTTCTCCTAAGCTTAGCACGCTTAGGGTAGTTTCTACTTGAGTTAAAAACATGAGGTTCAGCCTTAAGCACTTATAGAGGTACTTTTAATAGCTCGTTCTTCCTCTTAACACTCTCCTCGAGCACCTCCTCTATTAGGTTCCTACCCGCGCTGTCTATTGCTACAACTAGCGGACCGAAATCCTCTACCTCGAAGACCCAGACAGCCTCCGGTATACCGAGGTCTAACCAGTGCACATCTATAACCCTCTTAATAGACTGCGCAGCTAGGACCCCCGCACCGCCGGTATACGTAGCGTAGACCGCACCGTACTTAGTGCAGGCCTCAGCAGTTCTCTTACCCATACCACCCTTACCAATAACTACCCTAACGTTAAGCTTCTCTATAACCTCGTACTCGTAGAGCTCCATTCTAGCGCTAGTTGTTGGACCGCCTGCTACTACGACCCATTGACCATCCTTCTTAGTTACCACAGGTCCGCAGTGGTATATTACACCACCCCTAAGGTCGAATGGTAACGGCTTACCCTCCCTTAAGTACTCAATTATTCTCCTGTGCGCAGCGTCCCGTGCGGTGTAGATCACCCCGGTTAGGTACACTATATCCCCTACACGTAGCTTCCTCACATCCTCCTCAGAGAGGGGTACCCTAAGTCTATACTCTACCACGGAGACACCACCCTACTGCGATACGGTGTACTCACCCGTAGATTTAACTACTACAGTCGCTCTCCTCGCAGCCCAGCACTGGAATACTACAGCTACCGCGTACGTTGCGGGGTGCCTGTAGGCGTAGTCGACGTGGACGGCTAGTGCCGTTGTCTTACCGCCCATACCCATCGTACCTATACCTAGTTTATTGATCATCTCTAGTATCCTCCTCTCAAGATCAGCTACCGTCGGCTCGGGGTGCTTTGTCCCTATCTTCCTTACAACGGCACACTTCTTAGCTAGGTGGATAGCCATGTCTGCCGTACCGGCAATGCCGACTCCAATAATTGTCGGTGGGCAGGGCATAGCACCTGCCTTAACAACAGCATCAAGTATAACCTCCTTAACTCCCTCAAGCCCCTTACCCGGGGGTATCATGGTGAATACAGCTACGTACTCTGAACCCCCACCTTTAGGAACTACGGTAACCTCTAGGTAGTCCCCTTGAGGGTCAATACCATCCCACACGATTACTGGGGTGTACCTACCAGTGTTATCACCGGGATTACGCCCGGTGATCGGGTCTACGCTATTAGGTCTTAGCGGGACCTCCTTAGTAGCTATACGTGTAGCTTCGATTAGGGCCTCCTCTACAACATCTATCGCAGGGAACTTAGCTCCAAGCTTAACGTAGTACGTTACGAGGCCTGTATCCTGACATATGGGGGCTTTAAGCTTCTCAGCTAGGTCTATATTCCTACGTATAGCCTCAAGCTGAGCTTTCGCAGCTGGGTTTACCTCCTCTTCATAAGCTCTCTGTAGGGCCTCCTTTACATCTGGTGGTAAGTATATTGAGGCTACTTTAAGCCCTTCAACAACAGCCTTAACTATAGCGTCCCTGAAGTCTACCATGCTCCCTACACCGGTGGCATCGGCGATATCAACCCTTGCCCTAGCAACACTTTCATCTGCTTCCTAGGTCTCTCAATAAGCTCTCTGACCTCAGCCTCCAGCTCGCCTCTCGAGAGCTTCCTCCTCGCATAGCCTAGCTCCATGGCCTTCTCAGCTACAGCTATAGCCTCCCTTACGTAGAGCTCCACCTCCTCCATAGTCCCTATTATCCTCTCCTCGTGGATACCCGTTTCCTCACTATACTTAGCTATAGCTATAGCTGCTGCGTAGAACATCTCATCGGTCATCTTCTTAGCTCTAACGGTTAGGACTCCCCTGAATACTGCTGGGAACCCTAAGCTATTGTTTATCTGGTTCGGGAAGTCGCTTCTACCTGTAGCAACGATCCTTGCCCCGGCTTCCTTAGCTTCCCAAGGCCAGATCTCCGGTATCGGGTTAGCCTCGGCAAAAACTATGGGGTCCTTATTCATCTCCATAACCCACTCCTTCTTAATAACACCAGGTCCCGGCGTTGAAGCTGCTATAACTACATCAGCTCCCTTAAGAGCCTCCTTAATACCACCCTTTACGCACTCTGGATTACTTTCAACAGCTATCTGATACTTCCAGGGGTTAGTCTTCCTCAACTCCTCAATATCCTCCCTCTCCCTATGTAGTATACCTTTAGAGTCCACAACGACCATGTTCTCCGGCCTAGCATTGAAGACCTTGAGGTACCTATAGGTACAGACATTTGCTGCTCCAGCACCTACCAACGCTATTCTCGTGTGCTCGATCTTCCTACCCGTGAGTTTAAGTGCATTTATTAGAGCTGCTAGAGTTACGAGAGCTGTACCCTGCTGGTCGTCGTGCCAGACCGGTATGTCTAGGACCTCCTGAAGTTTCTCGAGTATGTAGAAGCACTTAGGGGACTCTATATCCTCTAGGTTAATAGCTCCAAAGCTAGGCTCCATAGCCTTAACTATGTATATGAGCTTATCTGGATCGGTCTCCCTTAGTACGATTGGAACAGCGTCAACACCGCCAAGGTACTTAAAGAGCAGAGCCTTACCCTCCATTACCGGTAGCCCAGCAGCTGGGCCGATCTTCCCTAGCCCGAGAACCCTCGTACCATCGCTAACTACTGCTGCGGCATTCCACCTCCACGTATAGTCGAACGATAAGTCCTCCCCACCTGCCTTAATCCTCCTGCAGGGCTCGGCAACACCGGGAGTATACCATATAGAGAAGTCCTCTAAGCTAGTAATAGGACACCTCGGTGCAACCTCTATTTTCCCGCTGTAGTACTTATGGAGCTTCTCAGAAAGGGCAAACCAATCCTTTCTAGCCTGGGTCATGCAGTGTAGCACCGAAATCCTATACTAGCTAGCTATTTTAAGCTTCATACAGCACTCGTATATGAGCAGTATAAGTAAGCTCCACCCCCGACCTCGGAGTGGAGGAGTATACCCACCGATAGGGTATACCTTCAGCAAACCTGGAAACACCAAGAGTGTAAAGATGAAGACTACCATCGCCTTGGAATTCCCATACGGCAACATAGCTAGACCTAAAGCCAGGCTTTTCCGTAACCCAGCTCATGAAGCAATCAAATGCCCTCCGAACCCCCTTAACAACTTCGAATAAGCTCCCACAGTCTGAGGGTCGCAGCAACCATCAGGAAGATACCACAAGAACTCCTTGGAGAGCCCTTCGCAACTGTTTTGAGTTTTACATGGTCTGATTCTATTCCTCTGCTATGAGAAGTTCTAAGAGAGCTAGGAGTAAGCGAGGTATTAAGTACTCAAGATGTGGGGGTCTAGGGGTGCCCCTGAACGCCCCCAAGCCCAATGAAAACCTGAGCGGGATGCGGGAACAGAGATGAAGCGATGAATCATATCAACTCGTGTAAACCTTTATGAGAGCCGAACCCCCTGCATGAGAACAGTATTTCTCGAAGGCTTGGTTTTAAGGAGGCTCCTCAAGGAGCTTGTAGTATTTCGTGAGTAGCTTACCTGGAGCGAGGTGTTTAGCTGTACTGTAAATAAGCTTGTCAGAGGCTTAGCTATATACGGTTGCTGGAAGTTTTCGTGGGTAGGGGTCTGTGAATGAGGAGTACTGCAGGAGGTTAAGCTCCCTACTTGAGATCGATAGGTCGCTAGCCCCTCTCGGGGTCTACGTAGCCTACACCGTTACGTGGTCTGAGGTAGGTGGGGGTACAGGTTTAGACCTTAACGCAGAGGTGGGGGGTTTGATTAGGTACATTAGGTCTACGTACAGCCTAGAGAGGCTGAAGGACGTACCGGTATTCAGAGCCTACAGGGACTTCTTCTGGAGGATCGGGGTAGACCCAACTAAGGTAAGGCCCTCGAGCGAGGCCATCGTTAGGAGGTGCTTAAGGGGGTCCTTCCCTAGGATAGGGCTAGTAGTTGATGTCGGTAACATAGCTTCGGCCTACACCGGGGTCCCGATAGGTCTCTACGATATGGATAGGTCTTCACCACCCTACATCCTAACCCTAACCTCCGGAGGTGAGGTCTTCAGGCCTATAGGGGGCGGTGAGGAGGTGCTACCAGCCGGGGTACCGGTGCTGAAGGACTCTAGTGGTAGGGTGCTCCACATCTACCCCCACAGGGATAGCGTTGAGACGGCGATAACCGAGAGGACCACCAAGGTATTCGTACTGGGTGCAGGGGTCCCGGGGGTCGAGAGGGGTAGGGTCTCGGAGGCCGTTAGGAGGGTTGCCGAGCTCCTCTCGAGGGCTGGGTGGAGGTGGTGCGGGGATGTATTCGTTAAGGAGCCTACCTAGGCCGTCTCCCTAGTAAGGGTCTTCACAGCTACAGCACCAGCTGAGGTAATAGCTAGGCTCACCAGGACGGCGTACGGTGGGTTTAGGAGCGGTAATACAGTGTTCAGTAGGGCTGTACCTAGGAATAGCACGGCGTTCATGAAGGCTACGGAGGTTGCAGCAACCTCGGGTCTGCGGGCCTCCCTCATCATGGGGGAGATCACTATGTGGGGGCCTAGTGAGGCCCCCAGTAGGGCTAGGGATAGCGCAGCTGCGGAGGTACTTCCGAGGGTGTAGGAGGCGTAGAGAAGGGCCCACGAGGCAGCCATGGATGTAGCTGAGAGCAGTAGTAGGGGCCTCCTCCTCCGGATTACTCTATCGCTTACGTAGCCAGCTATAGGTGATGCAGCTACGAAGATGGCTACTAATACCATTAGGTAGTAGCTTACTGTAACCCTATCCAGCCCGAAGCACCTTAACAGCAGTAGCTGACCCCAGGAGGACTGGAACGAGAGAGCTGTCCCGTAGGTAGCTAGGGCACCTACGCTAACCCCCCAGCTATGTGGGTCCCTCACGATCTCCCCTAGGTTCCTAAAGGTGCTCGAAAGGTAGCTACCGCCAGAGCCTAGGTCTACGAGTACTCGGAGGCCTACGTAGGCTGTAGCTAGGGCTGCGGCTAAGGTAACTGCAGAGAGGGCTACGGAGGTGTAGGTTAGGCCAAGGCGGTCGAGAGCTAGCCTAAGGGGGTAGGTAGCTAACATGGCGCTGAGGTTCCCCACTACAAGCGCTATAGCTGTAGCCCCTACCTGCTCATCCCTCCTGTAGTAGAGTGAGAGGGACCTCTGGTACGAGAGGAAGGCCGCGGTTGCGGAGAACCCTACTAGGACTCTGCTAAGCATGAGTAGTAGCGGTATGCGGGTAGCCATGAGTAGAGTGGCGAAAGACATGAGAGCTAGTAGCGGCGTTGCAACCCGACCGATCCCGAAGTGGTCCAGGAGGGACCCGACGGCGAACTGCGATAGCGCGTAGGTGTAGAAGTATAGGGAGGATAGTAGGGATAGCATTAGCTGGGGATCCGCACCGAACTCCCTAGCTAGCTCGGAGACCTCCCTCTCCATGACCCCAGTCATAGCTCTGTGGAAATACGCTAGGCTGTAGGCTACTAGAAGTACCGCGGTAAGAGCGTAGCGCTTCCAAAACCTCACGGAGCCCACCTAAGCTAGGACCACTACCCTAACAGAACTAGTTAGAGCTCTAACCCCCCAGGCTAGGTCTAGGGATGCTAGCTTCCTCTTCAGCTCCTCAAGCTCCTCCTCAGCTATGGGGGCTACCCTGTATGTGATTAGGGTGCAGCTAGGGCTTACTATCGACGAGGCGTAGAGGCCCTCCATGTACCTAGCCAGAGCAGTATCCACATCCCTACCCGACGGGAGGCATCTAGCTGGGTGGGTGTGGGCCTCCACGAGTACGCCACCTACGTAGGGTAGTACTACCCTACCTAGACCCCCCTCAGCTACGTAGACAGTCCCGTCCCTGAATACGTAGAGGGCGTACTCGATACCCGTAGAGATGGTTGAGTAGGTAAGGGGCTTAAGCTCTTCCAGTACGTCGACTAGGTAGTCAACGGCCCCCTCTAGGATCTCTTCGGGCGGCTCACCTCCTAGACCCTCTACGTAGACTACCTTAACCCCCAGCCCCTCAAGCTCACCCAGCTCGAACCTCTCAGAACCTAGGGTACACCCCGAGAAGTAGACGTAGACCTCCTCACCTCTAACTAAGCCACCTACGCTACACCCGTACTCAGCCTCTATGGACTCTAGGCCGTCGGCTAGGAGAACCCTCCTAGCTAGCTCGGTGGAGCTTGGAGTCTTGAAGAGCTTCTCGTACTTAGGTGGAGGGCCCGTAGTCGAGCACCTCTAGTAGGACTTCAGAAGCCCCCCGTCTACCGGGACCACCGCCCCAGTTACGTAGGAGGCTAGCGGGCTTAGGAGGAAAGCCACTACGTACCCAACCTCCCTCGGGGTACCGAGCCTCCCGAGAGGTACCTCAGCTACGTACTCCTTAAGGGCCTCCTCGAAGCTCTTACCTGACCTGGAGGCCGCATCCTTAACGACCTGGATAGTCCTCTCCGTAGCTATCCTCCCGGGTACTACGACGTTAACCCTGATCCCCCTAGGTGCTAGCTCCCGGGATAGGGTCTTAGCTAACCCGTGGACAGCTGACCTAAGTACGTTGGAGAGAGCTATGTTGGGTATTGGCTCCCTAACCGACGTACTGGTGAGGTACGCTACCGAGCCCCTACCGGACCTCTCTAGATAGGGTACAGCCCTCCTAGTTAACCACACAGCGCTTAGCACTAGGAGCCTAACCCCGTATTCCCAGTCCCCGAGCTCTAGCTCGAGGAACCTCCCAGTCCTTGGAGGGCCCGTAACGTAGACCAGGCCATCTAACCCCCCTAGGGCCTCAGCCGCGCTATCGACCAGCCCCTCGCAGTCCTCCCTAGAAGTTAGGTCTGCGGTGAACCCGTAGACCTCACCTAACTTGGAGAGCTCCTCGATAGCCTTCTCCACAGACTCCCTAGACCTACCGCTTACAGCAACTCGAGCCCCTTCCTCAAGTAGGACTTCGGCGATACCCCTACCTATACCCCTAGTAGAGGCCGTTACCAGCACCCTAAACCCCTCTAGCCCAAGCCTGCCCACGGTCCTCACCGACTAGACTACAGACCCAACGTTAAGAGCTCGTATCTGAGCTACGGTAGGAGGGAGATATAAAGCTAGCTACCTAAATCCTGGGGCTTAGAGCTGAGGTACCTGGCTGTAGTCTGCGGTAGGTACGTCCGATTACTAGTGGAGTCCGTTAGGAGGTACGACACGGGTTCGTCGATAGCTCTAGTAGCGCTCGACGAGGGTGCTGCGGAGGAGGGGAGGTCCATCGGGCTTAGCGAGGTGCTAGTTGGACGCGAGTCCCTGAGCTCCACCGACCTTAGGAGGGTTGACGTAGCTCTGGTCTGGGCCTGCTCGGATGAGGAGACCTGCGAGCTAGGTAGGCAGCTACGCTCAGCCGGTGTACCGATGGTCGTAGGGCTTACCCTATCAACCGGAGCGGCCCTCGGGAGGGGGAACTGCGGGTTTGACTCCGTAGTGTCGGTAGGCCTCTACGTTGAGAGCGCTTTGGGGAGCTTAGTAGGCTTCGATACCTGGGTTGAGGTACCTATCAGGGGGTTCGCCAACGCTTACGTTAGGGCGTACAGGGTCCTCAGGAGAGCTAGGCTCGGTATAACCCTTCAGGAGCTGGAGGAGGCTACTAGGGACTGCGGAGGGACCCTCTTCACCTACGACAGGGGCGGTACCTACGTAACCTCCCCAACCCGTAGGCTAGAGGAGGGGGACCTCCTAGTCGTAGTAGCACCTGCGGAGAGGTCTGCGGTCACATGTGTGGAGAGGGTTAACAAGCTTTTTACCCTAGCCGAGAGGGTGTACACAGCGCTAGAGTCTAGGCGACCTCCAGGGGGTGGGTAGTGGGTGCCCGAGTGGTTTGAGCCTATACTAAGCTACTTGGTAAGGGTGATCCAGGCAGCTATAGCTATCGCGGTAGCCTACCTAGTCGTTAAGTACTTGGATAGGCTCGTAGCGGCCTTCGTTAAGATAGAGGAGCACGAGTACCTCGAGAGGTTCCTAATGTTCCTTAAGGCTACCGTGTACGCTATAGCAGCTCTAACAGCTATAAGCTTCCTCTCAACGGAGTCCGTAGTCTTCGCAGTTATGCTACTAGCGGTCGGTATAGCCGTCGTAGTCATGTTCTCGGACGTCCTCAGGAACCTGGGATCCGAGCTCTACGTTAGGAGCTCTAAAGCCTTTAGAGTAGGGGACTGGGTAGAGGTTGACGGGGTCCAGGGCAGGGTCTCCTCCATGACGTCCCTAGGGGTCGTCGTGGAGACCCTAAGGAGGGAGAGGGTATTCATACCCTACACGAGGTTAGCGCATACAAGGGTTATTAACAGGTCGGGGGTCTACGGGGTATCGCTAAGACTTGAGGTTAGGGTACCTAAGACGTACGACGTAGGTAAGGCTAGGGAGATGCTGGCATCGGCCCTTCAGGTCGTTAGGGAGGACCTGATCTCCGAGCCGTCGGTAACCCTAAGGGGGTCTACCGAGTCCTTCTACGTGTTCGACGTAGTGCTAGACATCATGAACGTAGGTAAGGTTGAGGAGGTCTTCGAGAGGGTATTCCTGGAGCTGAAGACCCGCGAGCCGGGCTTAGACGTAGTGTTCTAGCTAGCCTACGGTGCGGGTATTGCCCGAGGACCGCCTAGCTAAGGTTCTCAAGCTCTGGAGAGCCGAGACTTCGACCTACCAGTTCTCGACTAGCATATCGACTACTCTAGCCCAGGCCTACGCTATAAGGGTCCTACGTTTCGACGTAGACCACCTAGGGCTCTTGGTGTTCCTGCAGGTAGGCTCGGTGAGTCTGGGCTTCCTAACCGGCTCGCTACTGGTAGCCGTCCTTAGGAGGAGGCGGATCCTCCTGTGGAAGGTCTTCGGGGCTGTGAACAGGGTGCTCTGGGCTACGGTAGGGTTTAGCCACCTACTACCCGAGAAGGCTGGGGCGGGCTACCTCCTAGCTTCAGTAGCTATCGCGCAGTTCGCAGGTTCAGTAGCCGGGATCGCAGCTGGTGACGTCGGGGCCGACCTAGTTAGTAGGGAAAGGGCCGTTAGGTTCTACAGCTCCCTAAACTCCCTAGCGCTCCTAGCTAACTGCCTAGGGCTAGCTACCGCTACAGCTCTCTTCTACCTAGTACCAGCTCCCTCAGCTTTAGAGGCCTACACCGTAGCCTACGGTACTGCCCTAACTTCCTCACTAGCCTCAACATCCCTACTAGCTATGCTGGAGGACCTAAACCCACCTAGCTCCTCAGCTAGAGCTGCGGACTCTCTAAGGGAGTTCGCGAACGTCTCAAAGAGCTCGGAGTGCTCTAGCTACGTAAAGCTAGTGACCCTCTTCACCGCAGTCGTCAGCCTCCCGGGAGCTCTCTGGAACTATTACCTACTAACGGTGTTTAAGGGTAGCGAGAGCTGGATAACCCTTAAGGCTATAGCGGCTAACCTAAGCCAGGCCGTCGGGTTCAGGCTCTGGGGGGAGGTCTTCAGGAAGGCCGGTACCCGGAGGGGCCTCTACGTAGGTATAGCCCTTACATCCCCCATACCGACAGCCTTCATCTTCGCGCCAACTCTATGGGCTCAGCTAGCGGTCGAGGTCTACTCAGGCTTCGTGTGGGCAGCCTACAACCTAGCTAACAACATCTACACCCTCTACCTACCTAGGAGGGAGTCCAGGGTATACTTCATAGCCCTACTAAACCTAGCCTCCAACGCTGTAGCCTCGGTAACTTCGCGGCTGGGGGCCTCGATAGCCTCCCTAGGCCTTCAGCCTATGAACGCTGTCTTCGTAGCGTCAACTGTCGGCAGGTTAACCGCTAGCCTCGTAGCTAGGGCTAGGGCCCCTAAGCTAGCCGTAGGGTAGGGCCTACGTAAACCTAGACCAAGGTAAAAGAGCTTAAGCTCGGGGCTGCAGAGCTCGGTGCGCTACAGCTTAAGCCTGCAGAGCTCTACTAGGTGGTTAGGCCACGGTGCTAGAGTGTACCTCTTCAGCCAGTCCTCATCGACCTCTAGCCTCCTAAGCTCCTCGACGAGTCTATCTACAAGCTCCCTAGGTATACGGCCCTCGGCAACTGCTGGGCAGTCTAGGTCTAGGTAGACGACCCTCTCCCCGGTACTGAAGTCGTAGTATACCATGACGGGCCACAGCCTGCAGTCTAGGGGCCTATCGCGGTATATCCTACATCTACCAGCCTCGTCGAGGTACGGGCACGGCTTTCCGTTCCTAGCTCCTATAGCCCTAACGCACCCCAGCTCCGTGGGGACCTCGAAGCTGCTCCCGGAGAACTCCCCCTCCTCCTCAGGTAGGAGGACCGCGTAGAACCTCCTGCAGCAGTTCTCAGTACAGTTACCACATATCGAGCCGAAGTCTACGAAGTCGAACCTGAACCTGACCTTAGCCCCACCCATACGCTATCTGACCTGACCCCAAGATGCTCTCTTGAGTAGTAGTTTATAAAAGAGCAGTACCGAGGGCTTAAGGGGCAGTACTTTCAGTTGTAAAAAGGTGTTCAGCTACAGGGGTAGCGCTGTTAGTAGAGCTACTAGGGTAGGTGCTGCTACTAGGGTCATGAAGAGGACCCCTAGCGAGACCCCGAGCCTCCACAGAGCTCCGGATACTAGGCTGACTATCAGGGTCCCGAAGATCCCGGCTACCTTAGCGTCGTAGTAGGAGAGCATGATCACTATAGCTATGAAGAGGCCGTAGAGAGCCTCAGCTGGGACCCTCCTGAACACCGCTAGGGTTATCCTCCTAGAGTACTTAACGAGTACGGGGTAGGCTACTAGGAAAGCTATAGCTGTAGCTAGGAAGAGGGATAGGGCTATCGTGGTGTAGTCATAGTTGGACATTATGTAGTCCCTGGGGGTCATCCCCAGGTTCTCCAGCTTCGTGAAGAACGGCATCGCGGGTCCCGCAGCCATGGGCCCTGTAGGCTGCCCTATGACTATTAGCGGTATCAGGGTACCACCTATGTAGGTAGCGTTCTTTATAGCGTCCCTAACTGTGTAGGCTAGGACCGAACCCTTAACTCTATCCCTACTACCCTCCCTGAGCAGGTCCCCTACCAATATCGTAAGCCCTACGGGGGACATCACAGTAGCTAGGATCGATGTAACAGCAGACCACAGGGTACTGTGGGCTAGCTCCTCCTTAGTCAGTATCCTAAGCGGGTTTAGACTTATCCTACCTACCCTAGCTAGCTTAACCTCCTTAGGTCCCCTCCGGGCGTAGGACTTCCTAAGCTCTCTATGCAGCATCGAGAGGAGGTCGAACATTAGGGGGCCTATGGTTATCCCTAGGAAGAAGCTTATGTATATAGGCCTCCCGTAGATCGACCTAAGGCCCTGGACCAGTAGAGCGAACGACGGTATAGATAGCAAGGCTACCCACCTACTCCTAGAGGTTACAGCTAGGACGACCACCCCGGCTAGCACTAGCCAGAACCACCGGGCTACCTTAACCCCTAGGACCGTGTCCGTAGCCCTCAGCCACTCACCTGCGGGCATCAGCTGGTAGGAGAGGGCTAGGGATACGGCGAGAGCTACTACCTGACCTACTACGCTAGCAGCTATACCCTTCCTCATTACCGTATCCGCAAGCCCGTGCTCCTTAGCTACTAGGGCGTCGGGGACCTGAGGTACGGCCATAACCCCTCCTGGGATCCCGGCAAGCGCTACCGGGATGCTATCAGCCATCTTGAAGGCGGCTATGCTCGCTACGAACCATACGAGGACTAGTAGCGGGTCCAGCCCGGCTAGCAGTAGCGTAAGGGCTATAGGGGCCATCGTAGCCGTCTCGTCGGTACCCGGTAGTATACCTATGAAGATGTAGAGGAAGCAGGAGAGAGTCGAGAGGAGTACGATCAGGGCTACCGTGAGCGGGTCCACGGTCTACACCTCCTTAACCTCCCTCTTAACCCTAGCTAGGAGTAGGGAGATCGCGAAGCCCACCGTAGCACCTACAGCACCTAGGGTGATCGATATACCGCCCGCTGCTACCCCTATCAGCTCAGCGACCCTCGGAGCCATGTAGAAGAATAGCATCGCTAGAGCCGTTGACACAGCTGTGCAGACACCGAGCTCCTTCAGGGACACGTACTCCCCGTACAGCTCGTAAAACTCCTCGTCGGGCTCCACCGGGGGTCCCTCAAAGTAGGCTGTAGGCCGGGGTTAAATAAACTACAACAGGTGCCTACAGCAACCCTAGGCTTCAGATCTAACTGCGCCGAGGGAGTACGGTAGTTTTTAGGTAGCTCAAGCTTGGGTAGTGGGTGTAGCTATGTACCCTAAGCCCAGGTACGTAGCTCCGGTAGTAGTACTAGCTGTAGTCCTAGTGCTACTGCCCCAGCCTACCTGGCTAGCTCTAGCTAGCCCGGTCGGTGAGTACCTGGTAAGCTACGCTGAGGACCCGGGTTTACTGCCCTACCTAAGGTCGTACGGGTGCACGGTAGCTAGGGACTTCCCGTCCTTCGGGATAGCCCTAGTTGAGTGTCCGGAGGCGGTAGCTAAAGCCTACAGGCTAACCCTCAACTTCGAGGTAGCTGTAGCTGTAGGTGAGCTCAGGACCCTGGGACCCGTCGAGTCCTTCGCCCAGCCCGGCTACAGCTACACCACGAGCTGGTCCTGGGCTGTGTCGAGGGTAGGCGCGGACCTGGTCTGGGGCTATCTAGGTAGGTCCGGTGAGGGGCTTGTCGTAGCGGTACTGGATACTGGTGTAGACCCAACGCATCCCCTACTCGACGGTAAGCTACTTACGGCCGACCCCACGGACCCGAGATACCCCGGGGGCTGGATAGAGTTCGACAGGAAGGGGCGCCCTGTCTGCACGACCCCTAGGGATACCCACGGCCACGGTACCTGGGTAAGCAGTATACTGGTCGGTGGGGACACCTCGAGCTACCTCTTCGGCGTAGTACCCCAGGCTAAGCTAATGGTCGCGGCGGTACTCCAGGGAGGCTACGGTACGGCCGCGCAGGTCCTAGCCGGGCTGGAGTGGGTTACCGCACCCTACGACTGCCTGAGGAGGCGCCTGGAGGTCCCGAGGCCTGCGGTGGTATCGATGAGCTTCGGGGCCCTGGGTAACTACAGCAACGTCTTCCTACCAGCTATTAGGAAGCTCATCGAGCTGGGGATAGTCCCAGTGGCGGCTATAGGTAACGGGGGGCCCTACGTAACCTCGAACCCGGGCAATATCTGGGGCGTTATAGGGGTTGGAGCTACTGACGTAAACGATAGGGTAGCCCCCTTCAGTAGCTACGAGGAGGTCATTTGGCCCGCGCCTCCCGGTAGCTGGCCGTTCAAGGGTACCTACCCCGGGAGCTACTCCAAGCCGGACATAGTAGCCCCTGGGGTTGAGGTAGCGGGGGCCTACCCCGGGGGTCTCCTAGCTATAGGTAGCGGTACCAGCGCCGCAGCACCGGTCGTCGCAGGGATAGCTGCGCTAGTCTCCGGGGAGCTGTCTAGGAGGGGCCTTGGAGGTCCCCAGCTAGTTGAGGCCGTCTACGATATCCTAACCTCTACGGCTAGGAAGCTAGAGGACGCGGGCTCGGGCTACGGGAGGGTATCCGGCTACCTAGCTGTAGCTAAGGCTATGGAGCTGGAGGTGAGGAGCCTGCAGGTAAGCGTTAGCCCGTCCACGGCTAGGCCCGGCGATAGCGTTAGGGTAGTACTAGGGGCCTACCCGGGTCAGCGGGTCGAGGTCTTCCTATCGGGGGTGAGGGTGTTCTCCGGGGAGTACCCCGCCGGCGGGGTAGTCGTTAAGGTACCCGATACCCACATTGACGGTAACACGGTAGCTGCGCTGGCCGACGGGGGTGGGGCGTTCGGCGAGGCGCTGCTGTACGTAAAGCCTGTACTGAGGGTAGACCGCAACGCTACCTCCGGTACCCTACTAAGCCTGCAGGTATCCGGTCTAGGGTTCGGAGACACGGTAGCCGTGTACCTAGCCGACAGCCTCCTACTCCTAGGTAGCACTAACCTAAGGGGCTCCCTAAGCGCTAGGCTAGTAGTCCCCTACGTAGCTAGGCAGACCTACCTAGAGCTAAGAGTAAGGGACCTCTCCATACCCGGGCTAGTACTCACGACCGGCATCACCGTAGCTCCCCCGCCGGCGGAGCCTGCTGCTGTAGGGGTAGTACGGCAGCTAAGCGTAGCCGTGGAGAGGTACTACGTGGTTAGTAGGGTCGGGACGGTCAGCGTTACCATGCCTGAGGAGGGGCTTAGCGTTAGGGTTAGCCAGGTCCACCCGGAGGAGCGGGTAGTCTCGGTAGTTAAGGTCGAGCTCGTGGGTAATGTAGCCCTAGTGTACCTAAACATAACCGCCTACCCACCGGGTGGATACACCTACATCGAGGTCAGCGCCTGCTCCGAGGCGTACTGCGTAAGCTCCGTAGCACCCCTGCACGTAGTCCTCGAGGACACCGCCGAGAGGGCCCTGGAGGAGGTCTCGAAGCTCTACAAGGCTCTGCAGAGCGTTGAGGAGGCCGCTAGAGGAGCACTAGCCGGGGTTGTGTCCCTGAGCGCGTCCGTAGCTGAGGTAGCTAGTACAGCTAGGAAGGCCCTAGACGAGGTGCTGGAGCTACTTAAGCGAGTAGAGGGGGTCGAGTCCCTTCTAGGGAGCACTAGGCTGGAGCTATTCAGCACTATCTCGAGGGCTAACTACACCCTAGCCGTGGAGCTGGAGAGCCTTAGGGGTAGAGTTAGCTCCCTGGAGAGCGGGGTCGCAGAGCTTAGGGCTACCTACGGTAGGCTCGAGGAGGTGCCTAAGCTTAGGTCCGACGTAGGTATAGCCCTGACGCTGGCAGCAGCAGCCCTAGCTATATCAGCTACCAGCCTAGGCCTAACCCTACTTAGGGTCCCCAGGAGGAGGAGCTAAGCTTTTTAGGTACTACGTAGCTCCACGTCTCCCTAGTGCCAACTACCAACACCAGGGAGCCTGAGGTCCTCTCGAGGGCTAGGACCCCCCTAGCCCTAGCGAGGCCCCCCCTGAAGAGTACGTAGGAGTAGAGGGACTCGTAGCTGAGTACTAGCTCAACCCTACTCGAGGGTAGCGCTAGCTCAGCTAGGGACCTCTCAACCCTTAAGTCCAGGGTCCTCGAGACCCGCGCCTCACCCGGGTAGTAGAGGGACCTGCAGTCACCGCCCTCCAGGTCCAGAGTAGCCTCGGCTACGGCTGCGGGTACTAGCACCCTCTCGCCGTACCTCTCCACGAGGTCCCCGGAGAACATTACGTTGACCTCCCTCCTCCCTCCTAGGTAGAGCCTCTTGTAGGGTGGGGATATAGCTGCTAGCACCTTCAGCGGTAGACCGTAGACCTCCGACATAGCCCTCAGCCTTCTCGCCTCAACCTCCGCGGGTAGCCTCTCGAACGCCTGGTGGACCGTAGATGCTACCTCCACGGAGTCCTTGCAGCCGTACACTACTAGGTCCACGTCGGATACCTCGGGGTTGTGTATCCCGACGAGTACCGAGCCGTCCACCCCCACGCTACTGGGTGAGACCTCGGTGCAGCTTCTAAGGGTAGTGTAGGACTCCACTACGTCCACCTCGACCGGGTCCCTAGGCCTCCTGAGGATCTCAGCCAGCCTCTCCCTAGGTCTGTAGATAGCTCTAACCCTGCTGAACCTAACTACCGGTACGGTAACCCCTAGAGCCGGGTCGTAGACCTCCTCCTGGAGGCCCCTTACAGCGCCGAGGACGTAGCTAGCTCCGTACCTCCTAACTACCCTCTCAAAGCAGGTAGGGCCCCTGCACCACAGGGTCCTCCTAGCGGTGGGTACGTACTTGAGGTAGGCTACGGCGGCGTTGGGTAGGTGGCGGTTCCCGATAGCTACGTAGATCGCCCCGTCTACGTCCTCCAGGTGGTCGTGGTCTAGAACGGCCTCAGCTGGTTTGCTACCAATCACGCCTCATCCCGCTCGTGCTTCATCACCTACTTATATACCCAGCCTAGCCCTGCTGTCGGGGTAAATAAGTTGAGGTACGCAGCCGCAATGCTAGCAATCCTTGCGCTACTGCTCGCACTAGCTACCCCGGTAGCTACGGCCTGGCCTGCGCTGAGGGACTTTAAGGGGGATGGGGCCTACCTACTCTACGAGGTGAGCTACGCGGTTACCGTTGTGGGTCGGGCCGCTAGCGGTGAGGCCAGGGGCACCTACCTCCTCCACGTACTTATCGAGAGGTACAACAGCACCCACTACCTAGTGAGCGCTCTAGCCGATAGCATTACCTACTCCTTCACCTCCGACGACCCGGTATTCCTACACGTACTGGCCAACCTGTTCCTAGCTAACCTGAGTAAGCAGTTCATAGAGCTCCTCTACATACCGCCCGTAGAGGGGGTCACGCTTAAGGTCGCCGTTGAGGGCGGTAGGGTAGCCCAGTTCCTCAACGCCTTAACTAGGTGGTACAGGGTTATTGAGGATACCTCGGGGGAGAGGTGCTCCGAGGTAGTCCTAGGTAACGTAACCGTAGCTAAGGGTATTAGGTACAGGATACCCACCCTCGGGGCTGAGCTGGTCTACGACTGCCCCTCCGGGCTCCTCGTAAGCCTTAGAGCTCAAGTAGCTGGTAGCTACGGGGACCTAAGGACGGAGGCTCTGATAAGCGTAGAGCTGTCCAAAACGAACGTACTGGACCTAACGAGTATAAGGCCGCCGGCACCCCAGGGTGGGGCGCCCCTAGGCGGTACGGCGGCCATAGTCCTCGCTGTATCCGCCGTAGCAGTAGTCTCGGCAGTAGCAGTCCTACTGCTAGTCCTCAGGAGAGCTAGGAGGGTGTAGCCGGGACCTTAGACGCGTGCGCAGCCCTACCCCGCTGTGGAAGGTCCTTATAAACCCAAGGCCTAGCTCTAGCGAGGGGCTAGCGCGGGGTTCTAGGGTTCCCCGAGTATCTGGCGGTGCCTACGACATAACCCTAGCTAGCTCGCTAGCTCTGGCGCTAGCCCTCTACCTACTGGACCACCTAACCGGTGGTAACATGGCTCTAAGCTCTCTGATCGCCGTACTGCTCGTAGCACCTCCATCGACCTACGCCTACCTGAGGAGGCTCGTCGGGCTCAGCACCGTAGCTGGGAGGGCTGTAGCTACGGTAGCCCTCGGGGTC
>Ga0185307_1000784_pt1 | contig 18948 bp, 17 predicted proteins | sample LHCtaG_FD_128010 | JGI IMG/M metagenome (GOLD analysis project Ga0185307, IMG submission 128010) | Hot spring microbial communities from Little Hot Creek, USA to study Microbial Dark Matter (Phase II) - LHC4sed_matched (SPADES... | ecosystem: Environmental > Aquatic > Thermal springs > Hot... | reverse complement strand
AAAACAGTATACATATTTACATTAATGGGAGAAATGCACCAGAAGCTGAAACCACGCGGACTGTTGTGGAGATGCTTCTTGAAAGGGCTGAGGGAAATTATTATGTTGAGGTCTGGCATAAGGTGGATGTTCCAATAGGCGCCGGTTTCGGCACAAGTGCTGGTGGAGCCTTAACTGCGGCCTTAGCTTTATCAAAGGCTTTAGGACTGAAACTAACCATAAACCAGCTTGGCAAAATAGCCCACATAGCAGAAATCAAATGCAAAACTGGACTCGGCACAGTTGCCCCGTTAACGGTTGGCGGAGGCTGCGTGGTCACCGTTGAGCCTGGCGCACCGGGAATAGCCATAATAGACCGCATTCCAATATCAGAGGACTATGTGGTGGTTGTTGGAATTCACGGTTCCATTCCTACAAGAGAGGTTTTATCTTCGCCTGAAAAACGTCTAGCCGTAAACAGGTGGGGTAAGCTTACCTTAGAGAAAATTTTGGCTGACCCTTCGCTGGAGAATTTTTTGGCTTGCTGCCGCGACTTCGCCGAGAAAACAGGCTTCGCCACTTGGCAGGTTCGTCAACTGTTCAAGATTGCTGATGAAGCTGGAGCTATTGGCGCGGCTCAAAACATGGTTGGCGAAGCTGTCCACGCAGTGGCAACATCGGAAAACGCTGAAAAGGTGGCTCAAGCTTTTAAGAGGGTTCTTCCAGAAGACAAGGTTCTCGTGGCCTACGTGGAACTGTACGGGGCGAGGCTGCTGGGATAAAGTTGGCCGCTAAACAATTCAAGGTTGTAGCTGTCGGCGGGACTTTCGACGAACTCCATAAGGGACATAAGGCACTGCTTTTGAAAGCTTTTGAGGTCGGCGAACAAGTTCTAGTAGGTTTGTGCACCGATGAGTTTGTTGCAAAAATGAATAAGCCCCACATTGTAGCCCCTTATGAGGGTCGCCTATCAGAACTGAAGGCCTTCCTAAAAGAGCACGGCTTAACGGAAAGGGCGAAAATCCTCCCATTAAATGATGTTTATGGTGTTACATTGCAGAAAGGCTGCTTGGAGGCGTTAGTGGTTAGCAGAGAAACAGAACCCACGGCAAAGAGGATAAACGAGGAGAGAGCCAAACGGGGACTAGAACCCTTAGACATAATAGTTATAGACATGGTTCCAGCGGAAAACCATAAGCCGATCTCCACAACACGAATCCGAAAGGGCGAAATAGACAGAGAAGGACACCTAATAAAACGATAAACTAACATGGAATTTTTGAAAAATTCTAGAGAAAATAAGGTTTCGTGGAACACCATTTTTGTAAAATCGAGAATGACCCCACGTTCAAAATCTTAAATTAAAATCTAGAGGGGGTATCCAATTTTGCAGCTGCCAGTCTAGGCAAAGTTGACGTTTGGCAAGATAAAAATAAGGCTTATTCTACTTTTAAGCTTGGAAGGCCGATGCAGAGAACAGGCGTGGCGAAGCTTCCACTACACTGCGGTAAGGCTCCGAAATGGCTAGTTGTCCGCATGCAAAAACTTGCCAAAGAAATCGTAACCATAATTGTTGACGAGTATGGCACCGGCGAATTCCTAAAACGCCTATCCGACCCATTCTGGTTTCAGGCTTTAGGCTGTGTTTTAGGCTATGATTGGCACTCTTCAGGCGTTACAACCGTTGTCACTGGCGTTTTGAAGCAGGCAGTAATCCCAGAGAAGCATGGCATAGCCGTCTGCGGCGGAAAAGGCAAGATTTCACGGCAAACACCTCTGGAGATTGGGCAAGTCGGAGAAAAATTCGGTTTTCCAGAAGGCAAAATTGAAAGTCTCCGATACGCAAGCAAGATGAGCGCAAAAGTGGATAACACGGCTATTCAGGCAGGCTATCAGCTTTACCACCACGCCTTCTTTGTAGATGAAAGTGGCCGATGGGCGGTTATCCAGCAGGGCATGTGTCCCCAAGACCGCACTGCAAGGCGTTATCATTGGCTTTCTGAAAACGTTAAAAACTTTGTTGTGGAACCCCACAACGCCATTGTAGGCGATGCACGACGCGAAATAGCCCTAGACATGACAGCCAAAGAAAGCGAAGGCTGCAGAAAAGCCTCTGTGGACTTGGCATGCGAACCGCCGAAAAAGCTTATGCGCCTAATAATGTCCATAAGACCAGCCTACCAGAAGTCGCTGGAAGACTGGCTTCCAAAAACAGCCCAAACAAGCTGGGCAGACTATCCAATAGACGTTTTATCCATGCCAGCCAACATAAACTGGAAAGCCCTCCAACAAGTCTACGAGTTTAAACCCAGAAACTACGAGGAGCTTTTAGGCTTTAAAGGCGTTGGCGCCGCCACAGTGAGAGGCTTAGCCCTAATAGCCGAGCTCATTTACGGCGAGAAGCCAAGCTGGAAAGACCCCGTGAAATATTCTTTCGCCTACGGCGGAAAAGACGGCGTCCCATACCCTGTGGACAGAAAAGCCATGGATGAGTCTATACGAATCCTAAGAAGGGCTGTTGAAGACGCAGAACTGGGCGACAAGGAAAAATTGAACGCGTTAAATAGGCTTAGGGTTTTCATCCCGCCAACACGGCAATAGCTTTTAACATATAGGCCGGATGCTGAACTAAGCTAATTCATGTTTGGCATAGGGCCTGCGCCCTCAGATAAGTTTATATTTGCGTCTTTGAGGTGTGTTGGGAAAATGATAATGAAAATGCTAAGGATTGCATATGATCCTACCATTAAGCATAGCAGCCTTCATAGCGAGTTTGCTGCTCCTATACATAGGCTCGGAAAAAATAGTGGAAGCGGCCAAACGCCTAGCCTCAAGTCTAAATATTCATAAAGTTGTTGTTGGAACAATTTTTGTAGCTTCCGTAACATCAGCCCCAGAATTTTTCAGTTCAATTATAGCAGCGCTCTTCAGCTCTTCGCAGATGGCTCTCGGCAACATAATAGGCTCAAACATATACAACATCCCATTAATCATAGGAATATGCGGCTTAATCGGCGAGTTCAAAATGAAAAACTCCACAATAAACAAGGAATGCCTCTTCATGATAGGATTAGCCGCTCTAATGATGCTCCTAACAATTGCAACTGGCACGGTGGCATGGTGGACTGGAATAATCTTTTTGGCAATGTATCCAGCATTCATCTACTATTCTATTCGCAAAGGAAGCAGCAACGGAAACCAAACAAATGAAACACGTGGAAACATTACAAAACCAGCAGCTATAATGGTTTTAGGCGGCGCCGCCCTAATAGCTGGCACCTTCCTACTGGTTTACAGCGCCATAACCATGGCTGAAATTTTCGGCTTAAGCCAATTCTATGCAGGACTCACAATAATGGCTTTAGGTTGCGTGGTTCCGGAAACAGCTGTCTCAGTGGCTGCCGCATTGCACGGTGAACAAGAAATATCCATAGGCAATGTTATAGGCGACAATATAATAACCATAACTCTTGTTTTAGGGATAGTTGCCCTAATAAGGTCTTTCACTGTACCGTTGCAAGAAATTTTGACAACAGTTCCCTTCATAATCCTCGTAACCCTCATGTTATTTGCAATAAATAAGCGAAGCCGCAAAATAACAAGGACTTGGAGTATGCTCATGCTGGCTATGGCTGTTGCGGCCTTCATTCTTGAAACGCTAAATCAAATCGCCTAAACCGTCGTGAAGAGGAAATCTTACAGTTTTCGATGTTGTTCCTAATGGATGGCATGTTTAAAAACTTTACATTTGTAAAGTTTATATCTATGAGCATTCCAAATAATAGGAGGCGAGCTGGCTTGACCATGGCAAAAAATGCGGCTCTCAGAGAAGTTTTCATCGAGTATCCAGACGCTGAAAAACTCAAGTTCTGTTTTGAATGTGGCATATGCACAGCCAGCTGTCCCATGGCGGAGTTACTAAAGGGAGAATATAATCCAAGAAACCTTTTGGAAAAGATTTTCCTTAACATTGAAAATGCGTTGGCTTCAGATGGGCTTTGGCTTTGTGCTTGGTGTTACCGCTGCTACAAGCATTGTCCTCAAGCCCTAAAACCGCCCGAAATATTTCATCATGTCCGGAAGTTTGCGGTTGAACAAGGATATAAACAAGCATTCAGAAATGCCGTTAGGAAAATTGTTGAGGTATCCCCCCTTCCCCTCGTTACGATTCTTACCTGTTTCCATCCTGAACGCGCCGGGCTAGATTTAAATGAAGCCTTAAACGAAGCTGAAGCGTTAAGGAAGGAATTGTTAGATGAGAAAAAGCGTCAAATTGGTCTAGAGCCAGCGAGAGGAAAGGTTGCAGTCATAGGTTCTGGGCCAGCGGGACTCACCGTCGCCCATGAACTGGCCTTAAAAAACCACAAAGTCACCGTTTTTGAGGCCTTTTCCGAGCCGGGTGGAATGCTGAGAAAGTGCTTGCCAGTTTATCGACTCCCACGAGAATTTTTAGACAAGGACATAAGAATGTTAGAAGATTTAGGCGTGGAAATAAAGACCGGCGTTACAGTCGGCAAAGACGTTGAGTTCAGTAGTTTATGGGATGAGGGCTATAATGCCATCTTCATTGGCACAGGTGCACACAAAGGACAAGAATTAAGGATTGATGGTGTAGGATTGAAGGGAGTTATACATGCTTTAAATTTCCTTCGAATGATAAATTATGGAAAGGAAGTGGACGTCAGAGGCCAGCAAGTCGTTGTAATTGGCGGCGGAAATGTGGCGGTTGACGCCGCAAGAACAGCCATAAAATATGGAGCTGAAGAGGCAACAATATTTTATCGAAGGTCTAGAGAGGAGATGCCTGCAAATCCATGGGAAGTTAAGGAGGCGGAAAGCGAAGGCGTAAAAATGGAGTTTTTAGCTTCCCCGAAGAGGATTTTGGGGGTGAATGGAAAAGTTTCCGCCGTAGAGTTTGTCCGCATGAAATTAGGCGAGTTAGATGAGACCGGGCGAAGGAAACCAATTCCCATTGAGGGATCAGAGTTTGTCAGAGAAGCTAATATAGTGGTTTTGGCGGTGGGCGAAGCTCCAGATTTATCCTTTTTGCCAAGGGAAGTCGAATTAAATGAGGATGGCACGGTATGGGTTAATCCTTTAACCATGGAAACAACCCTTGAAGGAGTTTTTGCTGGGGGAGATGCCGTAACCGGCCCGGCATCAGTAATTGAAGCTATACGTGCTGGGAAAATTGCGGCAAGTTCGATTGAATATTACCTAAAATCCTCGGATTCGGGATGATTAAAATGGTTAAAGAGGAGGTTCGCATCGGAGTTTACGTTTGCCATTGCGGTCTAAACATTGCTGGCTCCGTTGACTGCAAAGAAGTCGCGGAGTTTGCAGCTTCCCTTCCAAACGTTGTTTTGGCGAGGGATTACCGCTACACATGCTCAGACCAAGGCCAAGCACTTATAAAGAATGACATTAAGGAGTATAGGCTTAATCGTGTTGTCGTTGCTTCATGCTCGCCGCGGCTCCACGAGCCAACATTTCGAAAAGTATGCGAAGAGGCTGGATTAAACAAATACCTCTTTGAAATGGCCAACATACGCGAGCAATGCAGCTGGGTCCACCTTCACGATAAAAAGGCGGCAACGGAAAAAGCCAAGGATCTCGTGAAAATGGCTGTGGCGAAGGCGGCTTTATTAAAGCCAGCCAGCGAAATAGAAGTCCCAATTTTACGAAAGGCCCTTGTTATTGGTGGCGGTGTTGCCGGAATCCAAGCGGCTTTGGACCTTGCAGATACTGGTTATAAAGTTTACCTCGTTGAGAAAGAGCCAAGCATAGGCGGAATGATGGCTCGGATAGATAAAACTTTCCCAACAATGGACTGCTCCATATGCATTCTAGCCCCTAAAATGTCCGATGTAGGGCACCATCCGAACATAGAGCTATTAACTAACAGCGAGGTTGTCGACGTTAGGGGCTACATCGGCAACTTCAGAGTTAAAGTCTTAAAAAAGCCGCGCTATGTAAAGGAAGATTGTTCAGCATGCGGTGAATGTTCAAAAGTATGTGTCGTGACAGCACCCAACGAGTTTGACGCTGGCCTAGCCCTAAGACACGCTATCTACACGCCATTCGCACAAGCTGTCCCATCCACCTACATAATTGACATGAACTTATGCCTAAACAAAGACGGCATAATGGTATGTGATAAATGCGTTAAAGCATGCGAGAGACAAGCCATAGACTTTACAATGAAACCAGAAACCATAGAACTAGAGGTAGGCACAATAATAGTGGCGATAGGCGCAGATGTTTTCGACCCATCCGCCTTGCCCCCGTATGGTTACGGCAAATATCTGAATGTGATCACATCGCTTGAATTTGAGAGATTAATCAATGCTGGCGGCCCCTCCGGCGGACGGTTAATAAGACCTAGCGACATGAAAATTCCAAAACGTGTAGCCTTCATACAATGCGTGGGCTCCCGCTCCAACAAAAGTGGAAGAACTTACTGCAGCAATGTTTGCTGCATGAACACGATAAAGGACAGCCTCCTCATTAAAGAGCACTGGCCCGACACGGAAATTTACGTTTTTTATGTAGACATCCGCGCCTATGGGAAGGGCTTTGAAGACTTGTATAAAAGGGCTAAGAAGGAAGGCGTAAAATTCATTCGCGGGCTTCCGGCGGAGATAATTGAGGATAAAAGAACTCGCAATCTTTGGCTTATAGGCGAAAATACGCTTCTGAAAGAGCCCTACAAAATGAACTTTGACATGGTTATCCTATCCGTTGGATTAGAGCCGCGAAGGGATAGCGAAATAATACAGAAGCTTTTAACACTTTCAAGAACTCAAGATGGATTTTTCATGGAGGCTCATCCAAAGCTTCGACCAGTTGACGCGGCCACTGGAGGCATATTCTTTGCCGGTTGTGCCGAAGCCCCAAAGGACATAAAGGACAGCGTGACACAGGCAAGCGCAGCTGCCGCCAGAGCAGGCATATTGATGGCTAGGGGCAAAGTCACTGTTGAGGCTATAACGCCAATCTTGGATGTTGAAAAGTGTAAGGCTTGTGGACTTTGCACAAAGGTTTGTCCCTACAATGCCATAACTCTCAACAAGGAGCTTAAGCGTGTTGAAATTGTTGAAGCTGCTTGTGGCGGATGTGGAACATGCGCTGCGGAGTGCCCATCTGACGCGTTAACCCAAAATCACTTCACAGATGAGCAGATAATAGCCCAAATAGATGCGGTGACCGAGAAAGATGCGGACAAGAAGATTGTCGCGTTTTGCTGTAACTGGTGTGCCTATGCAGGGGCGGATTTCGCCGGAGTAAGCAGAATGCAGTACCCACCAAACGTGAGGATAATCAGAACAATGTGTTCCGGAAGGGTGGCCCCAAAATTTGTCGAGAGAGCCTTTGTGAGAGGCGCCGCAGCGGTTCTGGTGGCGGGCTGCCACCCAGGAGACTGCCATTACATTAACGCTAACTATCACACCCAGAGGCGAGTGGAACGCTTATGGAAAAAAATGGAGCAGAACGGTTTAAACAGGGAGAGGCTCCAGCTTTTATGGGTTTCAGCGGCTGAGGGGGAAAGATTCGCCTCAAAAATCTACGAAATGCAAAGGATAGTGGAAAGCATAACACCAGAGGAAATAGAAAAGGCTAAAAAAGTTTTTGCAAAAGCTGGAGGAGCCTAAAATGCCAGAGAGGCTTTGGAGAACACCCCTAGACATTGAAAAGGTTGTAAGGCCTAAGGCAGAAATCCACATACTAAAGGACCAGTGTAAGGGATGCGGTTTCTGCATACAATACTGTCCCAAAAAGGTTTTGGAGGAATCCGACGAAATAAACGCTAGGGGAGTTCACCCTCCCAGAGTTGTTGACGAGAAAAAATGTATAATCTGCAGTTTCTGTACGGCTGTTTGCCCAGACTTCGCAATTTTCGTTAAAGAAAAACAGTGCAAGGATGGATGTTAAGATGGCGGAGAAAAAAGCTGTTCTTACAGGCGTACACTTCATGAGCGGGGACGTAGCATGTGCGGAAGGAGCATTAGCCGCCGGATGCCGATTTTTTGCAGGATATCCAATAACACCAGCAACGGAAATAGCCGAACATATAGCTGCCAGAATGCCGAAAGTTGGCGGAATCTACATTCAAATGGAAGATGAAATCGCCTCCATAGCAGCCGTCATAGGCGCCTCTTACGCTGGCTTAAAGGCAATGACGGCAACGTCGGGTCCCGGCTTCAGTTTAATGCAAGAGAACATTGGTTTGGCTGCCATGACAGAAGCTCCATGCGTGATTGTTGATGTTATGCGGGGGGGCCCAAGCACCGGACAGCCAACCCTTCCGGGACAGCAGGACGTAATGCAAGCAAAATGGGGTTCCCATGGAGATTATGAAATCATAGCCTTAGCTCCTTCTTCAGCTCAGGAAATGTTCGACTTGACGGTTGAAGCTTTCAACTTGGCTGAAACCTATCGTGTTCCTACGCTGGTGATGGCGGACGAGGTTGTAGCCCACATGTGGGAGAGGGTGGTTATACCGCCAGCTGAAGAGATAAAAATCGTTAACCGTAAAAAGCCGAACACACCGCCAGAAAAATATTTGCCTTTCATGCCCGACGACGATTTGATTCCGCCTATGGCATGCTTCGGCGAGGGTTACCGTTTTCATGCTACCGGCTTAACTCACGATGAACATGGCTATCCAAGAACGCAAGTCTCAGAGGCTCAGACGAAGCTTGTGCAGAGGCTCTGTGACAAAATAAGGAAAAATGTTGACAAAATAGTTCGCGTTGAAGAAGCCATGTTAGAAGACGCCGAAGTTGTTGTTGTAGCCTATGGAATAGTGGCAAGAGCAGCCTTAAGCGCTGTGAGAAAGGCTAGGGAACAAGGCATCAAAGCAGGGCTTCTTCGGTTAATCACCCTATGGCCGTTCCCGGAAAAACATGTAGCGAAAGCCGCCGAAAGGGCAAAAGCAATAATTGTTCCCGAAATGAACTGCGGCCAAATGGTGCAGGAGGTTGAGAGAGCCGCAAAAACAACGCCAACATATCATGTTTCAAAGCTTGGAGAAGAACCCCACACTCCAATGGAGATTTTGGAGGCCATAAGGAGGTATTGTTGATGATGGAGGCATTAGAGCACCCGTTTGCCAAGTATTTGAGAGCCGCCATGATGCCGCATATTTGGTGTTCCGGATGCGGCAACGGCATAATCCTAAACGCCTTCGTACATGCCTTGGACGAGTTACGGTTTGACTTAGACAAGCTTGTGGTGGTTTCTGGAATAGGTTGCATAGGAAGGACGGCCGGCTACATAAATGTGGATTCATTTCACACAACCCACGGTCGACCAATAGCCTTCGCCACAGGCGTTAAACTTGCCAAGCCAGATTTGGAAGTTGTCGTCATAAGCGGCGACGGCGACCTTTTCGCAATAGGCGGAAACCACTTTATTCACGCAGCAAGGAGAAATATCGGAATAAAAGTGATTTGCGCTAACAACTTCAACTATGGAATGACCGGTGGACAAGTAGGGCCCACAACACCGCTGGAAGCCTTAACCACGACAACTCCTTATGGCAATATAGAGCACCCGTTTAACCTTGTCCATCTTGCAGCGGCCTCTGGCGCAACCTACGTGGCTAGATGGACAACGCTTCATGTGCGTATGCTGACGATATCAATAAAGAAGCTTTTGCAGCGGAAAGGATTCTCCTTCATAGAGGTTGTGTCGCCGTGCCCAGAAATCTACGGACGCCGCAACAAGATGCGAACAGGCCTTGAAATGATGGAATGGTTTAGAAAAGCCTCTGTAATAGCGAACTTTTCAGACCCTTCGAAGGCGGAAATAACTCCCGAAAGAATTGTTGTAGGGGAATTTGTTGATGTAGAAAAGCCCACATACGAACAATTACTCTATAGCAAAATGGCTCAAATTGCAAAGGAGGAAACAGAATAAGAGGTGGGAAGATGCGAATAGAAATAAGATTTGCGGGTTTCGGCGGTCAAGGTATAATAAAGTCTGGAATTATGACAGCTATGGCGGCATGCATTTACGGTGGAAAACATGCGGTGCAAACCCAGTCATATGGGCCGGAGTCTCGAGGCGGCGCATGCAAATCTGAAGTAGTGATTTCAGATGATGATATAGACTTTCCAAAGGTTACTGAGCCAGATATTCTGGTGGTGATGTCCCAACACGCCTATAACGAGTATGCGGAAAGCGTTAAAAAAGGCGGAATAATAATCCTAGACCCGGATATGATTCCAAACGAGAGAAAAGTTGAAGGCGTAAAGGTTTTCCGAGTGCCAGCCACCAAAATGGCGGAAGAGCTCGGAAGGAAAATTGTTGCAAATGTTGTTATGCTGGGAGCCTTTGCAGCCATAACAGGAATAGTGGACAACGAAGCCCTCAAGGAATCAATTAAAGCCAGTGTTCCGAGAGGTACGGAAGAACTAAACTTTAAAGCCTTCGAGAAAGGCTATGAATTTGGCAAAAACCTGCTGAAGAGTTAACTCTGCTCCACTTTTTGCAGTGGCACTTGCAGCTGAGCCACTTGCGTTAGAAGTTTCGACTTTCTTACGCCTACATGCCGCAGTGGAACAATTTTTTTAGCCTCGTTGTAAATGTCTGAGGCGATTTTTCCAAGAACCATCTCCTGAACGAACTGATCCATTGTTAAAGCCTTGCTTTTTTCATCGACGATTTTCGCCATAATCTTACGTACGGCTTCTTCCTGTGTAGTCTTAATCCTTGAAAGGGTGAAAGCACAAACGGCAACCCGAAGTCTATACCCGTCCTTTGTTGAAACGTTAAATATGCCGTCGACCTTCGTTGTTCGCCGACGCACTAGGCTTCGCAGGTAGTCTCTTGAATATTCGTGTCCCTTAAACATGGTGCGCGCGGTTTTTCCTTCCACGCTTGTTATTTGGAAGTAGATTTTCATGTATTGATGGGCGAAATCTCCAGTAATATCGTAAAGCGTTGCTTCAATAACTCTTCCAATAAGCTTTTCAGTTTCGTCCGCTGGAATGGTTCCAAGCTCCACGTTTCCAAAGTATGGCGGAGCCACTACGGTGTACCATACTTTGCTACGCCATTTATCTCGAACCTTTTTTGTGGACACAAACGCCCTCCATTTAACAGCGGAAAAGTCTCATTATAGAGTATTAAGCTTTACCGTTTAGGCGAGATTTTTTCTATACCCATCATGTATTTTCTTAAAACTTCTGGTATAATCACTGAGCCGTCCTCCTGCTGATAGTTTTCCAGTATAGCCACAATCGTCCTTCCGGTAGCGAGCGCAGTGGAGTTTAAAGTGTGCACAAAACCTTTTGGCGGTTCGCCTTCCTTCTCTCTATAACGGATATTAAGTCTCCTCGCCTGATAGTCAGTGCAGTTGCTACATGAAATTATCTCCCTATAAGCGTTTTGGGCCGGCATCCAAGCCTCTATATCGTATTTTTTAGCTGCAACCTTTCCAATGTCGCCAGTGCACACGTTTACAACACGGTAGGGCAAGCCGAGCTTTTGCACAAGTTCCTCAGCGTTCATCACAAGCTCTTCATGGATTTTCCAAGAGTCTTCGGGTTTGCAGAAGACAAACTGCTCCACCTTGTTGAATTGGTGGGTGCGGAAAATTCCCCTTGTATCTTTGCCGTGGGCTCCAGCTTCCTTCCTAAAGTTTGGACTTATTCCGACAAGCTTTATGGGCAAATCCTCAGCCTTCAAAACCTCGTTCATGTACATGGCCGCCATTGGATGCTCTGAAGTTGCAATCAAGTATAGGTCTTCGCCCTCAACCTTGTATAGGTCGTTTTCAAAGTCGCTGAGGGCTATGACACCCTCGTAGGGTTTGCGCCTCATAAGGAAAGGCGGCTCTATGGGTGTGAAACCCTTTTTAACCATTTCCTCTAAGGCAAAGTTCATTAAAGCCATATCCAATAGCACGCCTCCCTTTTTGAGGTAGAAAAATCTGGCGCCCGCAACTTTTCCAGCCCTTTCAACGTCCATTATGTCTAAACTTAAACCCAAATCTATGTGGTCTTTCGGTGGAAAGCTGAATTTTGGAGGCTCTCCCCAGGTTCTCACGGTGACGTTGTCAAATTCATCCTTACCAACTGGAACAGACTCGTGTAAAAGGTTTGGAAGCAACATAAGGTAGTTGTGCACTCTCTCTTCATAGTCAGCCACAAGCTTTTCCAGTTCAGTGATTTCCACATCAACAGCCTTAGCCCTTGAAACGATATCGGCGATGTCTCCGCCCTTCTTTTTTGCTTCTGCAATTTGGGCAGTTATTCGGTTTCTTTCCCGCCGCAACTCGTTAAGCTTGGTCAAGTGCTGCCGCCAAAGCTTGTCGCATTCAATAAGTTCATCCAGCATCCTAAGGTTTTCAGGGTCGCCTCTTCTTGCCAAATTCTCCCTTACGAAGGATGGATTTTCCCTTATGAGTTTTATGTCAAGCATTCCAGTTCACTAGCCCAATACAAAAATGCACAAGTTCTTATTCAAGTTTCCGTGTAGCCTTTAGGATTTTCTCAGCCGTTGTAATGGCAAACAGCAAATCGTCAACCGTTGCTATGAATGTTTGGAACCCCTTATTACACTTAATATAAGTCCAGACGCTGCTTTTTCTCCTCTCAGTTTTAACGTACAGGCCGCCTGGCACTTTGAAATTGTCAGGCGAAACAGCCTCTGCGACCACTTTTGCGCTTTGCTCGTCATCGTAAAAAATTGTAATTTCAGCCTCCAATTTTTTCACCTGCCAGCTGTTTTCCAACCAACTCATTAACGAGTTTGATGAAAGCGTCTACGTTCTCGATGGGAATTTGTGCCCCGGCTGCCACGTTGTGACCTCCACCCTTTCCAAGGCATTTTTCAGCTGCAATTTGCATTATTTCTCCTAGGTTAACACCTTTGTAGGTTACTGCGTCCACCGTTCTTGCGGAAACTTTAACAAGACCTTCTTCCTTCACGTCTGCATAAGCGATAAGAGGCTTTTCCGGATTCGGCAGAGAAGTTGAGAGGATGGAGGATATAGCGCCCACTATTTTGTCGTCTATGAAGTCTTCGCCGTAAACCACATAAATATTCTCCAGCTCCCTAATTCTTTCCGGTTTTTCCATTATCCAGCCAAGGTACTTGTTAATGGTTCGCCTATACTCTTCTAAAATTTTGTTCGCTTCTTCTAGGGCTGCAGCTCTGTCGCCCATGCATATTGCAACGCCTACGCCTGGCTTGTCCATGCGTCCAGTTGCGTTTAGTAAAACGGAGAACTCTCTTCCATCTCGGAGGGGTGTCCACGGTTCTTCGCGGGTAAGGGTGTAAACATGTCCTATAAGGTTTGATATTTCATAGCGCAACCCTTTTGAGAGCAGATAATCCGCGAGGGCTGAACAAAGCCTTCTCTTCTCATCTTCGGTTAAGTCCCTCAACGCCCGCCATTTATCGCCATGTTTTGGTTTTATGTCAAGGCTTACCAGGAAGGCTAAACTTTTGTCTTCCTCGCCGCTTATCCCTGGAATGAATGGGTTTGTTGTAGAAGCCAAAGTCTTGTGGATGGGACGGGTTTCCCTTCCAAACAAAATCAAGTCCTTTTCAACGGTTAAAAGCCCTTGACTTTGTGCTTCTTCAACGATTTTCTCGTTTAAGCCGCCTAGCCTTCGCTGTTCACACTTGTCCTGCAAGTCCCCAAGCGCGCCGACAACAGCTATAGGCGCCAAATCCATGTTTGCCTCATCAATAGCCTTAGCAACAAAATAGGCTATACCTGAACTACTTATGTCCCGCGCTCCATCAATGCCGTGAAGGTGCGGGTTGACGCATGGAAAATCCCCAGTTGATTCGCCGCCAGTTTGGTGATGATCTAAAACAACGATTTCCAGTTCTGGAGCCCTTTGCCTTAACAAGTTTGCGTAGTCGCTTCCCAAATCCGTAAAAATTATCATGCCAGGTTTTTCCCTAAGCATCTCATCCACAATCTTCTCGTCAACCCATTGGGTTATTCTAACACGAAACCTTGCGTCAAGCCTATACAAAACTTTGCCAACAATCCCAGCGGCGGCTATACCGTCTGCATCTAAGTGTGAGAAAACATAGACGTAGCGATCTTCTTTAACGGCTTCCGAAATTTTTTTGGCGGCTCTTGAAATGCTTTCGAAGAAAGCCGCCTTCTGTTTTTCACTGAGCTCCATCCGCATCACAATAAGTTATAGGGGGTCTGCTTAAAACAGTTCATTTTAAGACTTTCAAGTGCGTGATGCGTAAGAGCCTACATTATGGAGGCGGCTTTAGGTTCATACTTCCAATCTGGGGGTAAAACTCCCTCGCGCTTGTAATATTTTGCAAGTTTGTGGATTTTAGCTTCAACAAGCTGCAAGGCCCTCTTGTTATGCAAGTCTTTCCTATGCTTCTCAAGGTGGGCTGAAAGCCGCGCCGCCTCCTTAAGCAAGTTTCCAAGGTCTTCCGGCATGGACGGCGCAAGTCCAGCCTCCCGGAGAATCTGCGTTATAGACTTTCCAGTTAACGACTTGACAAGTGGGACAGCATACTGATCCCTAAGAATAGTTCCAATACGGCTTGGCGGGTGCCCTTCTCTAGCCAGTTTAATAACAAGTGCTTCCACCTCTTCCGGCTGGTATTTACACCAGCTTGGAGGACGCTTGCTTACGGGTCTAGTTGAATGGGATTTGCCCTTTTCTTGTTTCGGCATACCTACCCCTTTTTAAGTTTTGTAAGAGCGAGGATAGACGAATATTTAAGCATTCCATTTAAAGTTTCAGCCTAATTAAGCATGCGGACAAACTTAAACAATTCGCTAATGGCATAGGCGGGGCTCAACATCCTTAATTGGTGATGAAGAACACATAACAATGCACGCGAACGTTCGTGTGCTCTTCTTTTGGGCGCTTCCAAGAAACATCTCAACGTTTATGATAACCATTTATATGGGCTTCATGAAAATGTAGTTTCGGGTGCATCTGCTTGTTCGACCGGAAAACGCTAGAGAATATTCATCGAGAAAAGGAGCGTTGGGAAAAGGAAACTGTGGCTAAAAGCGTTGAGAGGCTTCCGGAAAGGGGCGAGTTTTTAACGAGTTCAGACATAGTGGTGAATCGCCTTTATACTCCGGCAGACATAGCCAATCTTAACTACTTTAGGGATTTGGGTTTTCCCGGCGAGTACCCCTTTACCCGTGGGGTTTATCCCACTATGTACCGCGCGCGTTTTTGGACTATGAGGCAGTATGCTGGATTTGGCACGGCTGAGCAGACAAACCAACGTTTCAAATACTTGTTAGGCCAAGGTCAAACCGGGTTAAGCGTAGCTTTTGACTTTCCAACACAGGTGGGTTATGACTGTGATCATCCCATGGCGAAGGGCGAGGTGGGCAAGGCAGGCGTAAGCGTAAGCACTTTGAAGGATATGGAAATTGTTTTTGAGGGCATCCCGTTGGACAGGATTACAACTTCTATGACGATTAATGCGCCTGCAGCCATTTTGCTCGCCATGTACATCGCCGTCGGAGAAAAGCAAGGTGTTTCACAAAGCATGCTTGACGGCACCGTGCAGAACGACATTTTGAAGGAGTACGTCGCAAGAGGCATGTATATTTTCCCACCGAAGCCTTCCATGCGTTTAGTAACAGACATCTTCGAGTATTGCGCCAAGAACGTGCCTAAATGGAACACTATAAGCATAAGCGGCTACCATATAAGAGAAGCCGGCGCTACAGCCGTTCAGGAAATTGCCTTCACTTTTGCCAACGCCATAGCTTATGTGCAGGCAGCTATAAACCGCGGGTTAAACGTGGACAAGTTTGCTGGGAGGCTGTCCTTCTTCTTTGCAGCGCACAATAACCTATTCGAAGAAGTTGCCAAATTTAGGGCTGCGAGGCGTCTTTGGGCGCGAATCATGCGGGAACGGTTTAAGGCGGAGAATCCAGCCTCTTGGATGCTGCGTTTTCACACGCAGACTTCTGGAGTTTCGCTTACAGCTCAGCAACCCTATAACAACATTATTCGCGTAACCCTACAAGCCCTAGCGGCGGTTCTAGGCGGGACTCAATCGCTGCACACAAACTCTTTTGATGAGGCTTACGCTTTGCCCAGCGAGCAAGCGGTCACCATAGCCCTTAGAACCCAGCAGATAATAGCTTATGAAAGCGGTGTTGCAGACACCATAGACCCGCTTGGCGGCTCCTATTACGTGGAGTATTTAACAAACAAGATTGAAGAGGAAGCCGTCAAGTATATAGAGCAAATAGATGATATGGGCGGGGCTGTGGCAGCCATAGAAAAGGGCTTCATGCAACGGGAAATAATGGAAAGCGCCTACCGTTGCCAGAAAGAGGTGGAAAGCAAAAAACGCATAATTGTCGGCTTAAATGAGTTTGTAGAGGAAGAGAAAACGCCCATAAAGATTTTACGCGTAGACCCCGAAATTGAGAGAAAACTTGTTGAACGCCTAAATAACGTGAAAAGGCAGAGAAATACCACCAAAGTTAAGGAAGCCTTAAACAACCTTAGGAAGGCTGCTGAGAAAGATGACGTGAACCTTATGCCTTTCATAATTCAAGCTGTTAAAGATTATGCCACGCTCGGCGAGATATGTGACACTCTCCGCGAGATTTTCGGCGAGTATAAGCCTCCATCCATATTCTAGTCAGCCTAGCCTATAACGAACAACGGGTCGCCTTCGTTAACCGAAGATCCCTCGGAAACAAGAATTTCGCGGACTATTCCAGCTACAGGCGCTGTAATTTCGTTTTCCATTTTCATGGCTTCAAGGATACATAGAACCTGTCCAGCTTTGACTTGTTCGCCTTTTTCAACTTTTATCGATATAATCTTGCCAGTCATCGGCGCCGTGACGGTTCCAGAAACCACTTGTTTGGGCTTCACAGCCTTAAATGCTGGCGATGGAACTGCCCGCTCCGCAACGGTCAAGGCAACTGTCTGTGATCTTACTGCTGTTTTTATCTCCGTTTTGAAGGATGCTTCTTCAACTTTAACTGTAAATGGTTTTGTTTCGCTGATTTCCGGCAGTGCCACAGTATACGCTTTATCGCCAACCTTTATTTGAACCTCTTTTCCTGGTTGAAACTTGCCGTTTAGAAGCTCCACTTTGATGGACTTTTCTTCAAGCTTAACATTGAAAGACTTTTCTCCGATCTTTGAAATTTCGATTCTCTTCGGTTTTCCGTCTATGATAACTTCGTAAGTTGGCATCTCATGCACCATGCTCGGCTAGGCTTTGTCTTCCAGCCAAAACCCAGGGTAAAATCCGCTGTTTAGCCCTTTGAAGGGTTAGGGCTTTCACTTCACTCAAGCCTCTTATGTAGGCGGCAACGGCGGTGGAAATTGCTGCCACCTGCTCCAACTCTGCTTGTCTTTCTGGCGGTAGGCTTGTCTTGGCTTCCTCCCTTTTGGCTTTGCGCTTCTTGAAGAATTCCATGGCTGTTGCTGGAAATAAGACATATGTGAGTGCATCCTCGTCGCTTTCTATGTAAGGTTTAACCTCTTCTGGAATCTTGTCTAAGGCTGGCTCAAGGAGGTCTGCTGGACGACACGTTATAGGCTCCTCATCGCCAATAATCAGCCGCTTAACATTCTCATCCATTGGGGCTGGAGGCTGTCCATAAAATCCTTTGACGTAATCTCTAACTTCTTTCGGCACAATGCTGTAACGTTTTCCAGACAAAACGTTCAGAACTGCTTGTATGCCGACAAGCTGGCTTGTGGGCGTAACTAGCGGCGGATAACCAAGCTCCATCCTAACCCTTGGGACTTCTTCGAGAACCTCCTTGAGCCTGTGAACAGCGTTCTGCTCCCTCAATTGTTCCAGAAGATTAGAAAACATGCCGCCTGGAATCTGGTGAACCATTATTGACGGGTCAACCTTTTCAGCCTTTGGGTCTATAAGCCCCAACGGGTCATAGTATTTCTCTCTAAGTTCTCTAAAGTATTCTGCAATTTCCTGAAGAAGCTCCATGTCAAGTCCAGTGTCGTAAGGCGTCTCCTTTAAGGCTGCAACAACAGACTCTACTGGAGGCTGTGATGTGCCCCAAGCTAATGGGGAAAAAGCCGTGTCTAAAATGTCCACTCCAGCTTCGCACGCCCTAAGATAAGTCATCATAGCCATGCCGCTGGTGCAGTGGCAATGCAGATGAACGGGCAAACCAACCTCTTTTTTAAGGGCTGTTATAAGCTCATAGGCAGGTTGAGGCGCCAGCATCCCAGCCATGTCCTTTATGCATATGGAGTCGCAGCCTAACCCTGCAAGTTTTTTGGCGACATCCACATAGTACTCTATTGTGTGGACTGGGCTTATGGTATAGCATATGGTTCCCTGCGCATGCTTGCCAACCTTTTTGACGGTTTTTATGGCAACTTCCATGTTTCTGATGTCGTTTAGGGCGTCGAAAACTCGGAATATGTCTATGCCGTTTTCAGCCGCCTTCTCAACAAACTTTGCCACAACGTCGTCTGGATAATTCCGGTAACCAACAACGTTCTGTCCCCTCAAAAGCATTTGCAGCGGCGTTCGCTTTATGTAGCGTTTTAACTGGCGAATCCTCTCCCAAGGGTCTTCAGCCAAATAGCGAATACAAACGTCGAAGGTGGCGCCTCCCCACATCTCTAAAGAGAAAAAGCCAACTTGGTCGATTTTTTCAGCTATGGGAAGCATGACTTCTGTGCGCATCCTTGTGGCCATAAGCGATTGATGAGCGTCTCTAAATGTTGTGTCGGTGATTTTAACTGGTTTCGAAGCCATAAATTGGATACCCCTCTTCTCTAGTAATTTTGGGGTTTAAGGATTTGAAAGATGGTTATACTGTTATTAATTTGTAATGGTTGGTTTAAGTCCTTTTCAGATGGTTTTGCGCATATTTCTTTTCAATCCACTGGACGGCGAAGTTAACAAATTCTGCGCATCAAAGAGGTATGATTGAGCTTCTCCAACCTTGCCAGAACGCCCTTGCCGGAAGCAAAACCTTCCCGTTTG
>Ga0185307_1000783_pt1 | contig 18965 bp, 20 predicted proteins | sample LHCtaG_FD_128010 | JGI IMG/M metagenome (GOLD analysis project Ga0185307, IMG submission 128010) | Hot spring microbial communities from Little Hot Creek, USA to study Microbial Dark Matter (Phase II) - LHC4sed_matched (SPADES... | ecosystem: Environmental > Aquatic > Thermal springs > Hot... | reverse complement strand
TTGGGATCTATTTTTGCATGGAAGCTGCATAGATACCTTTTATTTAGTATGTATAGGGTTATTTTTATGAGTTCCATTTCTATGTTGTATTCATCTAGCCTTTCCACTAAAATTTTTGAAGCTAGTTTCTCTATAATTTCATTGACGTCGCTGAATTTTGATAAGTCTATTTTTGATCCTCTCTCCATGGATAGGTATCTTGAAACTGTGGATTTCGATATTTTTAATGTTTTAGATATCTCCATCTGGTTTAAATTGAATTTTGTGATGAGTATTTTTGTTAATTGGCTTTTTAGTGATGGTAGTACGTATCTGTATCCTATTTCTAGAGGTGTCTTCATAGCCTATATCACTAGTACTTTCTTCTTTACCTCTTCAGGTTTTTCTACAATTTCAGTGAGATCTTCAACTATTTCTAGAACTCCAAGATATTTACCTTCGTCATTTCTCAATGCCACCACCATGACCCTAATGATCCTATCGCCCATTTTAGTCCAGAATACCTCATAATTCTTAGAGCCAATCTTAAGTTCATTTAAAACCTTCTTAATGAATGCTTCTAATCTTGGTGGATGGCAGTATTCAACCCTCCTACCCAGAATGGTCTTCGACCTAACAAACCCCTTATGGATTTTGCTTTCAGAGAAGAATCTAACTCTATCATTAGCATCAGCAAAAGTGAGTTCTAATGGTAAGCTTTGGAATAAACTTTTCAATTCATCCAAGTTTACGAATCCAGTTTCAAGATCCAAGTCCCCTGACCTAATTAATTCATATTCGTCTGGTTTAACACCTCCACTTAAAGCTATGATCTTCATTTCTTGTGGAAGCTTCTCCAACTTCTCCTCATCAACAACCCCCTTAACTTCATATGGCATTACAGGCTTCTCCACAGGAGTCCACTTAGCATCCACATTAACAAGCCATCCAATTTTATTGGCTTCATCATTTATGGCAGCCCATTCACCCTCAGATAGCAGAACCCATACTGCTGGGAACAATATCTTATTCTCCCTAAAAATTATCTCTGAAACTCCATTAGCGATTTCCAAAGCTTTCTTAGAGATTTCAACATAATCATTGGATTCAAGGAGTTTAACTATACTCCTCAATTTAACAATGATCTCATCTTCACGAGCCCATAGAACTCTTGGAACAGCGGATATTCCTCGCTTCTCCATATAGGGGAATATTAGCATTTGAATCTTCCTATAATGAGCTCTGATCTTCCTTAAATCGTTGATTAATTCCCTAATATGGTTGGTTAAAGCCTTCTTCTCATCTTCAGTAGTAGCTCTAGATAAACTTAGGGCATAAATGTTTAAGGCTTCAGCCTTCTTCAATAAGTATTCATTCTCCATCAATAATAAGTTCAATGGATGCCCTCTTGGAACCTCTTCAAGCTCTCTTGAAACTAGAAAATCTCTAAATAAAGCTACATGTAAATCACATAATTTAATGATCTCTTGAATTGGAACCCCCTCTTTAACAAGCTCTTGCTCTATTAATGGTATCTCCATTGGAGAAATACCCTTAAGAACCTCCTTAAACCTCTCCTTTAAAACCTCTAAACTAACACCACTATGTAACTCTCTTAAAATCTTTTTAATGACCTCCTTCTTTTCATTCAAATTCAAAGTTGACACGAGTCAACCACCAATATAACTATTGTTATAGAAGTATATAAACATTTCCATATGAGGAATTTAAGATGTTAGAAGCGTGGTTTAGCTTCAAAGGGGCCTATATGTCCACGTTCAGTTTGACATATTACTATCTTCAAGCCAGTTGATTTTAAAATCTCCCAAACCTTAACCATCTCATGAAATCTTGGTCTAGATATATTCCTCCTCCTAAATTCGGGTCTATAATCGAGTACGCATACTTGAACTTCTGGGCATATCTTGTATATTTCTTCACCCATTTTTGCTATTTCTTCAAGTGATATTAGGTCTTTATTGTATGGTATTCCAACTCCTATGAATACTTTTCCAAGATATTCGTCAACTAAATATTTGAATGCATTCCAAGAAGTCTTAAGATATTTTTCAGCTAAACTTCTATCGTTGATCCCAGTTATATTCATGAATGTTTCAACTTTAATCCCCTTCAAATCTGGACCTATATCAGTCATTCCAGCATCAACCAAATCATCAATGTAATCCTTTGTTAGTATTGTGGCATTTGTGTCCACGTGAAATCTAGCTTTATCATCTGGGTTAAGCCTTTTAAGCTCAGCAATATACTGTGTGAGCCAAAGCCTATTAAGTGTGCATTCACCACCTGAAATTGCCATTCTATCCACATTATAAATCCTCCTAGTATCAGTCATTATTAAGGCGGCTTCTCTAGGCGTGTATGGAATTTCATAACCACAGTATGTTGTAGTCCAATTTTGGCATTGTGGACATCTAAGATTGCAACCGCAAGCAAAGACTGCAGCTTCCACATACCCCCTACCCTTAACCCACCATGGAGTACCCACACCACCCACAGGATGGCCCATCCAGCCGTGAACAAGCCTCTTTGGAATGTAATTTTCAGGTAGATTTGTTTCAATGATCATTCCATCTTTAACTGGAGTTATACAGCTAGGCTTAACAGAGCCATCAATAATGACGGCACAACTCCAACATCCACCAACACGACATGGAGCATAAATATCACCATCACCAGGAAAACTTGAAATTTTGAAACCAATGAACTCTAAAGCATTAAGAACAGTAATCTTGTCTGGAACATTAAACTTTTCACCATTAACCACTATAGATACATATTTAACTCTACCAGCATCAACCATGTATATGGCTTCATATGGACATGCCAAATAGCATGCACCACAACCAACACAATTCTTAGTATCACCAACCCTACCAGCTGGACATGCCAATATTAGATCACACGAGCCACAATCCATACATTTCTTGGGATCTCTAATAGCAACTTTAAACATCAAAATAATTATGATTAAAGAATTTAATAATTGTTTCAGAAATTTATGGGGTTAAGGAGTCACATTTAGGATAGGACATCTTCATAAACTTCTTCAATCATGCTTGCTATAACTTTCCAATCATATTTTTGAACTTCTCTATAGGCATTGGATGAAATCTTTTCAGATAAAGCTTTATCTCTTAATAATAGGCATATGTTTTCAGCAAGTTTCTTAGTTAACCCTTCACCTTCAACTAGAAGACCAGTTTCACCATTTTCCAGCAACTCCTTGATTCCACCTTGAGCTACAGCTACAACTGGAGTTTTTGAAGCCATAGCTTCCAAGATAACTATACCAAAAGACTCTCCAAAAACTGAGGGTAAAACGAATACGTGAGATCTCCTATAATACTCAATTAAATCCCTCTTATCCACACTACCAATTAAAGTTATATTCTCTTGGAGGTTTAGGGATTTAACCATGAATTTAATTGTTGAACTTAGATATCCAGATCCAATCATATGTAGATGGGCATCCTTAACTTCCCTAACAACATATCTCATAACGTTTAGAAGTCTATGAACCCCCTTCCTATACACAAGTCTACCAACGAAAAGTATACTTCTACCATCAAAATCCTTTTTGGATGGAGTGAATTCTTCAACATTAACACCATTAGGAATAACCATTACATCTTTATCAGTGAAATGTGAAATGAATTTCGCTGCAGCATAACTTACAGCTAAAATTCTATCAGCATAATTTATGTATTGTGTTAAGGGGAAGGCTAGGTAGGAGAAGGGCTTCCACAAGTATGCAACATCATACAAGAATTGTATAGAATGATTTGTTAAAACAGTTTTTATTCCAAGCTTCCTACCAATAGCCAATGAGAATAGAGAGACGGGAGAAAAGGCGTGATGTGCATGTATAATGTCAGGCTTCTCCCTCCTAAAAACATCTACAAGCTCATCAGTATATGGAAGATCAATAGTTTGAGAAGTTCTAAATAGAGATTTAACTCTAATAACCCTTAAACCATGAATATTATCATCAAAATTAGCCTTCTTAGTAACAATGAATACATCATGACCTCTAAACTCCAAAGCCTTAGCCAAATTCTCAATATGAACAGTTATACCACCAATCTTAGGGTAAAAGTAATCACTACAAAGAGCAATCTTCACATAGAAAGATATAGTGAGAAAGCTATTTAAGCAATTTCAAAATAGGAAACAAACTTATAATACAATGAAACACAAATATCCATAATGAAAAGTGGCTTAACCGTGGAAAAACCCGATATCAAAATTGAATGGAGAAACATAGATTTAAACACAGGCAAAGATAAAGCTGCGGTAATGATAATACTATGTGAGAATGGAGAAATCGAAGCACTATATATTAAGAGAGCTTCTAACCCCATGGACCCATGGTCTGGACAAATAGCATTCCCAGGAGGGAGGGCAAAAACACGAGACGTAGACATAATAGAAACAGCCATAAGAGAAACACGTGAAGAGATAGGTATAGAAGTGAAGAGGGAAGAGGTTATTGGAGTTCTAGGAGTATTCCAACCAGCCAATGAACCAAAACTAAAAGTATACCCAGTCATAGCAAAATTAAACTTCAAACCAAAAGTAAAACTATCAAATGAAGTTACAGATTACATGTGGATACCAATTAAAAGGCTATGTTTAAGTGAATTAGAAATTGATGGGAGAAGGGTTGAGGGGTATAGGTATGGAAGCCACATAATATGGGGGTTAACAGCCAGAATAACCAAGAAGTTAATAGAACTATTAAAATAGGAAGATTTATATAACAACAACGCTATCCCTCAATTAAAGGAACATATTGGATTGGTGGGATCTTGCAAGTTAACGAGAATGCTTGACTACAAAACCTAATCATACGTGAAGCTAGACTTGAAGATATAAATGGAATAATGGACGTATACCTTGAGAATAGAGATGCTTTAGAAGAAGCTGATGAAGAATGGTATAAAAGCATAGTAATGGCAAATGGAAAACAGAACATACTACTCGTAGCATGCTTAGATAATGAAATAGTAGGATTCCTACACCTATACTATGGTGGAGGTAAAGGGTATATTGAATCAATAGCTGTAAAGGAAGGGTATAAAGGGATTGGAGTTGGCGGAAAACTACTAAGTGAAGCTGAAAAGATACTTAAGAGGAGGGGGATAAGTAAAGTTAGATTAAACGTTAAACACAACAATTTGAAAGCTCTATCATTCTACCTTAGGAATGGGTATAGTATAGATGGAGTCACAATGATTATGAGGTGGGAAGCTGAAGAAGACATTTCAACAGATGCCAATGTAAAACTAATTAAATTGTCAAGAGAGGATTTAAGGAAGATTTATGGTTTAACATCAACATGGTGGAGTACAGTTACTGAGAGAGCTGATAGAGAGATATACAAGTACTATAAAGGGGAAGTGGCGTACGCAATATACGTTGAAGATAGATTTTGTGGTGTAATTGAATTTGAACCTGAAAAAACATTATACATAGACTACCTATCAGTATCACATAGCAACCCACAACAAGCATTAAAGAATATAATTAAAGGATTGAAAACTTATGCCATGGAAAACAGTGTTAGGGAAGTAATAATCCCAGTGGATTCAACAAAGAAGCTATTCATACAAACAATGATTGAAGAAGGGTTTAAGATATTTGATGTAGAGTACAGATTCTATAAGGATTTATATTGAAAAGTGAGGGATCATACGAAAAACGAATATAAATAAGCATATAAAAAATATAATGGATGAGGGTTGAGCGAAGTAGACGCAGTAGTTAATACTGTGAAACTGTGGCTTGGAAACCCAATATCAAGAAGATTCATAAGATATGTATATAATGGTAGCCCACAATCCTTCAACAAAATGCTGGAGAAATATGCAGAACTAGACGTAAACTTAAATGTAAATGAAAAGTTCAAGTACATGATACTGGAAAAGATACTGAACGTTGGAGCTAAAAGTTTTGGGAAAACAGAAAAGGAATTAAGAAGTTCATTGAGAAACCCATTGATTAGGAGAGCCATAGCAAACATACTTGGAGGAATAGCTGAATATGGAATTAGAAAACCTCAAACAACCATAGCACCATTCCTAGTGGTATGGAATTACACAAGACTATGCAACTTAAAATGTAAACACTGCTATGAAAATGCAAGTTCAAAACGAGACTTAGATGAACTTAACACCATAGAGGCAAAGAGGGTTGTGGATGAATTTTCAGAAGCAGGTGTTGTAGCAATAGCATTCTCTGGAGGAGAACCACTAATGAGGAAAGACTTCTATGAAGTAGCAAGCTATGCATATAAAAGGGAGTTCTACATATCCATAGCCACAAATGGAACACTCATAGACAGTGAAACCGCACTGAAAATTAAAGATGCAGGGGTACAATATGTTGAAATATCATTAGATGGATTAGAGGAAACACATGACAATTTCAGAGGCGTAAAGGGGGCATTCAAAAAGAGTATAGAGGGAATAAAGAACTGTATAAATGTAGGTTTAGATGTGGGTGTAGCTACAACAATAACAAAACAAAACATAAGTGAAGTGCCAAAACTCGTGGATATGCTTGAGGATATTGGTGTTAAGAGGTTCATAGCCTTCAACTTCATACCAGTAGGTAGAGGCAAAGATATTGTACAAATAGATCTAGAACCAGAAGAGAGGAGAAGGATACTAGAAGAACTTTACGGAAAACTCATAACACCAAACTGTAGAATACAAACATATAGCACAGCACCACAATACTCAGTGGTATCGGTAAATTTTGAGGGGGGACCATTAATAGCTACACACTTCACAAACAAATCAGCAATGGAAATGCTCAGGGGGAAAGCTAAGGCATTGGCAGAATTCATTGGTGGATGTGGTGCTGGAAGACTATACTGTGGATTAGAGCCAAATGGAGACATAATACCATGCGTATTCATGCCAATAAAAATTGGAAACATAAGGGTGAATAGACTCATAGATGTATGGAGGGATTCACCAATATTGTGGAAGCTTAGAAATAGAGATGAACTGGAAGGATGTGGGGAATGCAAATACAGATACATATGTGGTGGATGCAGAGCGAGGGCATATGCATACTTCAACAACGTCCAAGGACCAGACCCAGGATGCTTCATAAAACCAGAATACTGGCAAAAGATAAATAACTATTAAATTCAAATGTTTGGTGAGGAAGGATGAGTGGAATAGAATTAATGGAGCTGGAATGGATATTAATTAGGGGAGCCATAAGACTATTAATACTCGCATTACTACAGAAGTCAATGATGACATGTTACCAGATAATAAAGGCAATACAGCAGATAACTGAGAAGAAGCCAAGCCTAAGCACAATACACGACATACTCACAGAACTTGAAGAGAAAAGGCTAATAGAAAGCTTCATAACACAACAATCTGAAAAGTACTACAAGATAACAGAACTTGGAAGGAGAATACTAAATGAAGCTAGAGGGAGAAGCCTAAAGAAGATGATGAACATAATAAACATAATACTGGAATAAGGTAAGTTAAAAGTTAGAAGGGGGATTAACCAGATCTAAAACGCTTAAACTCCAAGACAATAACCATCGAGAGAGTATGCGAACTAAGACTATTAACGTGGCGTTGATTAACATGAGTTTATTCTGCCCATTGAAAACTTTTATTAGGTTAATCCATAACAATTTCTTCTGACCTGCCATGATGCTTCCAAAAGTGTTTATTGATTGGGCTTATTTTGGTAGAGTTAAAGTTTTAAAAAGTCAATTGAGCAGAGGGTTTGTTCAAGACCCCATGTTCTTCATCGATATGATGAGACACACACCAATACTTGCCACTGCAAGTATTATTAATGGGAGGATTTTCGTGAACGCCAAAGTTGTGGGTGCAGGGTTTATTTTAAAAGAAGATTACATTGATGAAGCTCTAGATAAGTTGAGGAAGCACTATTTGAGGGGGGAGGGTATGGATAGATTGGAGTATGCTATGGAGGGGGTTAAATTGCTGTTGGAAGTATTGTATTTTGACGATGAAGCTAAAGCTTATGAAAAGGTGGATTTCACAAAGATAGCTACATTGGAATTGGCTGCTGGTAAGAAGGATTCTTCAAAACACACTTGGACCAATCTTCAAAGTAATAGGGAGGCTTGCCTACTATACTACATGCCTCCAAACATAAGCTTCGAAATTCACGGCGAAGTAGATGTGCATTTAGAAGGTAAATATTATGAATTTGTGAATTTAGTTCATGATGCATTCCACTACACACCTCCAAAAGCTAGAGTTAACAGGCCATGCTTAATATTCAATGTTAGAGAAGTTTATGATAACAGTCCAAGAGCCATGGGGGTTAAACTCTCATAAAATTTATTTACTGAAATGGGAATAATAGGTTTGGTTGAATCCCATTTGAGTGAGGAAAAACTTGTAAATGTTGGTAGAGTTGTACATTTCTATCCACGTATAAGTGTAGCCATAGTTGAATTGACATCAAAACTATCCGTTGGAGATAAGATAGTTATTAGAGGGGCTTCAACAAACTTTGAACAAACCGTTGAATCCATGCAAATACAACACAAGAATGTTGAATCAGCTGAAGCAGGACAACTAGTTGGATTGAAAGTTACGCAGAGGGTTAGAGAGAAAGATATTGTCTACAAGAAGGTTTCATAAAAATATCATTTATTTTTTAAATTTACTTCAACTCTAAACTTTCACCCACACCTAGAACCTTAACCTTCTCACCGAAATTGTTTATCAATGCTGCAGTCATTTTAATCCCAGTGCAATGCATTGGAACTATATATTGGAAGTCTATCTTCTTAAGCTCACTTATAGTTCTGGAGATACGTTCATTGGATGCAGATTCCAAATGGAAGCCTCCAATTATAGCTTTAAACTTCCCAGCATTAAACTCCTTCATAGCGTAATGCAATGTATTAATTAAACCTGAATGTGCACATCCAGTCAAAACTATGAATTCACCATTCAAGTTGACTACTAAAGCTCTATCATCAATTATATTATCATCAATGAGTCTACCATCCTCCTCGATAACATACCCCTCAACCTTCTCAAAATCATTAACCCTATCAATCTCACCACTAAGAAACACTTTCCCATCAAAATCAATGGCATTCCTACATTGAACAACAATTCCGCCAGCACTCTCAACATCACTAGGCTTAAATGGAACTCCAACAACCCTAAGATCCCTCTTGGCAAACCTATTGGAGAAAGTCTTCGGATGAACCACTACTGGAACCCTCCTACCAATACGCTTAACAACTTCAAGTAACCCTCCAGTATGATCATAATGCCCATGACTCAAAAACACTGCATTAACACCACTAAAATCAAGCTTCAACAAATCCAAATTATGCTTAACAATATCCACAGCTGGACCGCAATCAAAAATCACATTCAAACTAAAATCCTCAGATTTAAACTCTAGGAATGCTCCAAATCCATGCTGAGCCCAACAACCCCTACTCCTAAGACTAGCATAATTATCTGAGAAAACAGTCATTTTAAAAATCAACTACATCACCGAACACTATCTAAAATTACAGTATTGAATATAACGTTTTCCCTATACACTGAAATCCGCATCCCATTTTGAAACCATCAATTTATTTTAAATATTTGGTGGAGTTCATGAGCATATTTAAATAAAAGTGTGATTTCATGATGTTTAAGGTGGAATTATTGAGTGCTAGATGGAGTGAACTATTCGCTTTAATAATAGTTTTACTATCCTTTGTTGCGGGGATTTATTCATATTTCTGGATGCCTGAGAAAATTGCTGTTCATTGGAATATTAGAGGTGAAGCTGATGTTTACATGCCAAAAAGCTTAGGCCTATTTACACCACCACTAATATTTGCTGGGGTTACTTTGATTCTAATAGCCATTCCAAGAATAGACCCCTTAAAAGAGAACATTGAAGCCTTCAGAAAGTATTACGACTGGCTTCTCATAATATTCCCAGCATTCTTATTCATCACATATATACATTTAATTTTATGGAATATTGGTTTCAAGATAAATCTACTATTAACGATCCCTATTGGTATTGGACTAATAATTATCTATCTGGGATTCCTCCTCGAAAATTCCAAAAGAAACTGGTTTATTGGGATGAGAACTCCATGGACTCTAAGTAGCGATAAAGTTTGGGAGAAGACACATAAGCTTGGTGGAAAACTATTCAAGATCGCTGGAATCATAACTTTTCTAAGCATCTTCCTACAAGAATACATGTTAATATTAACTCTTACACCAATAATCACAATTACCATAATCACAACCATATACTCATACTTTGAATACCAAAAAGAAATAAAACACAAACATTGAACTGGAAAACGAGTTTAAACATTGGAAAAGTTGTTTCAAAGAATCCCTTAAATCAAACTGTAAAGTAAATGTTTATTGGAGGTGTAATGGAAGTGAAGAAACTAGCATTAATAGCCATGCTATCAATGATAATGCTTGGCATTGGAATAGCCACAGTATATGCTGGATACGCTTGGAGGCAACAGTATAAGTGGGCTTGGAATGGAAACCAAATGCCACAACCCATACAGCCATTAATAAAGTGGAAGATGAAGTGGTTCACAATTGAAATCAGTGATGAATTCAAGGAAAAGGTTTTAAGCATAGCTTTAAGCGATAGCGATGTACAGAACCTGATAAGCCAAGGATACAATGTTACAAGAATACAGCCAACTATAAAGATGGCAGTTCAAGGTGATGGAGCAATAACACTAAAAGCCACTGGAGCAATAGTGACATTGAGAAATGGGAATGGTGGATTTGCCCAAGTACACGTAGACTTAGAGAAGGGTGCAGTCACACAAATAATAATCAGAAGCATCACAGTGATAAAGAAGACAGGTTAAGAGAAGAAGACATTAAAAATCTTCAACCCCTCTTTTTCCCGATGTAGATTTTAAGTTTACAAGCCTTTTTGTTACGTTTCATTACTATGATGGAGAAAGGAAAAGCCCATCTTTGATCATGTTAAAGATCAATGATGATAGCAAATAGTTGAGTAAATTTATTGGAAAGTAGTGCATGGAATGTAAAGATTCGAGAATGGAAAATGCAAAAATCTAAGAATAAGGAGGATGAATGTTATATGGATTTAAGGAAATCTTATGGATAAGGTGTTAATATTGGAGAATTATGATTTGGTAATTGTTTTGGGTTCTCAAGTTAAGAAGCAAGATAATAGGTACTTTTTGGCACATCATACAGAGCTTAAAGCACGGGCAGCGGGAATAGCTTATCAAAGGGGGATTGTAAAGAAGTTTATTATTTCTGGTGGATATAACTTTGGAGTTAGATATGATTATAGCAGGATACTGGAAAACCCAAACTTTTCTTTTGAGGCTTTTGCTCTTGCAAGATGGGAGAAATCGGAAGCTCAAATAATTGCTGAATTTCTTCATGAGGAATATAAAGTTCCTTTACAAGACATGCTTCTAGAAGAGCTCTCTTCAACTACTGAAGAAAATGTGGAGTTTTTAAAAATCTTACTGAAAAGACAAACCTTTAGCTTTGCAAAGCGGATTGGGGTCTTAACTATTCTCTCTCATATGGAAAGAGCATTACCACTATTCAAAAAAGCCAATCTAAATGTGAAACCACTTTTCGCCGAAGAATTACTAGTCCTCGAAAAATATGGAATTAGTAAAATCTGTGAATATTACTCAATATCCGCGGATAAAGAGGAAGAGAAAATGAAGAGAATAGAAGAACTGATATCAAAATGTAAAGAAGTGTCACAGCAGTTTTGTTCACTCTGATAAATATGGTGGAACCAAAATCCCCCTTTGATTGCCATAAAATATTATGAATATTTAGGTTTTGTTAAGAACTGACATCACCTTAGGCGTTTAAGGAGGATATGGAAGAGGGTTTTATGGTGGGCTGCCCTCTTCTATGCTTCCCCCATCTTGTAAAGTATTGCTATGGATGCAAATGCGCAGATAATTATTATTGAGATGCCAATCACGTTTGGAAATTCTATGCCTAATGAGAAACCATATTTAACTATTTTAAATGTTATGCGCATATACACAATAACATCGCCTGCAGTGAAGGAGTATGTGGCATATGGCAACCCCTCCTCGGTGTAGTGGACCATATGATTTTCAATAGTATAATCGGTAGCTCTATCTACACCGCCACTAGATTCACTATATGTTAACATGTTCATTGTAAATGAAACGATTGTATGCATATGCGTAATTTTGTTAATTTCCACTGCTCTTTAAAACGTAGTTGTTGTATTGGAATTTGTAAACGGGAATTTTGGAAGTGTAAGGGAATGGTATTTGCAGGAATGTTTGAAAGTTCAAAAATCCTTTATTTTTAAGTATATAAGTGCAATTCTGGCTAAAAGAAGCTTGAAAAGTTTAACTAGATTTATATTGCTTAACTCTCCAAACAATCACCGTTACGATGGATATAGAAGCCAAAACTATTAACATGCCTGTAACATTTGTGAATTCAAATTTTATTCCATAACCCTCCTCAACAATCTTAAAAGTTATACGCATATGATCAACAACATCACCAGCAGTAAGCGTATACTTAGTGGGGGCAGCATATTGAGGAATATCATTATCAATGACATATGTCCTTACACCCCCAATTCTATACTTAAATGGAAGTTCTATACTAATGATTTCGGCTTTAATATTTGTGTATATCTCCGTTGTACCAGAGAAATATGATAGAATGCTTATCTCTACACGTGAACCATTTATGGATTTCTCATGAATTTTTAATGGTCCAGGAAAATCGAACATTTTGAAAATATCAAGAGTATAAGTGTCTCCAACTCTGAAATTAAAGTAGCCTACAAACTTCTTTGCATAAATGAATTTACAGTACTTCGAGCCAAAATAGAATTGCAACCAAAAGATGTCATCTTTAGAGACTACCCTCCTACTAATTAATGACATGAATCCATTCTTTGGGAGTGAAGCCAGAAGTTTGTCTATAATGGCATCAGGATTGAAATTTTCACAAATAAACCTGTAAGATTTGCCCCTAAGAGTGCCAAACTGTGGATGATTAAAAGTCTCTAATATCCTTTCAGTTTCCTTAAAAGTCACCCCTAACCAATCTTCACATAACTCTCTAATCTTATTAGCATGGGCATCGGCTTCAGCTTCACTCATGTAATGTAAATCAATTCTAATTCCAAATTGTATTGGACCACCAACAACATAGTATATTCCATAACCACAACTTAAAACACCAAGACCTGGTAGTGGTGGATAGTATAATGGTGCATCAACAAAGCGGCAAGTCAATTGACAAACAACATCACCATTAGCACGAACCTCAATACGCAACCAATCAAAATAACTTGGTCCAACAATAACAGTTTGGGAACTCTCTAAATAAGAAATTTGCCAATCAACCATACATGAATATATATACGGCACAATAATTAAAAACTGTAAAACTGCAATGGAAAAGAAAACCCAAAAATTCCGCATCAACATAAATGTATGCTTAGAAAAATTTAAATTTTCCCATATATATATAGAACGGTGAAAAATATTGAAAAACATCAAACAATTAATACTATTATTATTACTAATTCCATTGATAACTCCAGGAATGGAGGTATTATCAAGCAATATTACCCAATCAAAGGATATTCAACCTATGGGTGGATGGAAATATCTTGTGGGTTGGTTACCGTACCCAAAATCTACATGGGAGGAAGATTTTGGACAAGTGGTTACAATATTCTTGATAATGGGCTTCAGTTGGGATGCACCATATACTGGAATTTTTGTGGGAGTTCTATATGGGGAGACAGTGGTAGATGACCTTGGAACATGGTATGGTGGTGCAAACGGAGGATATGTTCCATACTGCTGGTGGCAAGCTCATGAGCATGCACCAGCAGCAACCGGGCTACTTTTCATTTATCGCGAGTATTATGGAGAAGGGGATCCTCCAGAGATACTTTTCATGGGATACTGTGAATATGGTGGGTAATTCTATTTATAATCAAATACATACCTACCTACTAAATTATAATTTTTGGGGATGAATGGTTGTGGATTTTGTTGATTGGGCTTATTTTTGTAGGGTTGGGGTTTGAGGGGCAATAAATTTTAGTTTTCTCTTTTTTAAAGTGATATTGGAGGGAGGGTGAAGTTTTGAGGTTTGAGTTTTTAGTGTTATTTGGGTTGGTTGTATTTTCATTTTTGTTTGTGGGTGGGGTTGTTTATTCGGTTGCTATGGATTTGAGATTGTGGTGTGGTACTCCTAGTAAGGTGTGTTTTGCTGGTGGTGTCTTGAGTTATGATTTTAGTGTTAGTTATGTTGGGCCTTTACCTTTTATTGATGTGTTTTTGATGGTGGGTGGAGTTCCTAGTGGTTGGAGGTGTAGGTTTGTTTATGGTGGTTATGAGGTTGATGCTGTTAGGTTAATGAATAAAACTAGTGTTAATCTTGTTTTGATGGTTAATGTTCCTGGGAATGCTGCTCCTGGATCTTATGATTTCCATGTAATTGCATGTTATGATTATCCACCTTATAAGAGTTATTTGAATTTGAGGGCTACTGTTAAACCAATGGTTAGTGGTCTTGTTTTATCTTGCTTGACTCCAGCTAAAGTTGTTGAGGCTGGTGGCACGGTTAGTTTTGATGTTAAGATTAAGTATTATGGTGTTAGGGATGAGTTTAGGTTTAGTGTTCTAAATCTCCCTAATGATTGGAGTGTAAGTTTCTATTATGGTGTGGATGAGATATTGTTGGTGTCTCTGAATAATGATGATGAAGTTACGATTAGGGTTAAGTTGAGTATCCCCATGGATGCCAGTGTTGGGGATTATAATTTAACTTTAAACGTGTATTCTAAGAGTGTTAGTGAAAGTTTGAGTTTAATGGTTAGGGTTAAACCTTCCTCTATTGTTAATAGAGGGTTGAAGGTTTTTGTGGACTACCCAATAGTGGATGTGGAGGCTGGGAGAACTGTGTACTTCACTTTAACCATAAGGAATCTTGGTGTAATGGATGAAGTGGTTTATTTGAATTTAACTGATAAGCCCAGTGGATGGAGCACTACGTTTAGGGTTGCAGGTAAGGTTGTTAGGGGATTACTATTGCCTGCAGGTGGAAGTGTTAATGTGGCTTTTGAGGCTACACCATCACCATACATCAATATAGGTGAGCATAGATTTAGAGTTCAAGTGTACTCGGAGGATAAGGTAATAGTGAAAGATTTAACTTTAATCGTCAATGTTATTGGAAGCTATAGCTTATCCATAACATTCCCAGAATTTCCAGCACTATACTTCACAATAACTTCAGGTGAAAGTAAGAGTTTCACTGTAACTGTAACCAATACTGGATTTCTAAATGTGACCAATGTATACGTGTCTGTAGATGTGCCATCAGCCATAGATTGGAGGGTTGATGTAGAGCCAAGTAAAGTGTTAATACTTAAACCTAACGATAAAGCTAATTTCAAAGTAAATATTTACGTTTCAACAATAGTGTCTGCTGGAGACTACTTCATAACTGTAAAAGCAGTTTCAGATCAAGTTTCATCAACAGCTAGAGACGTTAGGGTTAGTGTGACAAAGCCAACAGAGTGGGGGTACATAGGCTTCGGCATAGTTTTAGTGGCATTTGTAGTGGTTGTAATTGTTTTTAGGAGATTTGGGAGGAGATAGGTTTGGATGTGATAATTGAAACTGAGAATTTAACAAAAATATATCGTGTTGGTGGTAGAGAGATTAGAGCAGTTGACAATCTAAACTTGAAGGTTTATGAAGGGGATATATTTGGATATCTAGGACCAAATGGTGCAGGTAAAACGACTACAATACTAATGCTACTTGGATTAATAATGCCTACTAGTGGTGGTGGAAAGGTTTGCGGGTACGATATCATCAAGGAATCAAAGAAGGTTAGGAGTGTAGTGGGATATGTACCTGAGAAGTATAGCTTCTATGAGGATATGACTGCATATGGTAATTTAAGGTACTTTGCAAAACTTAATGGTATACCTGAGGGAGAGATTGACGATAGGATAAAGAGGGTATTGGAGATTGTGGAGCTTCAAGATAGAGCTAGAAGTCTCGTAGCTACATTCTCACGTGGAATGAAACAGAGACTTGCATTAGCCAACACCTTAATAAAGAATCCAAAACTAATATTCCTAGATGAACCCACAGCTGGATTAGACCCATACGCTACGGCAAGCTTTAGGGAGCTAATGAGGAAATTAAATAGAGAATTTAAGACGACAATATTCATTTCAAGCCACATGCTACATGAAGTGAGGCAATTATGTAATAGAATTGGATTCCTAAATGAAGGTAAACTCATAGCTGTAGATACAATCGATGAATTCCTAAAGAAGGCTGGTGTAAGGATAGTTTTGGAAATCGTGGGTGGAGGAGATGAAGTGATTAAAAAAATAGAGAGAGTTAATGATGTAAATAGAGTTTTAAAGAAGGATGAGAAGATAGTGGTTTACGCTGGAAGCGATATTAGATTGGAAATAGTGGACTTAGTTACGAGAATGGGTTGTAAAATACTCACAGTAAAGGTTGAACCACCCACATTGGAGGAAGTATTCTTCACAATTTATGGTGGAGGTGGAAGATGATGAGTTTAAAGACACTCATGATGAAAGAATTCTCAGACAACGTGGTGAGCAAAAGATTCATAATACTATTCTCATTCCTCACATTGATATCAATTGTATCAGCCTTTGCATCAAGGTACTATGCTGGAACTTATGGGTTAACATTCTCACAGCTAATCACACTTACAAGTGCATCAATAATACCATTGATAAGCAAGATAGGCCCATTAATAGGGATAATGCTTGGCTTCGATTCAATAAGCAAAGAGATTGAGAAGGGGTCAATAATACTACTCCTCTCATGCCCAATATACAGAGATACAATATTGAATGGCAAGATACTTGGGGGAGTATTAACGATAACACTAGCAATATCCACCTCAATAACGGCATCCACTGGAGTGATAATGGCAGTTATTGGGATAATGCCAACCATAGACGAAGCCATTAGGCTAATAATATACTTGATAGCATCGGTAATATACATTTCAATGTACATGGCAATCTCAGTATACATATCAATAGCCACAAAAAACACCTCCATGTCACTACTAATATCAATAATAGTTTGGCTTACATTCACACAGCTAATATACAATGCTTCAAGTGCAATTTCAGCATTAATACCAGAGATACTTAGTGAAACAAGGCTTAAAGTTCTTACAGCAATAAGGATGTTTACACCAGACCAACACTACCACAATTTCAGCATGAACATTCTGAATGAAAAAATGGCTTTAGAACCATTTGGAATATTCCCGAGAGGGGCGGCGCCCGGAAGACCGCTAACCATAATTGAGAGCTTAGCAATATCATGGCCAAATCTAGCAATAATAACATCAATACTAATAGCATTCATAGCGGCATCCTACATAAAATTCCTCAAGGAAGAAATAAGATGTTAAGTGGGGCTTCCCATTTCTGGATTTATATAAAAAGTTGTAATATTTAGATGGATTTCCTTTGAATCTATTGTTGTGGAGTTTTCTTTATTTTTGGTTTTGCAGGTTTTTCTGGTATGATTCCTTGAGGTCGAAACATCATCACTAATATGAGTGCCAGGGCTAGTAGTATTTGTTCAAGCCATACGACTGAGAATGGTATGTATGCTTCAAGTGAATACTTATAGTATATTATGAGTCGTCTAAATATGATTACTGTGGCTACGCCTACCAATGCTCCGATGTTATTCCCCATTCCACCGATCATGGCCATTAACCAAGGCCAGAAAGTCCAATCAGTTCTGGTGTACGCAGCAGCCAACACAGTACCACAATAGAAACTCCAGAGGGAGCCTGCAATACCAGCAATGGCTGACCCCAACATCATTATCTGAATTTTAACTTTAACAATATCTTTCCCTACACATTCAGCTGTAAGTTCATTCTCTCTAACAGCCTTTATTAGTCTTCCATAAGGTGATGAAACTAGATATTGAGTGAAGAGAAATATTAGTATTGAAATTGCCAGTATTAATATTATTAGGAGACGAGGTGCTATGTCGCCCATCCATATGAAGACATTTGGAACTGAGACCCATGTTGTTCCTCCGACAAGAGGAGTGTAATTTAATCCTATGATTCTAGCGGCTTCAGCCATGGCTATTAAAACCATCATTAGATAATCAGCTCTCAATCTTATTGCTGGATATGAGGCTACAAATCCTATAATTGCACTTATAATCGTCACTGCAATGATTGTTGAAAAGAATATTGCCAGGCCCTTCAATGGATCATATCTCACAGCATTATTAATCATACTTGTGATCATGGCATTATACATTATGTAATCTAGACCGCTTCCCACACCACATATCCACATTCCAATTCTACCAGCCAGCGCACCAGTAACGTAAGCTCCAGTGGCTACGGATAATGCCAGTCCAAAGTTTGGTATACCAGTATATCCATATTGCAAATTTAACGCCAATGTAACTATTAAATAGACAGCGAAGAATACTATGATGTCAAGTAGCCAACCTATATTTTCCATCAACCCTACCCACCTCTATCTCTAATTTTAGCCATGGCTCTTGAAGCTCTTCTTGCTTGAATATCCTCTATTAAGCCAGTCACCCCCCTTGGAAATATCAACAGCACTATACACATTATTATTAAGGGTATTAGGGATCTATATGCGGTCAATTGTGCTCCAAACGTTTGAGCTAAAAGATATGTCCCAAATATTTCCGTTAAACCTATTATGTATGCTCCGATCATTGCACCATAAATGCTGGATAATCCTCCAAGTATAGATGCAGCAAATACGCTGGTTAATAGCATACTTCCAGTATATGGGTGTCCCTGAAACCATAGAGGCAGTAATGATCCAGCAACGCCAGCTAT
>Ga0185307_1000782_pt1 | contig 18995 bp, 17 predicted proteins | sample LHCtaG_FD_128010 | JGI IMG/M metagenome (GOLD analysis project Ga0185307, IMG submission 128010) | Hot spring microbial communities from Little Hot Creek, USA to study Microbial Dark Matter (Phase II) - LHC4sed_matched (SPADES... | ecosystem: Environmental > Aquatic > Thermal springs > Hot... | reverse complement strand
TCCTCAAAACCTCCTCCACAATATCTCCATGCCTCACCTCCCAGTAATGTAGGGTAGACTTTGGAATCCTAACGCCTAAGAATGTGAGGGATAGGCCCTCAGCATACCTCAAACTCACCTTACAAACCTCCTTCAAAACCAACACCTTTATGTAGAGTCTCAGAGGTCTTTCAAGCCTTCTCCCACAAAACTCTGAGTCAAGGTCCATAAGGTCCAAAACATAGTCTAGAACAGCCATCAAAAGCCCAACATCATATACCCTAACATCCCACCTACAAAGCATAAAAAAGAAATAAACAAAGAACTAAAATAATAGTTGGACACGCCTCGTAAACCGTTTTAGACCTGGCAACTTAGTATATAAAGGCTTTATATGTTAAGTTGCCACGTCCCTATAATCCCAGAAATAACTTATATTTTTGCACTTGTATCTAATATTTTATCAATAGTGTACTTGTGCTCTATCCACGGTTTTAGTTTTTCTCTAACCCTCTTCTCAAGATTCGGGTTTATCTCTATCCCGAGACATCTTCTATTAAGTTTTAGGCATACTCGCATCGTTGTTCCTGAGCCTAAGACTGGATCAATGATTAGGTCGCCTGGGTTTGATGATGTCTTAATGCATTTCTCAACGAGCTTATCTGGCAGTTCATTTCCAGCGGTCTCTTCCCCATGATGGTACGGTCTCTTAATAAACCATACATCTTCTGCGTAATGTTCTGGCTTATTAAAAGTATAATCTTCTTCATCCTTAACCAGTAAGAGCAGGTGGTAATGTGATGTGACGAATTTTCTTCTGGTATATACTCCAAACTGGTACTTCCATATGACATGATTCAATTGTATGAAGCCAGCGTCCTCAACAGCATCTAAGACATATCTAAGATTATTCCATCCGGAAACGAGCCACATGCTGCCATTAGACTTAAGTGCTCTATAACACCACTCAACTAATTCCCTAATAAACTTCGGATATTCCTCTTTAGGAACCTCAACATACTCTAGGGAATCTGGAGTTCTATGATATGTGGCAAGATTACCCTTAAAATCTATCCCAAACGGCGGATCAGCGAAGATTAAATCAGCCCTCTCATAAAGAGAAACATTCCTAAAATCATCAAAAATGACAACGCGATCCTCATCAACCTTAAAAATTCTATTAGACTTTGACTCAAACCCTAACAAGGGCGCTTCACCCACGATTATCTTTCTAAGCATTTATCCTTTCCTTTTTTGCTTACAATTCACCAAATATTTTGTTATAAATGTTATTATTATGAGTGTTAGGCTAAATGCAATTATAAGAATTTGCCTCCTAATCCATTATCGCTGCCACACAAGCAGCTTTGTTCTACACCTGTAGGGCCTATTACATCAACCGCCTATTAAAGCGTATACTACAATCTTCCATGCAATGTTTGTAGGCGATTTCATTTTCACCTTTTATAAGCCACTAAACCCAACAACAAATGTAACATCTGCGGAACTAAAAGATTTCAAGCAATGTAGAGATGATCTTATTAAGAATCATGTTAGCGAAAAAATAACAGAGTCTGAATTAAGAGAAAAAGCGCATAGAGCGCCTAATATCGTTCTTGGTAAGGCATGTGCAAAAAATGTTCATGAATGCAGGGAGACTGTTAAATATTCTGAAATGCAAATGAGGAGGTTAGAGCCACAAGATGACGGGCATTCTTAATTTCATCGCCAAACTTGGTCATTAAAGGGTTAGTAAAGCTCTAGAATCTTTTCATCTCGCTAAGGGATTAAAAAGGGGAGATTAACGTTTTCTTTCTATATCCGTTTATGCACCCAATCTTTATCTCTCGTACCAGCTCGGCTATTTTTGGAAGAGCCTTAAATGGGTTATTCACTTCCTTCACGTATACTTTCGCATAAGCACTTCCCACAACAACGCCATCCGCACCAGCTGCCACCATAATCTCAGCATGCTCCCGCCTTGATATGCCGAAACCAACCATAAGCGGAACACTAGTACATGACTTGACAATTTTAATTAATTCAAAGGCAGTACCCATTTTCTTTAATCTTGAACCTGTAACACCCTCAAGACTTATAAGATAAATTAACCCTGACGCTGCTCTAAGAATTTCTTGGAGCCGCCGCTGCGAGGTTGTAGAAGCCACCTGAAGGATTAGATGCAACCCTTTCTTAGATGCCAATTGTATATAGGGCTTGGCTTCTTCAAAGGGCAGGTCTGGGATTAGAACCCCCTGTGCGCCAGCATCCTTTATCTTATCAAGGAAACTCTCAAAGCCCATAACGTATGGGATATTGAAGTAAGTGGTAACAACTATTGGGGCATCCACACAGTTATTTCTAAGTTTTTTAATGCCCTCCATACATTTTTCCGGCGTTATCCCAGCGTTGAGGGCTCTTTCACATGCCGCCTGAAAAATAGGTCCGTCGGCTATTGGATCCGAAAATGGTATACCAAATTCAATGATGTCAGCGCCATTCTCCACTAAGGTTTCAATAAGTTTTATTGAAAACTCTTCGCATGGATCACCATAGTAGACATGGGCCATGTGTGCGCCTTCTCGGCGATCTCTGAGCTCACTAAACTTTTCTTCAAAAGGATCCATAGTAGTACCTCAGAATCGTCTCTATATCCTTATCGCCCCTTCCAGAAAAGTTTATTACAACAATGTCATCTGGGCTAAATTCCTCCGGATGATTAAGCACATAGGCTATGGCGTGGGCTGTTTCCAGCGCTGGGATGAGGCCCTCAGTTTTACACATCACTTTTACGGCTTCAAAAACCTCGTGATCAAATGCGTAGCACGGTTTAACCCGCCCGATCTCACATAAATAGGATATTTCCGGACCCCTCCCAGGGTAATTTAGGCCAGCAGCCCTGGTCTTAGAGGGTTTAATCTGCCCGTAATTGTCTTGCATAACTATACATAGGCTTCCATGCAGAACACCGGGACTACCAAGATAGAATACTGCCGCGCTGTTTTCAGCTCCTAAACTTTCGCCTCCACCCTCAACAAAATAGAGCCTAACGTCACGCTCATCTATAAATGGCCTAAAGGCTCCTAAGGCATTGCTCCCACCACTTCCACAAGCCACTACAACGTCTGGAAGCCTCTTCTCCCTCTCTAGAATCTGCTGTTTAATCTCGTTGCCTATAACGCTCTGAAAGGTTGCTACAATTGTTGGAAACGGATGCGGACCCACCGTCGATCCAACAAGATAATGGGTTGTTCTTGAACATTTAGCCCATTCTCTAAGGGCTTCTGAAACAGCATCTTTCAGAACGCCTGTGCCAGCCTTTACAGGCTTGATTTTCGCACCTAACAGCATCATCTTCTTGACGTTTGATGCTTGCCGCTCAATGTCTTTAACGCCCATAAATATTTCAGTCTTAAGGCCGCAGATGTTTCCAGCCATAACTGTAGCTAAGCCATGCTGTCCAGCAGCAGTCTCAGTTATTAAACGTTTCTTACCCATCATCTTTGCCAGCAGTGCTTGCCCGAGAGCGTTATTAAGCTTATGTGATCCGCCGCAAAGCAGATCCTCCCTTTTTAAGTAAACCTTAAAGCCAACATGTTTACTGAGGTTCCTAGCATAATAGAGCGGTGTAGGTCTACCACCGTAGTCCCTTAACAAGCCGTGAAACTCTTTTTGAAAACTCTCAGTAGGGTAGATTTTTTCGAAAGCTTCCTCAAGCTCTAAAAGCGCATGTATTAGAATCTCACTCACGTACATTCCGCCGAATCTTCCAAACCTTCCCTTCTCCACGGAGATCACCCCTTAAAGACTGGAGTCACGGTAATCATCTTCAAGCATAACCCCCTTTGCCCCTTTAATAAAGGCCTCTATTTTCATATGATCCTTAACTCCAGGGCTTAACTCAACACCTGTAGAAACATCTACTGCATATGGCTTGACAACCTTTACGGCTTCTGCAACATTACTTGGGTTAAGGCCGCCGGCAAGCACTAACGGCTTAGGATAGATGGCATCCCTCACGAGTCTGCTTATACTCCAATCATGAGTTACTCCAGTTCCGCCGAGCTTGCCAGCAACGTGCGAGTCCACTAAGACCCCATCGAAGTACGCGGCTTCATTGATGGCTCTTTTAATAGACTCGGCTCCGATAACTGGCACAGCTCTAACAATCTTTGTTTCCGGTAATCTTCTTTTAAGAAACCTTAAATCTGAAAATTCCCCGTGAACTTGAATAACATCTGGTTTTAAGTGCGAGTAAGTTTCTAATATTTCCTCAATGCTTTTAGGCACCATAACTAACGCGCCCCTAACACCGTTCGGGATAAGATTGAATAGTTGTTTAGCTCTCTCCAGGCTTATGCTTCTAGGTGATAGTGTAAAGCCAATTATGAAACCTACCATGTCCGCGCCAAGTTTACAGGCAGCTTCTAGGTCCTCCTCCCTTGTTATGCCGCAGATTTTCACCTTAACGGTTCTCATAGAGCCAACACCAGCTCCCTAATTTTCCCCTTAACATTATCAGCCAGCATTATTGCTGAGCCGATAAGAAAAGCCCTTGCACCATAACTCCGCAGAATACGAATATCCTCAGCTGATCGTATTCCACTCTCGCTAACTATAATCTTGCCGCAGGCACCAACGCCGAACAATACATCTCTCGTTGTGTTTAAGTCTACGTTAAGAGTACTTAAGTCCCTGTTATTGACGCCTATTAGGTCGGCATCGGCTTCAATCGCAGATAAAAACTCTCCTTTAGTATGTACTTCAAGGAGGACCTCTAAGCATTTTGAGTGGGCAAGATTGATGAAATCTTTAAGAGAGTATTCTACATAACCTCTCTTGAAAACTGAGTAAATTAGTAAGATAGCGTCCGCGCCAATATTGGCAGCAGCATTAATTTGAATTGGATCAACGATGATATCCTTCATTAATACGGGTAATTTAACATGGCGCTTAACATCAGCTAGGCTGGTGAGGGAGCCACCAAAGTGTTTTGGTTCAGTAAGCACAGAGATCCCAACAGCGCCTCCATCCTCAATCTCTCCAGCCAACTTAGCTATATCCGTTATCTGTCTCAGCCTTCCATGCGATGGAGAGACTGGCTTAACCTCTGCTATTATCGGCGCATGCATGCAATTGATTATTGATCCCCTTAAACTCACTTTGGTGGAGACATTTCCCACTTTAAAGTTAATGTTATAGTATCCGCTGCGCACGGTTTCCAACGCATCTTTAACTAGGATTTCAAGGAAATCAACCATATTTTCTCTCAAGCTCCTCAATCTTCTCAATGCGGCTCCCATCATAAAATTTTATGAGTTCTCTAAGCTTCTTGTAGGCGGCTCCACTATCTATGGACTTCTGCGCCAACTCCACGCCATACTTGAAATCATCTGCCATTCCACCTACAATGATCCCAGCAGCCGCATTAATGGCCACTATATCCCTCTTCGGATCTCCGGCTTTAAGGTGTCCAAAAAGTATTTTAAATAATACTTCAGCGCTCTCTTCAGGATCTCTTCCAAAAATATGTTCAACGCTAGCTCTTTTTACGCCGAAACTCTTGGGGGTGACTTTAAAGACCTTTATATCGCCTTTTTTAAGCCACGCTATCAACGTACTTCCTATTGTTGAGATTTCGTCTAGACCATCCAAACCATGTACAACCATAGCTTCCTCTAATCCTAGCCCCCTAAGTACATAAGCTATCTTTTCCACAAGCCCCATTTCACAAACACCTATTACTTGAACGGATGGCATCGCTGGGTTAATTAGCGGGCCAAGAATATTAAATACTGTTCTTATTCCAATCTCCCTTCTCGGAGCTGCCGCATGCTTCATTGCTGGATGGAATGATGGGGCAAATATAAATCCTATACCAACTTCCTCAATAGCCCTCTCCACGATTTCTTGTGGAGCATTTAGATTTAATCCTAGATATTCTAGCACGTCAGCGCTCCCACACTTGCTTGTAAAAGAACGGTTCCCATGTTTAGCTACTGGTATGCCGGCGCCTGCAACAACAAAAGCTGCTGCAGTGCTTATGTTGAACGTTTTTATTTTATCTCCACCAGTTCCACATGTATCTATGAGGCGCCCCCTCACCTTTGGATTCAGTTTAGTGCAGAAGCCTCTCATAGCTGTGGCAAAGGCCATGATTTCCTCAACAGTTTCCCCCTTCATCCTTAAAGCAACAAGAAAAGCAGCAATTTGTGAGGTTGTTGCATTCCCGGACATTATTTCTTTCATAGACATGTATGCTTCTTGATAGGATAGATTCAGCCCCATAACTGCTTTCTCAATAGCTTCCCGTATCATTATACTTCACCTCAAGAAAATTCTTTAGAACATCTTTACCCTGCTCTGTGAGTATTGACTCGGGGTGAAATTGCACACCTTCGATGGGATAAAGTTTGTGGCGGACGCCCATAATTTCACCATCATCAAGGGATACGGCGGTTATCTTGAAGCATTGGGGGAGTGCGGAGCCATCCACGACGAGCGAGTGATAGCGCGTAGCTTGAAATGGATTTTTTATCCCCCTGAACACGCCTTCCCCATCATGCTTTATTATGCTTGTTTTTCCATGCATTACCCGTTTAGCTCTCACAATCCTGCCGCCAAAAGCCCAGACTATTCCCTGATGTCCAAGACAAACCCCTAAAGTTGGAATCTTTTGACTTATGCTCTTTAGAATTTGCAGGCAAACACCAAAGTATTTTAGCTCCTTAGGGGTGCCTGGGCCGGGCGATATAATAATTCTGTCTGGCTTAAGTCTCACCGCTTTTCCAGCAGTTATTTGATCATTTCTGTAGACTATGGGCTTCGCGCCCAGCTCGCCAATATATTGAGCAATATTATAGACGAAGGAGTCATAGTTATCGATGATAAGAACCTTCATAGCTAATGATCACCCCCCTCTGAGGCAAATTGTAATGCTTTTAGTAGGGCAGAAGCCTTATACTCTGTTTCAAACCACTCCTTCTCTGGAACAGATTCGGCCACAATACCCGCCCCAGCCTGAATGTAGGCGCAATCCCCCTTAGCAATCAGTGTTCTAATTGTTATTGCGAAGTCTGAATTTCCACTATAGGAGAAGTAGCCTACAGCCCCAGCGTATGGTCCTCTCCTAACTGGTTCAAGCTCCTCAATTATCTCCATTGCCCTAACCTTTGGAGCGCCGGAAACAGTTCCAGCTGGGAAGACTGCTCTCAACGCATCATAGCAGCTATAGCCGCGTCTAAGCGTGCCAACAACTCTTGAAACGATATGCTGAACGTGGCTGTATTTATGGATCCTCATAAACTCAGGTACATGCACTGACCCAAATTCAGAAACTTTCCCAACATCATTTCTCGCTAAATCTACAAGCATTACATGCTCAGCGCGCTCCTTAGGATCATAGAGAAGCTCTTGCGCTAAAACTTCATCTTTAAACGGATCATCCCTGACACGTGGTTTTGTGCCAGCTATTGGAAAAGTTTCAACCATCCCATTTTCCACCCTCACCAGCATCTCAGGACTTGATCCAACAATCTGATGTCCGCCCATTTTCAAGAAGTACATATAGGGGGATGGGTTGACCTTGCGTAGCACGGCGTAGAATGGAAGTAGGCTTCCATGGAATCTTAACTCATATCGCTTAGAAAGCACCACCTGGAATATATCGCCGGAGACAATATACTCCTTAGATTTTGCAACGATTTCCTCAAACTCCTCCTTTTTTAGGTTCACTCTTAGATCCGAGTAGAAGAGGGGTTCAGAGTCATAGTTTTTCTCAACTATGGTTTCTATCTTTTTTAAGCGGCTTTCACTGAAATAATAATAGAAGATTTCGCCCGTCTTATGGCTGAATATTATTCCATCATCGTATATAGCCATTTCTAGATCGGGAAACCTAACATTGTCTACGGCGTGCTCCGGCAATTTCTCCCAGTACCTAATGGCATCATAGGAAATATAGCCTATAGCTCCCCCAATGAATCTGAAATCGCACTGAATATTACGTTCCCCACCCACGATCTCCTTAACTGGCGATAGGGGATCATTCACGGGAAAACTAACTCTCTCATCTCTCACCCTATCGTGAACATCAGCAATACTATTCTTCACGCTAACGAGGACTTGCGGCTCAAAACCTATAAAAGAGTACTCTGCGAGTTTCTCCGGGCCCTCAACAGACTCTAAAATATATGCGTAATTGTAGTTTTCATATAGCGAGATGAAAATTTCTAATGGTGACTTTCTCCAGCCAAGTTTAATTAACTTGGGTTTAGATTTGATTCTCGGTTGTCCAAATATTATCCCTCATTTTCCGCACCTCACTAACCCATTAAATACATAAAAGCACATATTTAAACTTTTATGATCAAAAAAGAACAAAACTCATCATCTCTAACCTTGCATTTAGTCCTATCCATAAGAGGAGATAATATAATAGTTCTTAGGAGCAAACGTTGAGACAAGACAAAATCAAATTAATTAGTAATTTTTACTCGACGAGCAGTTTTTCCCAGAAATTCTTACGTTTGTTGATAAATAAGGCTATGGAAACAGCGATTAAGGCTGTGTGAATTATTAAGGATGCATTTTCCATTCCGCCGAGAATTGAGCAAATATGGCTTGGGGTTTCTACAGGCATAAGGAAAGGCCAATAAATAGTGTTGCACGGATGATTCGTAGCGTCTAATAGGGCATGGGAAAGATTGCTTAAGAGGCATGAAAAACAAAGAGAGAAAGCAGTGTTCCAACAGTCGCTACACCCAGTAAACTGTAAAGTGCCAATCTGTGGGGAATCCTCGTTTCGAAAAACAGCAGTATAATGGGTATTTCCACGTCTGGAAACATTGAGCCAACCACTAAGCCTGGTAAACTCAGCCTCCTATCAAGTTTGTAACTTATCTCATAACCTTTAGTGTGGGCAGTGTTTTATAGGCGGATCCTAGGTAGGGGTAAGAGGCTTTTTCCCTATTCTTGTCTGTATTTATAGTGTTGCATCCACTACTTTGATTCGCTAGGTCTTTCTTGCTGCTTTGGAGGCTTCAGCAAAAGGAATACTTGTAAGGCAGCCGCCGCAAACAGCATCGCTATTATAAGCAAGACAGATGCTCTTATGGATTGGTATTCAATAAGGCTCTCGAATTGGGGCAGTAGGACGAACCATACATAGCATATGAGGATTAATGTGCAGATTAGGGAGATCATGTAAAAAACATTTATTTGTGATTTTGGCATTTAGGACACCCTCAACTCTGGAGATAAACTAAATATTAATTTTAGTGAAACCACTATTTTTCTTTTTACTTTAATTTTATGTCGCCATGAAAACTCTGTTTAGAAAACTGGATTGCTGGGAATTTATCCTGCTTCTCTATTCGGCTTCGAGAAGCAAATCTACTAGCTTCTTCTGGTCGACCTCAGCTCTAGCCCTCCAACCAATATATATCTGTTTATTCTCATCCTCTATAAGATAGCCCATTTTAACGAATTTATTTACGTCTACCTCAACACGCCACTCTGGAATCTTGGCCTTCAATAAATCCTCTAGCTCCTTTCTCGAGGCTTTTCCCCCTCTAGATGTGAGGTATGCTATTGAAGCGCAGAGCGCGGCGAGGTCATCTATGCGCCATCCAACCAGCTTAGCTTCCTCAGCAGCTAAGCTATCCCTTAATGTAATGTAGTATCTCGCCCTATCATACTGTTCAACCGAGGGGTTCTCTGGGGAGCCGGCTCCATCTTCAAAGAGTATCTTTACAGTGAGACCTATCCTCGCCAAGTACTCGTCTAATAGTTTAATGACCTTAAGGTAGTCTGATCCAAGCTTCTTTTTCAGTTCCCAACCTCTAGCTCCCGGAGTGGAGTGCCTTCTATAGAAAAGCAGCTGCGTAGCCTTCCTAATTTTCGCGGCGTAATATGCCTTTCTATTTATGCTCCTCGCTTTTCTCTCCATCTCTTCCACTCTTCAAAGCTTATGGTTATTGGGAATGATATAAACTCGCTCTCCTTTAGCTGCGTGGGCTCCTCATTGGGGGATATGAATATCTTCTCTTCTAGGGGGTGTATCTCCAGCCTGGCATATCCATATGTTATGAGGAAACTCGCTAGGTAGGCTCTTCTAGCGGTCTTCTCATAGGTGTCGGAGGTGATGAAATCCCAGTAGTTAACTCGGCCATCTTTTGAAGCGGCGTCTTTAAGCTCAAGCCACATCTTCTCCAGCTCGGCTATAAAGGGCTCGCTTGATAAAAGGCCTTCCCTAATGACTTCTTCCTTAGTTACGGGTTTAGTGTCAACTTTAGTGTAGCCAGTCTTTTGCCACCTCTCGCTTATGGGTGGAAGATCGCCCCAATATTTTAGGGCTTCATTGAAGCCTTTAAGCGTCAGCTGTTCAAGCTCAACTATTGGACGCCAGGCTTCTAGGAATATCTCAACTAGCCTATCTATTGGTAGGCTGCGAATCTTCTCCTCTATCATGAATGGGTCTCTGTAAAGCGTCGTTGCCCTCCGCTTAACCCATTCACCCTGCATTCTAACGACCGACGCTATATGGTTTAACGCTTCAGTGTCTAGGCATAGGTCTTCTGGTTTTCTCCACGCCGGGAAGTGGTCTTTTATAACCTTGATTAAATCGTCAACTTCGACGAGATATGGGTCTAAACCCTTAAGCTCGATTGACCTACATAAGTCAATTATCCTCTGAAGGTCTTCGCGGGCTTTTCTAATGTCCTTTCCCCCCTCTTTTTCAGCGCCCATCTAAATAACCTCTCTAACAAAGGATTTTCCATCAATGTTCTGGACGGTTATTATATGGACGTCTTTCCCCTCAAAGAACATCTGGTTTGGCGTTATCACAAGATATTGAATACCCTCATTTTTAACAGCCGATATAAGTAGGTTAGCCATTATCTCACGGTTCCTCGGATCCATGTGGACATCGTATTCATCTATGGCTCTAAATGGGGATTTTATGTGCTTTTGAAGGGCTAGCAGAAAAGCCATAGTCGCTGTACTTCTCTCCCCACCGCTCTGGGAATATATATTTAATGGTGCTGCTTGAGAACCTTTAAACCCAACGTAGATCTCTATGCCGGCTGCTTCAATATCATCCTCATTAATTAAGCGAACGAAGCCTGAGCCGACAACGCAGGACAAAATATTCTGATATTCTATGTTGACGCTTTCCAGGAGGTCTTTTATAACCTTCTTCCAATTTTCCATGCGGATCCTAATCTCCTCCAAAGTTTTCTCACGGTTCTCGGCAGCTAACCTAGCCTTCTCTTTAAGCTCAAAGTAGAGTTTAGAGTACGACTCATACATTTTTTCAACCTCCTCAGAGACATCCTTCATCGCTATTAGGCGCCCATCTATAATTCGAATCTCTTCGAGGATCTCGGATGGGCTTCTTAAGGCGGCTACGCGGGGCCCCTTTTCTTCCGCCTTCTTGACAGCCTCATTTAAACTCGATAGTAAGGCGTTTAGGTTCTTGCCGAGAGACTCTATTTCGCTTAGCAGCTCACCTCTCCTATAGTTTAGGACTGCTAAATCGACTTTACTGTCGATGAAGGCGTTAATTAACTCATCGATTCTAGCCTCTAGACTCTGCATTTCATCCTTTAAGTCTAAAAGTTTAACCTCTGTATCTGCAAGTTTAATGCTGGTGACCTCAGTTATATCTTTGACGCCGTCGATTCTAGACTTAAGCGTTCCAAACCAGTTCTTTAGGTTCTCAAAAGCCTTCAGCAAATCGAATCCGCCAGCATTCACCGAATTTAGGTTAGGGCTGAGGTGAAATATAGTTTTTGATAGGTCTGCTAGAGACCGCTCTCCCTCGGTGAGGAGTTTTTCTAGGCTACTTAATATGTCACTGCCCTTCAAGAAACTTTCGCTGTGCTTAGCTTTCTCCCTCTCAAGGAGGATTCTTTCCTCGAGGAGAGAACGCCGCTTTTCTTTCAGGTTTACGAGGTCGTCCCAGAGGGATTTGGCTGATTCTTCACGCCTCTTAATTGTCTCCTCAATTCTGCTTAGCTCCACCTTTTTAGCATCAATGATCTTTTGAACATTTTCTACCTCCTCCTCTTTCTCGGCAACTTCAGCCCAATGTAACTCGCGCTCCAGGAAGCGCCTCTTGAGAGCCAGCTGCTTCTTCTCCTGGTATCGGTCATATTGCTCACGCCAGTAGCTAAGCGTCTGCTCAACGGATTCAAGCATCTTGCCGAGAGACTCCTCTTGACTCGTTATTCTGCTGAGTTTATTCTGCGCCTCTAAGACGTTTCTACGATATGACTCAAGTCCAACTGCTGCTTCAAGGAGCTTGAGTTTTTCCTGTGGAGAAAGTAGAATGAATTGTTCAGCCATATCCTGATGCATTATTATAAGCATGTTTTCGGGGTCAACATTAAAGCGCGAGAGAAGCCTTAGAACATCAGCTTTACTAGCTGCCGCATTGTCAATCTCAAACCAGTATTTGCCGTCCCGTCTCAAAACTCTACTTAAATAAATCTGGTCTTTGTTGATTCTGGGAACAGGCCGCTTACCCTCAACCTTAGAGTTATCTAAGACAAGCGTTACGCGTCCAACATCCTTACCCCACCTTATTAAATCGCTTAACTTCTTGGAGCGCTCAGTGTAAGATTGCCCCAAGGCAACTGATATACCTAAGAGTATCGATGATTTACCGGAGCCATTAGGTCCGCATATTATATTAGCGCCAGGCTTAAGCGGTATCCTAGCATACTCATAGGACATAAAGTTCTCTAGAATTATTTCAGAGATTAACATTGCAGCGCCCTCTAAGGATAAATATTATTGGATGAAAATTCTTATTTAAGGATATTCTACGGGGTTGCCGCAAACCAACCGCTGTAATTGCTTGGGATAAAAATTTCCCGCATACAAAAAATTAACGTTTAATAGTTAAATGCCCGCGCATCTACATATGTCATTTAAAGGAATATTTAAAATTTCAGCATAAACAGTGTGTTCCTCGACTTTTTCAGTCAGCTTGCCTTAAATTATATACATAAATGTTCATGTAATCTTCGTCTACAGTTGCCTGGTATCCGGCTCCCTTAATCTCCTCCATTGAAAGCCTAAGCCAATAGCCGAAGGAGCCACGTGAAGTATTTTCTGGGTCAATAGAGCCTAGATTAGTGTAGCCCAGCCTCCTAGCGGCTTCAAGCAATATGTGCTTTGCAGCCCAGTAATCTAGGGCTACGGGGTCTGTGCTTGCAGCTATAACGTTGACTCTAACAGCCTCATTATATGATGCTGCTGGCCCCCCTAGCGGTATAGCGTTAACCCATATAGCGTCAATTATGTTTAGTGTAGGAAACCTTGATTCAACCATCTGTGTTCCCATACCTCCGGCGCCGACAGCATCATGGGCTCTGGCGCCTAAGCTGGCGGTGAGTTTATCTGAGACAACTCCCATATAATGCTTTACACATGCGGTAACACCATATATGCTGTGGGTTTTCAGAACGGGGAAGTTGATCACCTTAAGCTTCTCCCCATTATATGTCCTATTGTTTGGATCCCATACGCCATTCTTGAAGCTTATATATGTGCCGAAGGCAGTTCTGAACTTTGGATACGAAATAATTATTCCAGTTCTGGGATTTTTAGTTGCGTTAACAACGTATCCATCTTCCATATCGCCCTCAGAATATTCTCTAACCATCTTTGTGGTGATTTTATCCCAGAGGTATGTGGAAACCCTATATCCCCTGCTGGCAAAGTAATTTACAACGCTTTGAATCGACTGAGAGATGTTCTCAGCGTTGTTTTTACTCCAATTAAGGCTTCCCCCAGTACCCGCTGATCCATACTGCGCTTGACCATTGTCAGCTACAACTATCTCGCCTATAAAGCCATCTGGATGGTTAAGGATTGCCTGGATAAGAGCTTTAACTAAATCTGTATTTGTTCCTCCCCTCTCATCCCACTGGCTGTTCACTTTAATTATTACAACATCGCCGCTGCCAATTAAGCCAGCGGGGCCTTTATTTGCACCGTGCTCTGTGGATTTATAAAATGGCAAGCCGTTTTCCCCCATTATTTCTATCAGTTTTAGTATTCCATCATCGCTGCCTCTGGTTCCGTTGATGACAAATATGCTTGAGGAAGGCTCATATTTAGCTCTTTTCTCCGAGATTTTGAGGCCTACCTCTCGGATCACTCTGCTTCTACTTGCCTCATGCTGCCACCACGCCATCAGTGATCCTCCAACAATAAGGGTGATTAGAAGCGCTAGAATAAGATTTCTTCTTGAGCGCAACATCTTGGAAGTCTTCTCGGCGAATAGATGTAGAATAGGGATAACATACATTGTTAACCAGAGGTAGCTGTTTGCCAAAGCAGCTCTCTGGCAGGGATAAACTATTCTCGAGGGTTTTGTTCCAGTTCTAAATATGAACCATATAAGGCTAAGTAAACCCACTATAAATGGACTAGTATAGCATAGTTTCCTTATCCTTTTAAGTAAGCTGGAAATCTTCACCCTCATATATATAACTCCGAGGAGATAAATATTTTATAGTGTTTTCGATAATAAAGGTTTTCTCTCCTCAAAATGTTAATAGCTATTGATTTAAGGTGCACCGTGTATCTCAGTAATATTGTTGTTTAAGAGGCTGATGCACTTGAACTCTTTCACCTTCATGCATGTCGCCGACACTCACCTTGGCTATGAACAATATGACCTTAGCGAGAGACGTGAAGACTTTGAGAGAGCGTTCTCTGAGGTCGTTGATAAAGCTCTAGAGTTGAAGCCTAGCTTCCTAGTAATTGCCGGAGATTTATTTCACCACGCTAGGCCCTCAAATATAACATTGGAGAGGGCGATAAAAAGCTTTAGGAGACTGAGGGAAACTAATATACCGGTTTTAGCCGTCGACGGCTCCCACGATCACGCGCCGAACGTTGTAACTGGAACCATACTTAACCCTCTGGACAGCGCCGGCCTAATATATTATCTTCCAAGGCATGAGGGATCTTGCTGGGAGAACGAGTACTGCTATGTTTACGGTATACCGAACTTTAGGACTAGGGAGAGATTTGAGGAGAATCTTCCAACATTCTATGGGTTAAAGAAGCCGACTCCACGTAGAGATAAATTCAACATATTTGTCTTTCACATGGCTCTAGAGACGCCGGAGGTGCGGAGGATGCTTCCAAGAGCTGCTATCGAGGCTCCCTCAACGCTCATACCAGATGGCTTCAACTACTATGCTGGCGGCCATATTCATGCGCCATTGCACTTCAGGTTTAGAGGCGGAATATTGGCTTACAGCGGCTCCACTGAGAACGTTAGCTACGAGGATGCAGCGTTCAGCAAAGGGTTCTACTATATTGAGGTTAACAGAGACATGGAGGTTGACATGAACTATATTAAACTTGAGGGCACACGTAAATTCAAGGTTATAGAAAAAGATTACAGCGGTTTGCCTCCAAGAGAGATAACTGAGGCCGCTGTTAAATGCGTTAGGGAGGCTGATGAAGCAGGCGTGGTTTTAGTCCCAGTTTTAAGGGGTTCTCTTCCAGCTGGTGTGGCTAAGAGGGAGATAGATCTGGCGAAGATTAGAAGCGCGGCTGAAAGAGCTTTAATAGTGCATCCAGTTGTCCTTTTAAGGGAGGCGGAGTTTTCTGAAGAAGTTATACGAAACATTTTTGAGAGTGAAATGAGGGATTTGAAGACGAAATCTTACGAATATTTTCTACAGTTCTTCCTTCAGCGCAATTATGTCAGAGAAGAGGCGGAGAAGAGGGCTCGCATAGCCCTTGAATTGATTCAGTACCTCACTAGAGGCGAGGAGGATAAGGTTAGGGGGATTCTGGAGGATTTCGCCAAATGAGAATTGACAGCATCTTAATAGAGAACATTAGATCTCATGTTAAAACATATGTGAAGTTCTCTAATGGATTTAACTGTCTAGTCGGCGGGCTTGGAGCCGGAAAGACCAGTATACTATACGCAATAGACTTCGCGTTATTCGGCGACCCTATGGGTAGGAGCTACGAGTACCTCCTCCGCGAGGGCTCTGACGCAGCTAGGGTTGCGTTGAAGTTTATTGAGGGCGACAGAGAATACACTGTTTGGAGGGGGCTTAGAAGACGCGGCGACCGCATAAGCCAAGACCCGGAGCAGCTTAAACTCTTTGAGGGAAATAGACTTATAGCGGAGATTAAAAGTGAGGCTGTTGCAGAGCAATTGAAGACCGCCATCGGCATGGATAAGGAGGTATTCCGAAATATTGTTTGGATTAGACAAGAGAGGCTGAAAGAGATACTTGATATGATGCCCGCTGAGAGGCAGAAGCTGCTGGATCAGCTCTTCGGGATATCGGATTACGAGACATCGTGGGTTAACTTTAGAGCCATTCAAAGGTGGTATGAAAGCGAGCAGAGCGCCTTGGAGCGTGACCCAGATGTAATAGGCATAAGGGAGTTTCAAAGCAGATATGATGAGGCAGTTAAGGAGCTTGCGGCGAAAGAAGCTGAGCTGGAGGGGGCGAAGAAGATGCTCATTGAAGCTGAATTGAAGCTTAAAGAGGCTTCCGCTAATCTGAAGGAGCTAATGGAGATGCGAAAGAAAAGTGAGGAGCTGCGGGCTAGGGAGGCGGATTTAAAATCTAGAGTTAAAAGTCTTGAGAGCGTATGCGCAAGGCTGGCAGATGAATTTAAGGAGAGGAAAATGAAGATAAATGAGTTAAATGGGAGACTTGAAATCCTGAATAGTCAGGAGGAAATTTTAAGGAGGAAATTGGCTTCCCTCAACTTGCCGGCGGATGCATCCCTTCAAGGCCTACATACATACATTAACAGCATTATTGAGCGGATTTCCAGCATACGCGGCGAGGAGGAGAATGTTAGAGGCGAGATTAAAAGGGTGACCCAGCGCATATCGAATATTATTAAGGAGAATAAGTGTCCAATCTGCCTTCAGAATTTATCGCCTGAGTATAAGGATTCTTTAATGAGGCAGTTTTACGAGGAGATATCTAATTATAGGCAGCGGCTTAATGAGTTAGAGAGAGGTGTAAGGGAGCTTGAGCAGCTAAGGAGTACATTATTCGCTATCTTCTCAAGTCTGCAGATGATTAATCCAAAAAAGGAGGAGGTCCTCAGGCAGATCGAGGATGAAAAGAGGGCGCTTAACAGGGTTAGCGAAGAGCTGAAGAGCAGGGAGGCGGAGATTAACGTCCTCAGGAAGCAGATTGATGAAATCTCCTCAGTGATCTCCGAGTTTGACTATGCAAGGCTTGAGGGGGCTCAGAGGCAATATAATGAGGCTTTTGAGCGATACTCAAACCTAAAGTATAGGGTTAAGGCTCTAGAGGCCCAGAGGAATGAGGTGATGAGCAGGCTGGATAACTTTAAGTGGAGGATAGATATGGCTCAGAAGAAGATTGAACGGCTAGAGAAAATTAAAAAGATTTTAGCTTTCGCTGAGGAGGCTAGGCAGGCTTATAGGAGCATACAGCCTAAGATAAGGAAGGACTTCATCAGTTATCTTGAGAAGATGGTTCAGCAGATACTTGAGGAGTTATCTGGGCCAGAGAGGCCTCCGCTCACCGTTAGGATAGATGAAACATATACGCCGATAATTGAGGGCGATGAAAAGTATGAGAGGAGCGTTCACAACCTTTCTGGGGGGGAGAGGACTTTTACTGCAATAGCATATAGGCTTGGTATAGGTCAGATAATAATGCATCTTAGATCTGGGCGAGGCCTAAGCATATTGCTGCTTGATGAGCCGACTGAAAGCCTTGGCAGGGAGGATGGGTCAATAGATAGGTTGGCTGAAATGCTCTCACGCCTAAAGAGCATTGAGCAGATTATAGCGGTTACACATAGCGAGGCGTTTGCGGAGAAGGCTGACCGCGTAATAAGGGTTGAGAAGAGAGATGGTAGAAGCATTGTGCTGGGGGAGAGCTGAGAGGGGGATTTTAAAGGTTGAGTTGCGTTTTAGGGGAGCATGAATTCTATTGCTGCGGGGCTAGAGTTCTACTTAAAGATGGCGAGATAAAGGTTTTATCTGAACCGAGGATATCGTATTGCCCGCTCCTAGAATCGCTGTATGGTGTCAGAGAGGTTGACTCCGAGGTTGTAAGGCGCGTAGTTGAGAGTAAAATCAAGAGGTTTGGCTTCTGCTGCGAGTGTAGGGTCTTTGATTCATCCATGGTTGTTCCATATGGCAGCTCCGAAATCATATCCATATGCATGGAGAGTGGCTTAATAGAGTGCGGGGTCACTGTTTGCGAGGGAGCTGGAACAATTATAGCAGCGAACCCAAATCTCATTCAAGAGATTGGAGCTAGGCTGACAGGCATAATCAGAACCAGCCCGATAAAGAGCATAATAGAGCATATTGAGGGCAGTGGAGGAATAGTCTTAGACAGAGAGACTGCGGGAATAGATCAGAGCAGAGGCGTAGCTAAAGCAGCTGAAATGGGCTATAGGCGTGTAGCCGTCACGGTCGCCGGCTTCAACTCGAATTCAATAGCGGAGATACGGCGAATAGAATCTGAGAGGAACATGGAGGTTGCTGTTTTCTCAGTTTGTAATACTTGCGCCTCTAGAGAGGATGCTGAAAGAATAGCTTCGGGAGCAGATGTGGTTTGCGCCAGCGCATCAAAAATCATACGTGAAGTTGTTGGGCCAAGGGCGCTTCTACAGCTCGGCGTAACGATACCAGTATTCGCATTAACTAAGCTAGGGAAGAAGCTGATCTTAACGTATCTTGACAGATTTAAAGATAGACTTGTGATATTCAGAGTACACGATCTGCCGTATAAAGTTGAGGGGAGGGGCCCAAAACTTAGAGAGTAGAAAGATTTAAAGTGTCTTGATCAGCGCTTAAATATTTAGTTAATCGCTCTTACCTAAGAATGTTGTGGCTGGTCTTTTAGGATGGTTGTTTCATGCTGGGGAGGCCTCTTAGGGCTGTCAGTAGCGCCAGAAAAATAAAGGCTGTCTTCAGGATCTCTTTGATGGCCTCCTTGGGGCTCATCCCTCTGGAG
>Ga0185307_1000781_pt1 | contig 19002 bp, 21 predicted proteins | sample LHCtaG_FD_128010 | JGI IMG/M metagenome (GOLD analysis project Ga0185307, IMG submission 128010) | Hot spring microbial communities from Little Hot Creek, USA to study Microbial Dark Matter (Phase II) - LHC4sed_matched (SPADES... | ecosystem: Environmental > Aquatic > Thermal springs > Hot... | reverse complement strand
CTATACAAGAAGATGAAGTCTACTGTAGAGAGATTCTTCGGATGGCTAAAATCATTTAGAAGAATAGTGTTAAGATATGAGAAGCTAGCATCAACATACAAAGCACTAGTAACAATAGCATCAATAATAATCTATAATCTATTTAAGGTACGGAATTTAGAGATGAATTCAGTATTTATGTTACTCCTATTCCTACCGAGTTTCCTATTCCTGCAACGATAACTGTAGCTCCTTCCTCTATCTTCTCAATGATTACCTGCTTGACCTTCTCAACGATCTTATCTACTGATTTTGCTATTGCTTCCCTCATGGGCGTTATAGCTTCTGTAATTGATTCATAGATCACTATAGCATATAATGGTATCCCCTTCGCTCTAGCTATCTCTTCTATCTTGTATTTATCCACTCCTGTTCCACCTATCGCTACACCTACTCCCTCAACTACTTTTCCTGACTCTTCTCCTTCAAGCTTTAAGCCTGCATCAATAGTTATTATAAGCTTAACCCTATCACCCTCGCTTTCAACGAGCCTTCTAACCCCCTCACCTGGTCTACCAACCGTTCCACCTGGACCGGTAGCCCGCACAATTATGAGTCTTCTTCCATCAAAGTCTAGCTCATGGACTAACGTATCTTTCGCTATCTCGTATGTTTTCTTCTCTCTACCATAAGCAAGTTTTGCAACTGCTAATACTCCTATTCCATCTCCTATCGGTTGACCTTGAGCGAATGCATAGCTTGCCTGTCTATATGCTTCAGCTATCTCCATTATCTGAGGCATAAGCATCTGCATCTGGAGAACGAGGTATATGTTTTGAGTTTTTTTCCCAAGCAAGTAGTAGTGGCGGACGAGCCGGTAGATGAAATGTACACCCCTAGAGACTTCAACAAGGTTTGTTAATGTCTTAACCTTCACGGTGTCTGCTTTAGAGCAGATCTTCGCTACGTCTTCTTCAAATCTATCCTCCCAAGTATTCACGATATGTTCAAGCTTATACACTATACCATATGGATCCATAGATTCAGGGGATATTACAAATGAATCTACAAGCCTCTCAAGGTCATTCTTAACATCAGTATTTGCCTCGGCATACTCTTGAAGGGTCTTTAACGTTCTCTCTCTAACATCATCATCAATAACCTTAAGCCTATTCAATTTCCTCTCTAAATCCCTCAAGATATACGATAGCTGGATCCTCTGGCTAAACCCTGGATATAAGAAGAAGGTCATCAATAAGAGTAGCCATATGAGAGAGACTAAAGTAGAGAAGATGTCTTGCTGACCACCAATCTGGAGAACGTCAAACACCACTATACCCTCAACCAAATCAATTGAGAAATATCCATTCTAAAAAGTTTTCCTCTAGGACAGAGGAAGATCAGATAGCAAAATTTGATAAATTCATTAAGTAGATAGAGTAGGATAAGCTCTGATACATATGGGTATATCCAAACCCTTTTGAATAAGATAGGTTCTCAAGCCATGATATTATATAATGTAAAAACGGTCTTCTAGAAGATAAAATATGAGCAACTACTCTAACGACTCTGAAGTCTCCCTGAGATTTTAGGAGCTTAAGAGATAAAGTGATTATAGTTTAATCTAGCTTTTGAAGTCTTTAGACTGCTTTTTCTCCGTTTATCCGCCTTCTTCGGTAAGCCATTCTTCATATACTTTCTGTACTCTTTCAGCTGCTGGTCCGCTGCCTTCTACGACACCATCTCTAGTTACTCTAATTCTATCCATAACCAGTATGACGTCTGCTTCACGTATATATCGTACCATGTTTGGGAAGACTTTGTTAAGTTTCTCAGCAAGCTTCTCAAGACGTGGTCCAGCCTCGATTACTTCTATCGACATTATGCTTCTACCAGAGATGAATATTTTAGGTAGTAGTTTTCCTGAGACATCCCTCACATCAGATAACCATAAACTATAATCTGTAGGATTATATGCTGATAATCTACCTTCAAGAGACCCACCATTAATCAGGTTTACTCTAACAAGTTTATCAAGTAATGATGAGAATTCATCACTAAACCTTTTAGAAGCTATAGCTGCCAAACTCTGCCCCTCGCCATTCATTTAGAATCCACTATATTTAGGTGTTTTCATATATGTTGGAAAGCTAAAAGTAGCTGTTTTAAGGTATCTGGGACATTATTACCTCTAGAGGAGTTAATGATTGTTAAGGATTCTATTAACTACTATTCATGCCTTACCCTGTATTCTATTCCTGCGCAGTGGACCTGTCCTCTAACTCTCCTTATGAAGGAGACGCAGAGATAGCATTCAAGGAATGGTACTCGTTTTCCAGCTACTGGGCAGTCAACATACTCTCTCTTCATCTTCTGAACCATCTTGCCTCCAAGAGTATTCTTCACGATTTCTGAAATTTCTTTCTTAATTCTTAGAGGCTTACCAGCCTCTATTATTTTAATGTAATGTTTAGCCTCAACCATTACATCATAAAAATTATGAAGCATTCTATAAGTATTCACATAGAGCAAGCCAGATACATCGTATTGTTTATATTGGTCTAGGGTAATGCTGCTTAGGGTTAAGGCTGTCTCTTCTAGATCTCGCATACTTCAAGATTATCACTATTGTTAGGATTACCGATGAAGATATTATTACCCATCCAGTGTAGAGTAGCCCGTAATCTTGACTATATATCGCTTTGACTTTATGTGGGCTATCCATTACTATCTTGTTTTCTTGGAGGATTCTTCCTTCTTCATCAATCCACCCACTCAGTATGTAGATTGGCTTAAACAGAATCTCTAATCCTTCAGGGAAAACATAGCTTCTAGCAGAGAATACTGCAACCGTATCTCTTTTATACCATCCATCTCCATATTCTCCACCTAATTCTGATTCTACCTCTAGATAATATTCAGGGATATAGCTTACAATAACTTCTCCTTTATCCCGGATTACGAATGTCTCTTTCTCAGCAATGTATCTTACACTTTTCTCTAATACCTCAATCATCTCCTGTACCCTAACTTGAGTAGTTGACCCTTTTAGAAAGATCTTTTCAATAGGTTTATCTATTGAGATACTTTCTATTGAATCATTAACGTATATGTTTGTAGAGACGTCTTCAGGCAGCCCCTCCAACCTAATAGATACATTGTAGAATACTCTCGCATCCAGCCTCCCCCAACCCCATATATTGTTAGGTCTCTCACCATATTCCTCGCTCCATCTAGCTGAAGATCTTAGAGCATTTAGAATATCTATGTATGATGCATTCGGTTTAAATTGTAGGATTATTGCGGCTACTCCAGCAGCATGAGGAGAAGACATACTTGTACCATGCTTAACAGTATAGTATCTATCGATATCAAGCCTTGAATATCTATTAGAGACTGGTCTAGCAGCAACTATTACTGAGCCGGGAGCAAGTATGTCAGGCTTGACCCTCCCATCTCTCGTAGGTCCTCTACTACTGAAACTTAGAACCTCGCCAATATTATAAAATGTATTAAGCTCTTCTCCTAGGTAATTCTTCCACGTATTCTTTGTTGCATACCCTCCAACAGCTATAACTCTATGGGATGTTGCAGGAATAGCTATAGTATAGTTTTGAGAGATGTTGTAGCCCTCCCCAGGTATGAATCTTTCTCTATAAGATGAGCATGTATCACTACTTATCCATGCATGCCATATCCTGCTACCTCCAGTCTCCACAGCCTCTATCTCTATACTCCAACCCTGACTAGGTAAACCTAAACTGGAAGTTAATTCTAGAAGCCACTCTACGCCTGTATCATAAGAGTTTCTAGTAAGACTTACCTCTACTCCGTCAATAAACCTGTTTACTATAGGTGCTCGGATGGTAATATTGCTAGGTGTTTTCAGCGTTAGGGTAACTTCATCTCCATGGTCTAGCCATAGCGATAAACCAAAACTTGTAGTTAAGGCAGGGATAAACCATTTAAGATCTATCTTCTCTCCAATGTTTAGTGAGCCTGAGGCATGGATCTTCTCATCTCCAGAGTTTCCAGCAGCTGCAACAACTACTACTCCATCGTCTACTAGTTTCTCTAGGACCCTCTCAAGATTTGAAGAACCATCATGTCCACCTAAGTCTGAGCCTAAGCTTAAATTAATAACGACTCTTAAACCTAGTTCTCTAGCTTTCTCAGCAATATAGTACAGTCCATCTATTATCTTATCTTCATCCATAAACCATTGTGTACCATTACATGCAGGGTAACCAGACTTCACGATTATCAGGAGAGCTCCAGGAGCTACTCCGGTATATGGGCCTGCTCTACCTGTTCCAGCAGCTATAGATGCTACATGTGTTCCATGACCTACAGTATCTCTTTGAGGGCAAGCCCCATCTTCTATCTCTCTTCTCGTACACTCATATCCATAGCTGAAGTTTCTAGGAGGCTTCCCATCAAGCGTCTGGTCCCATATAGCTAGAATCTTTGATGTACCATTCAAGAAGTAGAAGTCTGGATGAGTATAATCAATCCCTGTATCTATTATTCCTATAGCTACTCCTGAACCATTAAGATATCCACCATGAAGATTTCTAATCCTCCATACATCAATAGCATGAATATCTGGAACACTTACATCTAGAAAAACCCTATACTTCCTAGACTTACCAAAATCAGAAGAGGAACCTTCTTCGAGGCTCATTAAATCTCCTTGCTTAACCTTAGATGAACCATCCACACTAATAGAATCCATCATAGAGGGTTCTGGAGCAAGGTAAACCATGAAAGAAAATAGTAATGTAATCATTAAAGCCGAGATCAAGGTTCTCAATCTGAAGCAACGGCAACCCATGAGTTTCTTCTAAAATATTCTTTAGCTGATTAATTATCTTTAAACCAACTAACGATATGACCATGCAAGTAATTTTAAACCAAATAAAATAGAGTAGGACACTTAGCTTCGATGAATAAACTTTGTAGAGGCTCCTGAGGCTAATATGCCTTCCCGTATGCCTAACGTCCCCTGGTTTTATATTGCATTTTTCAAAAATTTCATCAATTTGTTTCTGCTTATTTACAGGTCATCCTGTAAAATTAATATTCTCCTGCTCAAGGATCCAGTTCAAAGCATAAAGAATGTATCCAAGGCTATAGCCGGGTAATTGAAACGCAAAGCCTCGGTACTCATTTAAAACGTCTTGAATAGGCCTTCCATGCCAGACAGCAATTATAGCTTCTAATACTTTCATAGCTTTTTCTCTATTGGCGCAAATTTTACCAAAGAAATCAATTACAAAATGGGCATGTTTAGGCGTCAAGGACCTGAATGATGTGGTTGTTTGAAAAATAACTTTTACCTTAAAATCTTTCCTAGACTTTTACCTTCCGTCTCAACAATATACCGCCCATTTGAAAGCTTTACCACATCTAGAATCTGCTTCTTCCTTAAATACCCTCTAACTTTAATTTCTCGCCCTTAAGTCCATCTTCCTTTTCTTCTACTGGTATCGCCTAACATTACATAAGGTTAAGTAATATAGGAAAGCTGAATAAAACTTGTCGGCTCCTTAACTTTTATGTCTCTAAGCGTTCTTGATTTTTCGTTTATGTTAAAACGAACATTAATTAAATTCAAGCAAATATAGAATTTAGAGATGGCTAGAAGAAGAGATTACATATCTATGAGAGAGGTCACGGATGAAGATTATCGAGAATTTGTTAAAACTCATAAAGAGATAATGATAGAGAATGTTAAGATTAAGATTGGGCAGTAGAAAAGAATAGAAGAGTATCAGCCGAGGGATTTTGTTCTTGAAACTACTAATGTTTAGTCTTTCCCAGAGAGAGGGGCATGGGTGACTCATCAAGGAGATTTTAGAGGGAATTGGCCTCCGCAGATTGTGAGAAACATAGTTCTTAGATATTCGAAGCCTGGAGAAATTGTTTTAGACCAAATGTGTGGTTCAGGAACAACGTTGATAGAATTCAAACTTCTAGGAAGAAATGCTATAGGCGTTGATATTAACCTAGATTGTGTAATGCTTACAAGAGATAGATTAAACTTCGACTATACGCCTCTCGACACCAATTATCCAAGAGTTACGATAAAGACTTACGTTGGTGATGCGAGGAACTTAGACTTAATTGAGGATGAATCCATCCACCTCATAGCTACTCATCCACCTTATGTTAATATTATACCCTACTCTAAGAAGAAGAAAATTGAAGGCGACTTATCCGCAGTTCACAGTATTGATGAATATATTGATGGTATGAGACAAATAGCAGAAGAATGTTATAGAGTACTTAGACCAGGAAGATTCTGTGCAATACTTATTGGTGATATTAGGAGGCATAGACATCACGTACCTATAGCTTTTAGAACGATGCAGGTATTCCTTGAATCAGGCTTTATCTTAAGGGAAGATATAATAAAACACCAGTGGAAAACGAAGACTACGAGGGAGAAATGGGAAGGTCTCACGAAAGTAGCAGAAGAATGCTGGGTTGACATCGATAAGAAATCTATAAAATATTACATGGATTTCTACTTACTCTACTATGAACATTTATTCATATTCAGAAAGCCGGAAAAGAATGAAAATCTACGTTATTATAAAGATAGTATGAAGTGGTGGTGAAGAACCACATAGATCCAAGCATACAAGTAATCTATTATTTATATTCTGTTCAGTATAGTTTTATGATAAATTTATCTATGTCTATTTTTGATCGATTCTGTGGGGTGGCGTTTTTGCTCTATCTATCTGAGAGAGATGTTGAGAGGATTCTTAAGATCGGTGAAGTTATAGAAGTTGTTGAAGAAGCATTTAGAGCTCTCTACCATGGCGGAGTTATTCTCCCTCTTAGGACTAGGGTTAGCGGTAGAAGAGATAGTGGAGACATTCTTTCTATGCCCTGTATTATTGAAGGCTTCAATCTTTATACTAATAAGATTGTTTCAGTCTATCCAAAAAATATTGAGAAGGAGCTTCCAACGATCCATGCAGTGATAGTTGCTGTTGACTCATCTAATGGTGTACCTTTAGGATTGATTGAAGCAGGATACCTAACAGCTCTTAGAACTGGAGCGGTAAGTGGTGTAGCTACTAAATACTTATCAAGGGAGGATGCAGAAGTACTTGCGATCATTGGATGTGGTTTCCAAGCTAGAACCCAGGCTATGGGGGTCAGTGAGGTAAGAGAAGTGAAGAAGATATATGCATATGACATAGTTGCTGAGAGAGCTGAAAAGTTTGCTGGTGAGATGAGCCGTAAGCTCAGTGTAGAAGTTGAGGTAGTAAATACAGCTAGAGAAGCAGTAGAGAAAGCTGACGTAGTTTGTACTGCAACTACTAGTAATACACCAGTACTTAGAAGAGAATGGCTTAAACCAGGAGCCCACGTAAACGCTATAGGAGCATACACTCCAGATATGAGAGAAATAGATACGGAAACTATAATCGATGCAAAAGTAGTTGTAGATATGAAGGAAGCAGCTTTATCTGAAGCAGGAGACATAATCATACCGATTAGAGAAGGAAGGTACTCTGAAGACAAGATATATGCTGAACTTGGGGAGATAGTTTCAGGAGCTAAGCCTGGTAGAACCAGTGATGAAGAGATAACTGTATTCAAGAGTGTAGGCTTAGCATTACAAGATAATGCTGCAGTCTACGCACTTCTAAAGAAGTACTTGAAAGAATTATCGATAAGATAAATTTAGCGTTCTATACTTACAACTAGGTATAGCCCTGCAAAGATTAGTAGTGCGCCTATTAGTGCATTGGCTTGCGGCACCTCTTTAAATAATGGTATTGCAAGGAGTGTAGCCACGATCGGTTCTAGAAGTGAGAGTATCGCTGTCTGATAGGGTTGTAGACCTTTAAGAGAGCTGAAAGAGAGTGTATGACCTAAAGTTGTTGGAAAGATCGCTAATCCAAGTATAGCTGGGACCTCGCTTAGGAGGAGCTGTCTAGGGTTACCGAAGAAGAATCCAGAGAGTAATAGAAGGATGGATGATGTAGCGTATATTGGGATCATTATAGTTATTGGATGAGACTTTACCCTTACCTCTCTTCCAAATACAAGGTAGAGCGCCCAAAGCAATGCTGCAGCTACAGCCTCGAAATCCCCGATAATGTTTGCCTCTCCATTTCTAGCCCCCCAAAAGATCACTACCATACCGACTAGAGATAATATTATCCCCAGGCTACTCCTAGAACTAAGCTTAACTTGGTATAATATCCATGAGAACAACGATGCAAAGATTGGAGTCATATTTGTTAAAACAGTTGCATTCATAACAGTTGTATGCTTAACAGAGCTGATATATGCTGCAAAGTGTCCACCAATAATTACTCCAAGTATAGATGCTTTAAACCCTCTATCTTTAAAAGTCTCGAATAGAATCGGCCTATAAAATACTGTTGAGATAATCGTTAAGATAATTGAAGAAATTATAAGCCTATAGAAACCTATCATGAATGGATCCATTAAAGGTAAGAAACGGATAAAGATAGCTGAAGTACCAAAGAAGAATCCCGCAAGCCCACCTTGAAGAATATAGAGAAACCTACCCTTCAATTCTCCTATAACAATCTAAGCATGTAATATTAATTCTTCTCTACTCACATTCACAACGTTATAGCTTTACAATTTTAAAGACTAGCTAGACTAGAAATTTTCTAATTGTATACTATCCCGAGCAACTACTTTCATAGGAAATATCTAAATGATGGTTTATCTATATGCTATGAGGTTAGGTGAAGATTATTGCTTCCCTACTCACCTTGGCTCTCATGGATGATCCCACTTATTGGGTGCATCTTCGTTCCACTATTCTTCAAGCTTGGTAAGAGAGTGGGTGAGGCATATTCTGTAGCTACAGTTTTTCTTGCATCTTTCTTTGCTCTCTCCATGATCCCTGATGTTTGGGGTGGGAAGTCGTGGGTTGAGAATATTCCATGGATTCCAACTCCGAAAGGCTTCATCCAAGCAGGTGTTCTAGTAGATCCACTATCAGTATTGATGGCTTGTATTGCTACATTCATCGGGGCATGGATTATGCTATATTCTATTGGATATATGGCTCATGAAGAAGGACTACCTAGATACTACTTCTTCATGGTCTTCTTCATAGGTGGGATGACAGGGCTCGTAATGGCTGACAACTTTCTACAACTATACATTTTCTGGGAGATCGTAGGGTTATGCTCATACGCATTGATAGGATTCTATTATAGGAAGCCCGAAGCAGCTCATGCGGGTATCAAAGCATTCATAACTACCAGGATAGGAGACGTATTAATGCTTATAGGTATTGTGATCCTCTATTCAATGTTTGGTACATTCAATTATTCTGAGGTAACCCATGCTCTCTCACATAGTCTCAGAGAAGGTGTGGTAAGCTTACCACTATTAACTTTAATCTTAGTCTTAATATTTGGTGGAGCTATTGGGAAATCTGCTCAGATACCATTACATGTCTGGCTGCCTGACGCTATGGAGGGCCCAACACCTGTAAGTGCATTAATACATGCTGCTACAATGGTTAAAGCTGGAATCTATCTTACAGCACGTTTAACCTTAACGGTTATACCTTTTGAGGAATTTCCACCAGCTATGCTTCACCAATGGTATCAAGCGGTAGCCTATATCGGTGCGGTAACAGCTTTCTTCGCTGCAACGATGGGTCTAGTAATGACTGATATAAAGAGGATTATAGCTTATTCAACTATTAGCCAGCTCGGCCTCATGCTTGCATCTCTAGGACTAGCTTCTGAGCTAGGGTGGACAGCTAGCACATTCCATATACTTAATCATTCACTCTTCAAGGCGTTGTTATTCTTGGCGGCCGGCTCTGTTATGCATGCAGTTGGGACAACGAATATAGATGAAATGGGCGGGCTTGCTAAAGCTATGCCTATAACATTCTCAACATCACTAGTTGGAGCTCTTGCATTAGCAGGTGTACCCCCATTCTCCGGATTCTTCAGCAAAGACTTAATAATAGAAGCATCTCTAGAAGCTGGAATCCTACCAGTCTATCTCCTCATCATGTTTGCATCCATTCTTACATTCATCTACATTCTTAGATGGGTGTATAAAGTATTCCTTGCCCCATCCAGCCATAATCATGACCAAAAGCATATACATGAGTCTCCACCCGTCATGACTATACCTTTAATAGTTCTAGCAGTAGGTGCATCTTCTTCAGGGATAATCTCAGAAGTAACGCATAGCTTCCCAGAATATCTAGGGGTACATTTACATCAGAGTACGAGCCTTACAACATTACTTACATCGGCTGGGATAATTCTTTCAGGAGCAGCTATAATATACTTAGTCTATTTTGGTAGGATTGTTCCTCCAGAGGTTTTCAGGTCGAGCAGGTTTGGATACATTCTCCACAAGATCCTTGTTAATAGATACTATGTTGATGCATTCTACTACAGGATAGTTGATGGGTTTGTATGGTTTTCAGACATCTTGAGGAAAAGCGCTGAAGATGGGGGGATTGATAGATTCAACTATCTTGTTGCTGATGGTGTTAAAGGTGCTGTAAATGTCTTTAGGAACATACAGACTGGTAGTAGTAATATCAATGTTGGAGGGCTAATACTAGGCATAGCTATCCTAATCGTTATCTTCCTAACATTACTTTATGGAGGGCTATCGTAGATGGAAGTAGTGAATACAATGTTACTCAGTATCGCTCTCTTCATACAGCTGATACTCGCTCCACTAATTTATCTAGTAACTAATAGTTCAAAGAAGATTGGAGATACCCTAAGCATGATTGTTTCAGCTATCCCATTCATCATAGTAGCCTACTTTTTAAACACAATCTATAATGGTTTAATAGTTTATGAAGAGCATCCATGGATCCCAGTATTCGGGCTGAAGCTCGGATTCCTACTAGACCCAGCCAGCTATCCATTCGCTCTACTGATCTCATTAATGGGCTTCCTCGCAACAGTGTATTCCACCAAGTACATGGAGCATGAGCATGGCTACTCAGCCTACATGGCCCTACTCTTAATATTCAATGCAGGTATGCTAGGAGTAGTCTTAGCTACAAACCTCTTCCTACTATACATATTCTGGGAGCTTATGCTTATTCCAAGCTACTTCCTTATAGCTTACTGGGGTACTGGGAGACCGAGAATAATAGGCTTCAAATACTTTGTGTTTACACATGCTGGAGCATTAGCTATGCTGTTTGGAATAATCTGGCTATACGTATTATATGGAACTCTTGAGATATCCCAATTATCCATGCTTCTAACGGATAGGATTGAGAACCTCTATATCTCTGTCTTAATATTTATTGGTGCAGCTGTTAAGATGGCTGTCTTCCCGTTCCATACATGGCTCCCAGATGCTCATGCTGAAGCTCCAACACCCATAAGCGTACTCTTAAGTGGTGTAATGATAAAGACTGGAGCATACCTTATCATCAGAATACTTCTAGGCTTATTCAGCTGGCTCATGCCTCTAATGAATATCCCGATAATAATTCTCGCATTGATATCTATGATCTGGGGAGGGGTTATGGCCCTAGTCCAAACAGACGTTAAGAGGGTTCTAGCATACAGTAGCATTAGCCAAGTAGGATATATATTGTTCGGGCTAGTCACTCTTGCCCCCATAGGTGTAGCTGGAGGAGTATTCCATGTATTGAATCATGGATTCGCCAAGGGGCTTCTCTTCATGTGCTCAGGAGTATTGATATACGTATTGAATGAGAGAGACCTGAACAAGCTTGGGGGGCTTGCCTCTAGAATGCCTGTAACTGCGACAGCCATGCTTCTCGGAGCTTTATCTATAGCTGGTACACCTCCCCTGGGAGGATTCGCTAGTGAATGGATGATATTTAGTGGAGGGATCGATGCGGGACTAACAATCTATACAGCAATAGCTATAGCAAATACAGCAATAACAGCTGGATACTATCTAAGGATGATTAGAGCAGTATTCTTCCTTCAACCTAAACATGACTTATCAAAAGTTCATGATGCACCATTAATAATGATCGCACCTATGAGTATACTGATATTCCTAGTAGTTATACTAGGATTCCTAAATTATCCGATAACAGCGATAATAACTAAAGCAGCAACACACATAATAAAAATGTAGTAACAAAGCTAGCGTAGAAACGCTTGAGAATGAAAATTATGTTAAAATTCTAGATGAACTAAGATATTGATGTCGATTATTGGAGTTAAAAATTCTAGATGTCTATGCAGGTGCTGGAGGATTCAGTCTAGGATTTAAGAACACTATTCTAGTAGCGATAGAAAACCATCCCCACATAGTAAAGACATATAGAGCGAACTTTCCAGAAGCAGTATTGTTTGCTGAAGATGTTAAGAGAATATGTGGAAGAGACATCTTGAAGACAGTTGGCAGGATAGATATCGTGATCGGAGGTCCCCCCTGTGAGCCGTTTACAAGCATGAACCCTAAAAGAATGATTGACCCATATGATAGACTATTTACAGACCCTCAGGGAAGACTAGTCCTAGAGTATATTAGATTAGTAGATGAGCTTAAGCCTGCAATCTATGTTTTAGAGAATGTACCTGAGATAATCTCTGAACCATTGGGTTCTATGATTAAGAAGTTATTCAATAGGATCGGTTATGAAGCTTACTTCAATATACTAGATGCAGAGAAGTATGGTACACCATCTAAACGTAGAAGAGTATTCATATCCAACGTGGAGATAGACCTTTCGGGAATGGAGGAACCTCCAAAAAATGTTGAAGAAGCATTAAGCAACCTGCCACCACCTGGTTCTCTCCCAAACCATTCTATAGTAAGTATTGGCAGAGTTCGGTTATCAAAGATTAAGAAGCTTAAATGGGGTCAATCATTATATAGGTTTAGAGATTCTAGAGGAAATGTAAGATATAATTGGACTAGGTTGCATCCTAAAGAGATTGCTCCTACAATATACGGTAAGGTTAGATTCGTCCACCCATATTATGATAGACTTCTTACTGTTAGAGAGCAGGCCAGGCTCATGGGATTCCCAGATGACCACGTATTCTATGGTGGAGTAGATAGACAGTTTGACCAAGTGGGTGAAGCTGTCCCTCCACCACTCTCAAAGAAAATAGCTGAGAAGATAATTGAGAAGATGAATGAGATATAACCTATTCTTTCCTTTCCTCTTCTCTAGCCTCATCTAGAAGTAGCACTTCAACTACTCCTTCTCTATCTTTCCTCATAACAACTTTTATCCTTCTAGGCGGCTTCTCCATCCCCCTACTCCATACAAGATTATTTACCTTACTAGAGATCTTAACAACCTCTGCTTTCATATGCCTCCTTGCAAACTCTTTGATTATGTTTATAGCTCTCCTAGCTCTCCTAGTCCTAGAACTCTCATATGCATCTCTTAAAGGGATTACATACTCTCTCTCAATCTCTACTTCACTCATTCAGTTGTGCCCCCTAAGTCTTTATCTTTCCACTTCTCCTCCAATGTCTAAGTTTAGCATGCGTCCGAATCCTACGCCTAGTTTTAACTATAACCCATGCAGGAACAGGCCAAGCCCTCTTCAATGCTTTTGATAGCTTCTTCTTTAAAGCAAGAGTACGGATAGTCATTTCTTCCTAGAATTTATGGAGAAACTTGTATATGAGTGTAATCCATAGAGAATCTTTAAAGGGAGAGGGGCTTATTTCCTAATAATCCTTATCTCTCTCCTTCTCTCTGAATCCAGTTTCTTCAATATCTCTTTCAGTACATCATCTGTTATCGGTATGGCTATCCTGCCTGCTTGAGCAAGCCTAATCAATTGTTCTTCAAGCTGTTCTACAAGCTCACGTCTAACGAGACGTAGATTTGCAAGCCTCTGCCTAGCTTCAGGAGTAAGAATAATCCTTAAAGCAGCAGCTTTCTCTGCCTCCCTCCTTTTCTTCTCTTCTTCTTCAGCAGCTTTCCGCTGAAGCTCCATCATCTTCTTCATCCTAATCTTCTCAAGCTCATCTTCATCAAGAGGAATAGCCATCCACCCACCCTACAAAATATCACACAGGATAGTTTAAATAGATTATGTGGGTTATATGTTCTGCGTATCTTCCATGCTTTTTCAACATCATCTTTAAAGCGGTCTCCTATTATATTCTAGTTTTAGTTATTAGTTAATTGTGTACTGCTTCTAAAAACCACATGACGACATTTATAGTAGATAATGCTTTTTTCTTGGAATCAAAAACTACCCACAATAATCACCTAGAATAGGTCTAGATGTTCTAGTCTAAGCTCAACCTCAACGTAGGCAACCCATCTATAATCTTCTTCCTAAAAATCCTGCTGGGAATAATGATATGCCTTTAAGATGCTGTCCACATAACTCTATTATATCTTCGCTGGAGTTTTCTATATCTGCTAGAAGGCTTATAATAAGTCTAAGATTCCTAAACGCACCTATCGTAACAACCATCCCTAAACACCCTCAGCTATAGCTTCCAATACAACGTCTAGGCGTTGGTTCACCTTCTTAAATCCATCAAGTGTTACGGTCGGGCTTAACAATGGTATTATAAAGTCCCTGTACACTATAAAGCTTACAGAAAAGCCTCTAACATAAGCATAAAACCTATCATCATAAGCCTTACCCACAATCACTACATCATAACCCCTAGAGTTGAGATGATTAAACATCCTATATGGTAGTCTTAATTCTCCTTTAGACCCTCCCTACACTCATTATACATACTTCATGTCTGCTGGAACCCTCACCCCATCATCCCTGATATACAGGTGAATTGAACCGCTGTGAAGGTTGAAGTCTACCCGCTACACTGCTAGCATCTCCACATCTCCTTAAGATAACAGTCCTAGCATCAGCATCACCCTCATAATCATCTAGATATGTTTGAAAACCAGCCATCTAGAATACTTCTAATACCGCTCCACATTTACTACATCTTATTGTAACAGAGAATGCGTCTCCATGACGGCCCTCATCAACTCTACAAGCTCATAACTATCACTTATTGATTTAGTAGGGATTGTATGGAGGGGAAAAGCATTGAAGAGCCTAGACAACCTATTAAACATTCTATCAGCTAAGCTACCATACCAATTAAAGATTGCTAGGGTTAGAGGGTTCCCTGAAGAACTCGATAGGTTCAGAGTGTATGCTTCGAGGCATGTTGGCAGGGTTGCTGAACAGCTATACAGGGATGTTAGGGAAATGATTAACGAAGTATTTAATGTTTCTGAGGTAGTGGAGGTTAAGGTCTAGGGTTGTAGCCGAGGTTGCAGAGTTCAGGGTAGAGGAAGAACTAAGAGAGTTAGCCAAGAGAGCCATGGAGATTATGGAGAATGCTGAAGATGAAAACAGCTAAGTCTTACGCTAGAGGATTTCTAGCAATGTCTAAGACTCACGTCAAAGTATACAAGTTCCGCTGCCTCAAAAAGTATACGTTGGATGAATATTCGAAGACTTTAAGACTGCTGAAGAAGACGCCAAGTCATTCAAGATACTATTCAAGGTGAGGAGAGAGTGGAGGATAAATGGTATAAAAGCTTCCAACAATATTCATTGATTTCGAGGAATAGATAACGTTCTACTATGTAAGAGATAATCAGCTACATCGGCTGGACATAATATCATTGAGATACCTAGAGAATACCGATATAGAGGTGGCTCATAAGAAGTTGGCTAGAGAGCTAGCAGGGTTCTTCAAGACGTATAACGGCTAGATAGGATTAGAGGTTATGGAAGATAGCTAGAACAGTCTTCATCGATATTAAATGGAGCCCCAAGAAACGTCAGAAATCTAAGAAGCATGTATACTATAACCCAGAGAAAGACATATTCTTTGAGGTTGATAGTCTCGCTGAACTCAAAGAATATGAGGAAATATATGTTGACTCACCAATATTCCCAAACATGTAGCAGGCCTTGAAAGTGGAAAGAAGTTCGAGAAAGACTCAGAGAAGGCTTGAAGGCTAAGACTGGTAGAGTATCAAAAAAGTGATGGGGGATGCGTATCTTCTATGGAAACTTTACGAACTATCATTAGTTAGAAATAATACTCATAGATACTTTAAGCTTTTAACTATCGTCGATGTTGAGCTGAGGCCATTTTTGATGAAGGAGAAGATACTATGTAGGAATCTTCAGAGAATTCAAAACACTCTCGTAATTGACGTTGATACTGAAAGTAATGTTAAGATACTAAAGAAGATAGTCTAGGACTGGATATAGATGATGCGAATGGGTTGACTGGTTTAGCTGGAGAACTAGTATACAACAATCCCACACCAAATATAAGTCTATGAAGAATCATGGATTATTCAAGGCTAGAGAATATGATGCTTGTAAATCTAAAGAAGCAGATGGGGCTCGCAGGGAGCGAGGCTGGGGTATAAGCCTGGCAAGACCCATACAGGTAGTTTTGTAGTCCTTAGCGAGTCCAAGGAACTCGAAGTAAGGACTGGCAAGAATTGTATATGGGTAGCTAGGACTACTAAACCAGCTCCTCTCCCTAAAATTTTTGAATCCATACTTAATATTTATGTTCGAATTTAAAAACTACTAGACTAGTTAAGGAACTTCTACTAAAATTAAAGATTTGAGTGGTGGGCTCATGTTTAAGTGGGGAAGGAGACGCTACGCCATCAGAAGGAAGATGGAGAAGCTGCAAAACACTCTAGCCCTCCCCGAAATCATTTCATATCCGCTCTATAACTGATATTATATTAGTAATATCGTATCTCAAGCCTTGGGCCCGGAGGGACTTGAACCCTCGACCTCCGGCTCTCTCCAAATACTTCCGAAGGCCGGCGCCATATCCATTCTAGGCTACGGGCCCCGGTACATATTGTATTAAACTTCAATAAAATATTAATATTGGCTGCTTTAATCGAAGTTGTAGGCGCAATCTTATTTGATGGATCTTTTAAAACTTAATTTTCAGGAAGTTGTTAAAGAGATAGTTGAGTTTATTCAGAAGATTGTCGGAGAGAAGGATGTAGTGATTGGGCTGAGCGGCGGTCTCGATAGTAGTGTTACATCTACTTTACTAGTTAAAGCTCTAGGTTCAGAGAGAGTTCACGGATTGATTATGCCCGCATACTTTACACCTCAGGAAGATATTGAAGATGCTATATGGCTGGCCAACTATTTAGGCATAGACTACAAGATTATCTCTATAGACCGGATACTTGATAGTTATGCGGAATCACTAAAGCTAAGCTCAGAAGATGAAAGATATAGGATGGCTTTTGGTAATCTAAGAGCAAGGATTAGAATGTGTCTTCTTTACTTTTATGCAAATCTTATGGGTGGGCTTGTCGCTGGAACAGGAGATAAGAGTGAGATCTTGATAGGATACTATACAAAGTATGGAGATGGAGGAGTTGACTTCCTACCTATCGCACATCTATACAAGACGCAGGTACGTGAGCTAGGAGCATTCCTAGGTTTACCGGGACGGATATATATTAAACCCTCAGCCCCTAGGCTCTTCCCTGGACATGTAGCATTAAATGAACTACCAGTAGACTATAATAAACTAGATATACTATTATTTAATATCTTTGATAAAGGATTAGGGATAGAGGAGGCAGCAAGGAAAGCTGAGCTGCCTATTGATATAGCTGTATGGGTTTGTAGAAGGTATCATGCGACTGAGCATAAGAGGAGGATGCCGCCATCTCTTCTTGAGATAAAACATCTGCCCCCTATTATCTAGAAGAATTAACTGAACACTATTCTTCTAAGAATGGTTGAATTATCTAGTTGAAGCGTAGATAATTATGGAGTTTTCTTGTTGTATTACTGTTAATAATCTCCTTCGGTCATATTAATTATGCTTCCACGAAATGCGTTTTCAAGGAGCGTTTACCCTTCAGTATAGATAGCTTATCTCCTAATTCTTCTAAAGCTATAGGTTTATTCCATACTATTGCTTCTGAGAACTCAGCTGCATAATCAAAATCTTCTGAAGACATACCAACTATGTGAAACCTCTGCTCAGGAGTTATCGGGTGAGGCTCCGTAGCTATAACATCATACCCTCCAAATCCTCTCTCATAATCCCCAGTTATATAGAAGAATACATAATCTCCAGGCTTAATCTTCTTAACATTTCTTGTCGTGAGCTTAGAGACCAGAACTTATTCTTAACATATTCCTTCCAAACCTCTCCAGCTGATATAGTCCTACCCATTAACTTATGATCCTTGACAATGAGTGTCCGGTGAGATCCCATGCATAAAATAAAGTATATAGTTGTCTGTAAATATTCTCTAGACATATATGTGTGATTAAAGAGATTTGCATTTTCTAACTGAAGACGAAGGAGGAAATACAAAAGGAAGAAATAAGCCATAAAGCATCAAAATTAAAAATTTGGGGGAGGGGCTGGTTTAGTAGTCCTAGCAACCCATACATATCTTCTCAGTTTTCAGTGAAATAAGGATACTGATGTTTCAGAGAGGAATGTTAAGACCTATCTGAAGTATACCAGTATATGAGGCATGCTGTCTAAGTTAGATAAATAATATTTAAAAGTTCTTGGTATAGAATAGTTAGGACAAAGACTGGATGCATTTATAAGGAGAGCATATCGGGTTTAAGCTCTTAAAAAGAATATCTTAATCTTAGCTGGGAAGAAGTTTCTTAGAGTTATATTTTCATTTCTTAGAATCTATGTAGGAGGATGATTGAATCATTCATGAGGGATGAGCTGAGAGATTACTTAGCGAGGGTACCTGGTCTAGAGTATGACCTTTTAATTGATTCTTGGAGTAAGCCTCTTCCCGAGGGTTTCAGAGTCAATACTTTGAAGCTTCCAGAAGAATACATATTAGAGAGGTTGAGAAAGAAGAACATCCTCTTTAGGAAGATTCCATGGGCTAGGTATGGTTATGTTTTGGACAAAGAATTTGAGCTTAGCACTACAATAGAGCATATGCTTGGATTGATTTATCTCCAAGGTCCAGTATCCATGGCCTCCGTAGAAGCCCTAGACCCAAAGCCAGGTGAGATAATACTTGATATGTGT
>Ga0185307_1000778_pt1 | contig 19064 bp, 17 predicted proteins | sample LHCtaG_FD_128010 | JGI IMG/M metagenome (GOLD analysis project Ga0185307, IMG submission 128010) | Hot spring microbial communities from Little Hot Creek, USA to study Microbial Dark Matter (Phase II) - LHC4sed_matched (SPADES... | ecosystem: Environmental > Aquatic > Thermal springs > Hot... | reverse complement strand
TTATTTTCCTATAGGGATTGACAGAAATGGATTGCCTGTAGAAAGGTATACAGAAAAAAAATATAAAATTTCTATGCACCAAACACCAAGAGAAAATTTTATTGAGTTATGTAAGAAGGCATTAGACGAGTTAGAGCAAGAAATGATAAGCATAATGAAAGCTATAGGCTTGAGTTGCGATTTTGAAAATTATTATAGAACAGATAGCTATAGCTATAGAGCTTTAACACAATCAACATTCATAGAATTATGGAATAAAGGATTGATTTATGAGGCAGAAAGGCCGAACAACTTTTGTACTGGTTGCAAAACTACTATAGCAGATGCAGAAATAACTTATGAAGAAGAATCTACAGAGCTTTATTACATAAAATTTAAATTAAAATCTGAAGATAAAGATATAATTATTGCCACAACAAGGCCTGAGTTTCTTGGAAGTTGTCAAGCTATAATAGTAAACCCTAAGGATGAAAGGTATAAAGGAATTGTTGGAAAAAAAGCCATAGTTCCTATTTATAATAGAGAAGTTGAAATTATTGCAAACCCTTATGCAAAGCCAGAATTTGGAAGTGGTGCGGTTATGATATGTAGTTATGGTGATCAAAGCGATGTTTTGCTTTTTAGAGAATTAAGGCTTAAGGAAATCAAGCTTATAGATGTTTTTGATGGAGAAGTAAAGTTTAATGAAAATGCAGGGTTTTTGAAGGGATTAAGCATAATTGAGGGAAGGAAAAAGATTGTAGAAAGTTTGGAGGAAAAAGGTTTAATAATAAAAAAAGAAATCATCAAACACAAAGTTCCTGTTTGTGAAAGATGTAAGAGTAGAATAGAAATTATACCTATGAAAGAATTTTATTTAAAGCAAGTTGATTTTAAACAAAAAATTTTAAAGCTGGGTAAAAAGTTAAAGTTTTTTCCAGAGTTTCATAGGCAAAAGCTTATAGATTGGATAAACAGCATAAGCCAAGATTGGCCAATTTCTAGAAGAAGATATTATGGAACAGAAATACCAATATGGTATTGTAAAAAATGTGGAAAGCCAAATTTGCCAAAACCAGATTACAAAAGCTATTATAGGCCATGGCTAGAAAAACCTCCTTTTAAAAAATGTAAGTATTGTAAGCATGATGAGTTTTTTGGAGAAGAAAGAACTCTTGATACTTGGATGGACTCTAGCATAAGCCCTCTTTTTATTACAAAATATAAAAAGGATAAAAAATTTTTTAAGGCTGCTTATCCAGTAACATTGAGGCCACAAGGTTATGAGATAATAAGAACATGGCTTTATTATACTTTACTTCGATGTTATCAATTGACTGGAAAATTATGTTTTAAGTATGTATGGATACATGGGCTTGGTGTCGATGAAAAAGGAAGAAAAATGAGTAAAAGTTTGGGCAATGTTATAGATCCTTTTCCAATTTTACAAGAAAAATTTGCTGATGCTTTTAGACTTGCTGGAGCTCTTGCAGCAAGTCAAGGATACGATTTTAGGATTAGTATAGAGAAAATTGAAAACGAAGAAAAATTTCTTAATAAACTTTTTAACATATCAAATTTTGTAAGTAACTTTAATTATAAAACAAAAAAAACAAAATTGAAAGAAACGGATAAAGCTATATTAGCTAAGTGGAATGAATTTAAGAAAAAAATTTTGAAAGCCTATAAAGAGTTTAATTTTCATTCTTGTGCAAGATTGCTTAGAGATTTTACTTGGAACTATTTTGCAGACCACTATATAGAATTTGCTAAAGTTAGATTGTATAAGAAAGACCCTTCTGCGATTTATACATTGAATAAAATATTCAAGGAAATTTTGGTTTTCTTTCATCCAATAATTCCTTTTATAACTTATTACTTGTTTGAACAAATTTATAAAAAAGAAATAGAAAAAAAATTTCCAAAAGTTGAAAAAATAAAAACAAAAATAGATTTTGAGGATATTATGGAGATGAATAAAAAAATATGGAAAGAAAAAAAAGAAAAAGGTTTCTCTTTAAAAAATGAGATAGAAAGTTTTGAAATAGAAAAAAAGTTTAAAATAATAGAAGAGGATATTAAAAATTGCCACAAAATAAAAGAGATAAAGTATGTGTAATTAAAAGAGTTAAGGAGGGAAAGTCTGAAGAAGGTATTAAAGATTCGTAAAAGATAAAATATTAAAGTATGTGTAATTAAGAGAGCAGATAAGAGGGATAGAAAGTTTTAATAAAAAAAGTTTAAATAAAAGTTAAGAACAAAGTTAAAGTATGCGTGAAGAGATTGAAAGTTTTGAAGAGGTATTAAAGATTGTAAAATGTAATTAAAGGAGTAGTGGTATGAAAGTTTTAATAAAAAAAGTCTTGAAATAAAAAGACATAAAAACAAAAATATGTTGCACAAGATAACAGGCATGTAATACACAATCAATTTTTATAAACACAAACTAATTTTTTCATAAATTTTATAAGTATGGAAATTTAGTTAAAAATGGAAGAAAAAATTTATAGGTTGAAAAAAATTTTGGAAGAGTTAGAAAGTTATAAGGGAAGGCATACAGAGTTAATAAGCGTTTATATTCCAAGCGGCTACAATATTTTTAGCATGATAAACCAACTGGAATATGAAAAAACTATGGCAGAAAATATAAAAAGTAAAGCAACGAGGGAAAATGTTATAGATGCGCTAGATACTATTCTTAGGCAACTAAGATTTTATAAAAAAACTCCTGAAAACGGATTGGCTATATTTTGTGGGAATGTGGGAAAGGATAAGAGAGATATAAGAATATGGGTTATCGAGCCAATAGAAAAAATTAATATTAAAATTTATCATTGTGATCAAACTTTTTATTTGGATCCTTTGAAAGAGATGATTGAATTGAAAAAAGATTTGTATGGGCTTGTAGTTATTGATAGAAAAGAAGCGACGATTGGCTTGTTGAAAGGAAAAAACATAGAAAAACTTAGATATTTAACGAGCGGGGCTCCAGGAAAGATAAGGGCAGGTGGCCAATCAGCTTTACGTTTTGAAAGGTTGAGAGAAGGAATGATAGAAGAATTTTATAAAAGAGTTGCAGAGTCTGTTAAAGAACTATTTTTTAATACACCAATCAAAGGAATTCTTGTTGGGGGGCCTGGATATGCAAAAAATGAATTTATTGAAAAATTGAGTAATCCTTTAAAAGAAAAAATAATAGCAGTAAAAGATATTGGTTATGCTGATGAGCATGGTTTGAAATTGCTTGTTAACGAAAGCCAAGACGTTTTGGCAAACTTAGAGGTTATGGAAGAAAAAAAGAAATTAAAAGAATTTTTTGAAGCTTTGATAAAAGATAAGGCAATAATAGGAATAGAAAAAACGAAAAAAGCTTTAATATATGGTGCAGCCGACAAAGTTTTTATTTCTGAAGCTTTGGACGAAAAAATTATAGATGAGATATGCAAAGAAAATATTGGCAATGCCGAAATCATCATTGTTTCTACAGAAACAGAAGAAGGGATTCAGTTTAAGAATATGGGGGGTGTAGGCGCGATTTTAAGATTTAAATTTGAATAAATCATTTTTGTTTTATTTTTATTCTGAAGTTTAATTTTATTTTAAAGATACAAAGAAAGATACAAAGCATGAGAATTAATTGAGAATTATCAAAATAAACTTTTATCTTAAAGAGGAAACAAAGACATCAAAATAAGATATGAAATTATGAATATTTTAAATTTTTAAAAACAAAAAAATATATTATGTATGGAAAGAATCGAAGCTTTACTTTTTATTTCAGGAAGATGGATTAGTGAGGCTGAAATTGTTAGAATTACTGGCATAGATCCTTTGAGTTTAAGAGAAAAAATTGAGGAATTAAAGAAAAAATATGTTGGAGGAGTGATAATAAAAGAGATGGAGGTTGAAGGAATAAAATATTATAAGATGGATGTTATCGATAAATATAAAAATTATGGTAATTTGCTTTTATTAAAGAAAACAGAATTCACAAAAGCTGAGCAAAAAACTTTGGCTTTGATAGCTTATAAACAACCAATAAAACAAAGCGTTGTTGTTAAGATAAGAGGAAACAAGGCTTACGAGCATATAAAAAAATTTATTGCTTATGGATTAGTGAATGCAAAAAAAACAGGACATACTTATACTTTGACTTTGACAGAAAAATTTTATGAATATTTCGATTTAAAAAATGAATCTTGAAACAATTTTTATTTATTTTTTAGTTTTTTTTAGTCTTTTCAATCTTTCTTTAATCTTTATAGCATTAATGGAAAAGCCGTTCAAGAAAAAACCATACAAACTAAACAAAAACCTTCCAAGCATAACAATAATTGTTCCAGCATACAACGAAGAAAAAAACATTTCAAAAACTTTGAGAAGTTTGTTAAAGCTAAGATATCCTAAAGAAAAGTTGAAAATTATCGTTGTTGATGATGGAAGCCAAGATAAAACTTACGAAAAAGCAAAGAAATTTGAAAAATACGGAGTTAAAGTTTATAAAAAAACTAATGAGGGAAAGGCTACAGCAATAAATTATGGAATAAAAAAAACAAAAACAGAATTTATTGCGACTCTTGATGCAGACTCTTTTCCTGAAAGAGATTGCCTATTAAAGATGCTTCCTTATTTTGAAGACAAAAAAGTTATGGCAGTAACTCCTGCCATGGTTGTTTACGAACCAAAAAACTTTATTGAAAGATTACAACATGCAGAATATCTTTTTGGAGTTTTTTTAAGAAAAATTTTTGCAAACATAAACTCTATTCATGTTTGTCCAGGACCTTTAAGCATTTATAGAAGAAAATTTTTTGAAAAGCACGGTTTGTTTGATGAAAAAAATTTGACAGAAGATATGGAGATGGCAATGAGAATTCAAAAGTATGGATATAAAATAGAAACTGCAATAGATAGCAAGGTTTCAACAATATCTCCAAGAAATTTTAAAGGATTGTTAAGACAAAGATTGAGATGGTATACTGGTTATATAAATAACTGTATTAAGCATAAACAACTTTTCAAAATTCCTCAATACGAATTTTTATCTTTGATTCTAATTTTTGCTTACGTTTCTATCTTTGTTAACTTTGGATACCTATGCTATATCAGTATAAAAAATTATCAGTTAATAAGAGATAATTTAAGAGTTTTAACACTTACTGGTTTTGATGTTCTGGACTTAAAAAATTTAAACAAAGTAGAAATACTCGAATTTATTTTTAATTATTTTTCAAACCCTTTGGTTTTGCTAGGTCTTTTTGGCCTTTCTGTAACTCTTTTAATCTTTTTAATAGTAAAAAAAGAAACAAAGGAAAGGAAAGTATTTTTAAACGTATTGATATTTATATTTTTTTATGTTCTTTTTTATTCTTTGTTTTGGTTTTTTGTTTTTATAAAATATTTAACAAAACAAAAGGTAAAATGGTAAGGATAACAAGGGAAAGACAAAATTTTAATTTTAAAATTATTGTTGCATTTTTATTTGCCTTAATCTTATTTTTGTTAGGGATTTTTAGCGGATACTATCTTAATCAAAAAAAGATAGAAAATATCGAAAATTTAGAAAAAGACATTCTAGTATCTTTACAAGATATCGATGTTCTTTTTTCTGAAATTAACGAAAGCAATATTTGTGAAAATAAAAAATATTTAGATCGTATTGGTGAGGAATTGGATAAATATGCAATTAAGTTAAGTTTTTTAGAAGAAAACTTAGGGAAAAATAACGAGATGGTTATAAGATTAAAAAAACCTTACACTATATTATTGATAAAACATTACTTGTTAACAAGAGAAATAAAAAATTGTGAAAAAATCGTTATTATTTTATTTCTATACTCTAACAAACCAGAATACATTAGTTTGAGCGAAAACGAAGGAATAATTTTAGGATATATAAAAAAGAAATATGGTAATGAGAAAATAAAAGTATATTCTTTGGATGTTGAACTAGGATTAAAGAATGTAGAAAACATAATAGAAAAATACAACATAAAAAAATATCCTTCTTTAATTATTAACGACGAAGTTTACAGCTATTTAGATAAGGATAAACTAGAAAACATAATTAAAGATATTTTAGAAAAATAAAAAATACAACATAAATTTTTTTACGACCGCAAGCTTTTGAACATATATAAATTAAAGAATTTTTTATAACTTTAAGCACTTCTTTTTTTAGTTTGTAATGTTTAAAAAAATTTAATACTGGACATTTAGTTGATATCTTTGTAACTTGAAAATTTTAAATTAGCTTAAGAATTTTTTAAACCTTTAATTTTAAGTTTACTTTTTTAATTTAGATAAGCCTTCTACTTTAAAGTTAAACTTTCTCGAAAATTTTAAGTTATCTTTAATTTAAATTAGCCTAAAAATCTCTTCCAAAAAATTTTACTCCTTAACTTAAAAAGTAAAATATATAAAATACAAATTTTTTATTTTTTTATGTTTGAATGTGAGGAATGCGGGTTGAAGAAAGAGGATTGGGAGAAGAATAGAGTAGTGGATGGAATAACGATAAAAAACGTTTGTAATAGTTGTTTAGATTTAGACAGACATGTTGTGATAAAGAAATACAATCAGCAGGAATTGGATAAAAAAATTTTACAATCTTATAACACAAGAAAAATTTTGGAAAATTTATCTGGAATAAAAAAGATAGACTTGAGAGAAAGATTAAAAAATGAAAGAATAAAGAGTGGTTTAACGATTAAACAATTAGCCAAGATTCTTGATGTAAATCCTGAAGATCTTGAAAAATTTGAGAGAGGTTTAAAGGAAGATCTTTATATAAGAAAAAAAGTTATAGACTTTCTTAAATTTAGATAAAAATAAATAAAAAATTTTTTAAATTTTGATATAAATTATTTAATGAACGTTAAAATATTAAAAAAAGAAGAAGACTATTTAGAGTTAGAAATAGACAATCTTACAGTCGTAGAACTTTTGAGAAGTCGTTTAGCTAATAAATTTGTTTGTGGATGGAGGAGGGATCATCCTTCAAAACCGCCAGTTTTTATCATAAAAGGAAAAAAACCTATAGAGAGTATAAAAAAAGTTATAGATGATCTAAGAGAAGAAATAAAAGAATTAAAAAAGATTAAATAAAATGAAAAGATCTAGCAGAAGGTGGAAAAAACCAAGACAGATGAGATGGAAATGGCAAAGAAAGAGAATGAAAAGGGAAAAAAGAAGAAGAAAACAGATGAGAGAAAGAGCAGCATAATTTTGTAAATCTTTAATTATAAATAAGGGGCGGTAGCTCAGCCCGGGAGAGCACTCGGCTGAAGACCGAGGAGTCGTGGGTTCAAATCCCACCCGCCCCATTTTAAATGGGAAGAAAAGAAGAAATAGTTAAGGAAAGGTTAAAGAAAATTAAAGAGTTGGAAGAAAAAAATATTGAGGTATATCCTTATTATTTTGATATAAACGCTAGCTATGAAGATGTCAAAAAAATAGATTTGAAAATAGATGAGAAAGGAAAAAAAATTTTAAAGGTTGCTGGAAGAGTTATTAGCAAAAGAGTTTTGGGAAATATTTGTTTTTTTCATATACAAAATAAAGAAAAGCTACAAATAGTTTTAGAAAAAAAATTTAGTAAAGAATCTTTGGATTTTTTTAAAAGATATGTTGATGTAGGGGATTTTGTAGGAGTGGAAGGAGTGGCTTATAGAACAAGAACAGGAGAAAAAAGCATATTAGCAAAAAACATCAAAATTTTGTGTAAAGCAATTTTTCCTTTACCAGAAAAATGGCATGGATTGAAAGATGTTGAGGAAAGATATAGAAAAAGATATCTTGATTTGATAATGAATCTTGAACTTAAAAAGGTTTTTGAGATTAGGGCAAAAATCATAAATGCTATAAGAGAATTTTTGAATTCTAAAGGTTTTATAGAAGTAGAGGTTCCTATACTTCAACCTGTTTATGGTGGTGCTACTGCTAGGCCTTTTATAACAGAACTGCATGATTTGCATATGCCAATGTATCTTTCTATTTCTCCAGAATTGTATTTGAAAAGGCTACTAGTTGGTGGATTCGAAAAGGTTTATACAATATCTAAATGTTTTAGAAATGAAGGTATAGATAAAACACACAACCCAGAATTTACTATGCTTGAAGCTTATTGGGCTTATGTAGATTATAACACAATGATAGAATTGTTTGAGGAAATTTTTGAATACACTATGAAAAAGATTGGTTTGAAGAAAAAAATAAAATACCAAGATTTTGAAATTAGTTTTGAGAGGCCATGGAAAAAAATAACAGTGTACGAAGCCATAAAAAAATATCTAAACGTAGATGTTAAGAATATGAGTGATGAAGAGATTATAGAGAAGGCTAAGGAGTTAAACATTTTACAAAGAGTAGAGGAAAAGTTAAAAATGGGAAAAGTAGATAGCTTAAATTTTTTGAGGGCTTATATTATTAATGAGCTTTTGGATATGGTTACACCAAACTTTGTTCAGCCAACACATTTAATAAACCATCCTCTAGAATTAACACCCCTATGCAAAAAAAATAGAGAAGATCCAAGATTGATAGAAAGATGCGAACCTTTTATTGCTGGTGTTGAGGTTGGTAATATTTATAGTGAACTTAACGATCCAAGGTTACAGGAAAAATTGTTTTTGCTTCAACAAAAAGCTTTGAAAAGAGAAGCCCATCCTATAGATAAAGATTTTTTGGAAGCTTTGTGCTATGGAATGCCTCCTGCTGGTGGTTTAGGGCTTGGTATAGATAGGATGGTTATGATATTGACAAATCAACCAAGTATAAAAGACACTATACTTTTTCCTTTTATGAAGCCTAAAGAATAAAATATTTTTTAGAAAGATTTTTATATTTTTTTTTAATTTGTTTTTATGAAAGGAGAAATTATTGTTAAGAGCAATATTAAAAAAGTTTTGCCTGAAGGAATGCGTATAGCTAGTGATTTTGCTTCTGCTTTAGAGAAAAAGGTTTTGGAGTTAATACAAAAAGCTGCAGAAAGGGCAAAGGCAAACCATAGAACTACAGTTATGGCACACGATTTGTAAAAATAAAATCTGAATAAAAAATAAAAAAAATAAATTTAATCAGAACTTAAAATAAAAATGAAAAAATTAATTTTGCTTTTAATTTTGCTTTTGATTGTTTTGATTTTTTTCGTTGGATGCGAAAGAGAAGTTTGTATTAAAGATGAGGATTGTGTTGTTAGTGGATGTAACAAAGAAATATGTGCAAATAGACCATTAACAAGTATTTGTGTTTGGAAGCCAGAATATGAATGTTTGAAGTATACAAGTTGTAAATGTATAAATTTTAGATGCCAATGGGAAAATACAACGCAGTATTATGAATGCCTTGAGCTTAACAAAGGCAAAAAAATATCTAATGTAAGTTAGATTTAAAAAAGAAAGGATAAAATATCTTTAGCATAAAAAATAAAAGTAAAAAATGAGAAAAGAATACAAAGATAAGTTAGTTTTTAAAAATGAAAAGAGAGGGTAAAAAACCTTATAGATCTTTAGCCAAATAAAAAATAAGAAAAGAATGAGAAAAGGATATAAAGCAGAAAGGGAATTGTTTAATTTATTGTTGCAAAAAGGTTATGCTGTTGTAAGAGTTGCTGGTAGCGGAAACCCTTTAACTCCTTGTGATTTAATTGCTGGTAATATTAAAAACAAAGTTTGTATAGAGATAAAAGAGAGTAAGGATGAAAGAAAATATATTAAAAAGGAGCAAGTGGACATGCTTGTTAATTTTAGTAAAAAATTTGGTTTAAAACCTTTTGTGGCTATAAAATTCAAAAGAAAGGGGTGGAAGTTTTTTAGTTTAGAAGATTTGGATAAGGTAGAATCTTTTTTTGTTGCTAAAATAGAGAAAGGAAAGAATTTTTTAGAATGAGAGAGGCCATGTTTTATAAAAAATTAAAAAATAAAATTGTTAAATGTGAATTGTGCCCAAATTTCTGTATAATTCAAAATAATAAAGTTGGTAAATGTAAAGTAAGAAAAAACGTTGAAGGAAAACTTTATTCTTTGGTTTATTCTAAACCTTGTAGTATTGCTATAGATCCAATAGAAAAAAAACCTTTATACCACTTTTATCCAGGATCCAAAACTTTGAGTTTGGCAACTTTTGGTTGTAATCTTTTTTGTTTACACTGCCAAAACTATGTTATAAGTCATGAATTTACTGAAAAAGATATAAACCTAACTCCAATCGTAGAACCAGAAAAAATAGTTGAAGAGGCTATAAATAAAGATATAAAGATAATTTCCTACACATATACAGAACCAACAATATTTTATGAATATGTTTTTGATATAGCAAGGTTGGCTAAAAAAAATAAAATAAAGAATGTTTTGGTAACTAATGGATATATAAATGAAAAGCCATTAAGAAAAATCTTGCCATACATAAATGCTGCTAACGTTGATTTGAAAGCAATGAAAAAAGATTTTTATTTAAAAATTTGTAAAGCTAAGCTAGAGCCTGTTCTTAAAACCATAAAAATTATGCAAGAAAAAATATGGGTTGAGATAACAAACCTTGTCATTCCAACTTTAAACGATTCGGAAGAGGATATAAAAAAAGTAATCGATTTTGTTTATTCTATTAATAAAGACATTCCTCTCCATTTTACCGCTTTTTTTCCAGCATACAAACTTTTAAACATACCTCCTACACCAGAATCTATTTTGTTAAAGGCAAGAAAACTAGCTATGGAAAAAATAAATTACGTTTATGCTGGAAATATATACAATATAGAAGCAAACTCTACTTATTGCTTCAATTGTAAAAATTTACTTATAAAAAGATCAGGTTTTAATGTGTTGGAAAATAAAGTGATTAAGGGAAAATGTCCCTACTGCAAAAAAAAGATTGCAGGATTTTTTTAATTTTAATCTTAATAGTGTTTTATTTTAAATTCGTTAAATTTGTAGACGCTTTAATAATAAACGAAATAAACTACAATCCTATAAACCAAACATACTACGATGAATACGTTGAACTTTATAGCGAAACGTTTGTAAATCTTTCTGATTTTGTTTTATGCGATTTGGAAGATTGCGATGGTTTGGTTTTGTATAAAAATTTAAATTCTAGTTATTATTTGATAACAACTAACCAAAGCAACTATAAAGAATGTAATTGTAGTATATATTTTGTCAACGATTCAAGGCTGGGAAATGGACTGAACAACGATGGAGATTGTATTTTTCTTTTTTCTTCTTCAATCAATCTAAGTTTTTGTTATAACGAAAGCATAGAGAAAGGATATTCTTTGCAATTGATAAACGGAAGTTGGAAAAAATGTTTTTTGACTCCATGCACAAAAAACTACTGTGAAGAAGAAGAAAATTTTTATGTAGAATTTCCAAAAATAATTTTTAATAAAAATAAAGAATTTCCTGTTTTGATATCTTCTAAAAATAATTCGGTTTTGTATGATGTAAAAATCGATGTCCTTGCTAATGAAACTAGGCTAAGTAAAATTTATGATGAAAATGAAGGAAAATGGAAATCAACTTATTACTATGTTAAATCCGTAAATCTATCGAATAAAACTTTTGTTTTGAAGATCGATAGCAACTTTTCTGGGGACGCCACTTTAGAAATTAAAATAAAAAACTTTAGCACTTACGTTTATCCTATCTCTATTCTAGATTTTTTTATAAAAGAAACCCAAAACCAAACAAACCAAACTCAACAACAAGAAGAAAGTTATCTTAGTATTGTCGATTATAAAGTTGATAAAGATTTTATTAAAGCTAAAGTAAAGGTTTATAGAGGAGATACTAGGAAATATGCTATATATGCTTATGTTTTGGACAAAGAAAAAGAAAAAAAGATTAGCGAGGATACTGTTTTTTATGCTTTGGATAAGTTTAAAGAATACAACTTAGTTTTGCCAATAAAAATAAAAAACGTGGAAAAAAGTAAAAATTATTTTTTGATTTTGGAAGGTTTAGGCTTATTAGAAAAAAAAGAAATTTTTTTGGAAAAAAATTTTGAGCAAGAAAACATAAGTTGTAAATTTTATAAAGAAATTTCGGAAGGAGAACAAACAAAAGAAATCGATTTTGGAAATTTTTCTCTTTCTTATGTAATTAAAAGTTTTGATAATAAATTTTATCTAGTAGAAGGAAGTTTGAAAAATAGAGGGAAAAAGGGCAGATTTTATTTATGGAGTTATGTTGGAAATTGTTTGAGTTGTGAAAAGAGTAAAGAGGAAAACGTATTAAGTTTTTTTCTAAACCAAAATCAATCAGCCAATTTTAGTTTAAAGAACAAAGTATTGAGTGATGCTTATGGTTTTTACGATTTAATTATTAATGTTTTAAAGGAAGGAGAAGAAATTAAAGAAATAAGAGAAAACGTTTTTGTTGATAATAGGATTAGTGAAGTTAAGGCTAAGGAATATAATATTGATGAAACAATGAAATGTTTTGATGAAAAAGAAAAAAATAATAAAGAAAAAAATAATTATTTCATTTTTATTCCTTTAATTTTTCTTTTTCTTCTTTTTGTTTTGTCCTTTTATTTATTTAAAAAAATCAAAAAGAAAAAAATTAAAAGTAAAAGATTATAAGATTTATAAATGCCGGGGTCGCCTAATTGGTATGGCACCAGCCTGCTAAGCTGGTGGGGTTTAATCCCCTTGCGGGTTCGAGTCCCGTCCCCGGCGTTTTAAAAATGAAAAAGAGAAAAGAAAATAAAAAGAAATTTTTTATTTTTGGAATTATTGCTTTAATTTTTTTTATCATTGTTTTTTTTGCTATTTTTTGGAGTTTTAATTTTAAACCAAAAGAAAGGTTAAAATTTGGAGTAATAAGGATTGAAGGACCTATACTAACAAACGCAGAAATTCCTTTTTATAAATTTACTGACTCTTCAAAAGTTTTAGAAAGTATAAAAAAAGCAGAAAGTTTTGATGGAATTGTTCTTTATATAAATTCTCCGGGAGGTTCTGCAAGCAGTAGTTTTAAAATTTTTGATGGAATAAAAAAATATAAAGAAAAAAATAAAACAGTTATTGCTTTTATAGACGAGCAAGGTTTGAGTGGAGCATATCTTATAGCTGTTCCTGCCAACAAAATCTATGCTTCTAGAATGTCTTTTATAGGTGGTATAGGAGTAATAGGAAGCTATCTTGAAATTGCCGGACTTTTGGAAAGATATAACATAAGTTATGTAAGGCTTGTTAAAGGAAAATATAAAGATTTAGGAAGCCCCTTTAAACATATAACACAAGAAGAAAAAGAAATATTGGAGAAAAAACTTCAAATTATATATGATGAGTTTTTGGAAGAAATAAAGAAAAATAGAAAAGTAAACATAAGTTTAATTTCTGAAGGAGAATTTTTTACAAGCAAGGAAGCTTTGGAAAAAGGATTAATAGATGAGATTGGGGATATGGAAAAAATAAAAAAAGATCTTGAAGAAGAACTAAATAAAAGTATAGATCTTATTGAAATAAAAAGTTCGAAAAGCATTTATGAGGAATTTTCAAAAATATTTACTTTAGCTTTCTATGCTATTGGTTTAGGTTTTGGAGATAGTTTAAAATTTAATCAATTTAGCATTCAAACATAATCCTTCTATTTATGTTGTTAATACAGAAACTTTTAACCTTTTCGACCACTTAATTTCATCTTTTTATTTTTTATCCACTTCTCCTTATCTACTTATCTGTTAATAATTTTTTCACCTTTTGTTCAATTTTGTTTAATCACATAATTTATCTTTACTTTCTTTTATCGGTTTTGTTTTTCAACTTTTTGATCATAGAGAAGCAAAAAAGATATTAAGATGTAGGTAAAGAAATTAAAATTTTGAATTAAGATACGTATTGAAATTAAAAGAAGTAAGCTTTTTATTAAATTTTTTTGATCCTTATCTTTATCTTGTTTTCTTTAATAAAAAACTCGTCTTCAAAATCGAAATCTTTTTTTGATGGTTCTTTAGTTATTTCTAATTCTTTTGCATTTACTTTTTCTTTTATCAAAGAAATTTGGTTATGTTTTTGTAAAATTTTTTTTATGTTTTCATCAGCAATTATTTCAACGTTTATCAAATTTTCTTTAACTAAACCAAGTTTTTTTCTTCCGTTTTGTATATTTCTAACTAACTCTCTTGCAAGCCCTTCAGCGATAAGCGTTTCATCAAGCTTAAAATCTAAATCGACAAAAAAATTGTCAACCTTTAAAGCCCTACTCGTTACTTCTTTTTGTTTTTTTATTTCTATCTTTTTTACGTTTACTCTTCTCTTTATTACTTCCTCAATTTCTTTTATTTCTTCGGAAATTTTTTTATCGTCGGTAAAAATGAATAAAGTGGAAAGGGGCCATCTTAAATTTATTTTTTGTTCTGTTCTTAAATGTAAACATGCTTGACTAATTTTGTTCATCAAATCGAATTTTCTTTCTATATTTTCATCTATCAAATCCTTATTAAACTTTGGTAATTTTTCCAAAACAAGGCTTTCTTCATCATTTTCATCCTTTATTTTTTGCCATATCCAATCAGAAAAAAATGGGGAAAAAGGATATAGCAACTTCAAAACAACTTTAAGAGTTTCTTTTATAAGATTTTTTTTATTTTCGGCTTTATCTCTTATTAACTTTATATAATCTCTTGAAAAATCGTTAACAACAAAAAAGTAAAGCTTTCTTAAAGCTAAACTTAACTCAAACCTTTCTACATCCTCAATATATTCTTTTATTAGCCTATTAGTTCTTGAGATTAGCCATAAATCTTCTATTTCCTTTTTAATTTTTTCTGCAGGTCCTATTTGAGAATAAAATTTGTATAAATTGTAGAGGGTGTTAAAAAATTTTAAGGGTTCTTTATAAGCATTTTCTAAATTTATTAGTTGTACATTATAAGGAGGAGTGTCATAGATAATGTAAAATCTCAACAAATCTGCTCCAACTTTTTGTAGAGCATCTTTAGCATATATAACATTACCCAAACTTTTACTCATCTTTCTTCCTTTTTCATCCAAAACCCATCCTGTCATGGATAAAGATTTGTATGGGCTTTTATCAAAAGTTGCGACTCCAGAAAACAATAAAACATAAAACCATCCTCTTATTTGATCTTGTCCTTCGTTTATTCTGTCTACTTGCCATAAGTCTTCAAAAAGATTTTCATCATAATAAGGATATCCTAAAGAAGCCCACGGTGCAATACTTGAATCAAACCATACATCAAATATATAAGGAACTCTTTTCATTTTTCCATTACAGTTATCACAAACCAACTCTATTTTCGATGCATGGTGTAAATCGTTAATCTTTGCTTTTTTCAATTCTTCGTTTATTTCTTTAATACTAGAAATTACTTTCACTTCTTTACATTTTTCACACTCCCATATAGGCATTGGAATACCCCAATATCTTTGCCTGCTTATATTCCAATCTTCTGCGTTGATTACCCAATTAAACATTCTTTCTTTAACAAATTCTGGCATAAAGTTTATTTTGTTTAGCTCTTCTAACATTTTTTTCTTTATCGGTTTTATGCTTACAAAATATTGTTCATTAAGTTTTATTATCAAAGGAGTTTTGCAACGCCAACATACAGGATATTTATGGCTTATGTATGTTGAATACAAAAGCAAGTTTTTTTCTTCTAAATATTTTATTATTTTTTGATCAGCATCCTTTACATAAATTCCTTTAAGCCAATCAGTTTCTTCATTAAACCTTGCTTCTTCATCAAGAGGGCTTACGACAGGCAATCCATAATGTATACTTATTTCATAGTCAGTTTTTCCATGTCCTCCAGCAGTATGCACAACCCCTGTTCCTTCCTGTAGGTTTACAAAATCTTCATAAACCTCTTCTGCTTCAATACCTTTTTTCATAGCAGTTTTGCTTGCTATTCTTTCTTTCAACATTTTTATACTTCCAATTATTGTATGAATTTTTTTGTTTTCCTTTTTCATTTCCTCGAGCTTTTTTTGTATTTTTATATCTAAAACTGGCTCGTAGCTCAATCCAATAAGATCCTTTCCATCTATTTCTTCCAAAACTTCAAAACCATAACCAATTTCACTTAAAACATCAACCCTATCTTTTGCCAGAATAACATTCCTACCATCGCTTAACTTGGCTATTATATATTTTGCATCTTCTCTTATTGCCAAAGCAACGTTGGATGCTAGGGTCCATGGTGTTGTAGTCCACACAAGCATATATGCTTCTTTTTCCTTTATTTTTTCTTTTAACTTAAATAAAACATATATGCTAGTATCTTTTAACGTTACATAACTATCTGTAACTTCATAACCAGCTAGAGAAGTTTGACAATGGCTACAATAATGAACAGGCCTATATCCTTTATATACCAAACCTTTTTCCCACCATCTTTTAAAAGTCCACCATGCACTTTCTATATAATAATTTTCATAAGTTAAATATGGCTCTTTAAGGAAATACAGGATTCCACAATCCTTATAAACCTGCATCCATAAGTCTTTGTTTAACGTTGCATTTTTTTTACATATATCGAGAAATTTTTCTCCTAGAGCTTCTATATCTTTTTTATGTTTTAAATTCAATTTTTTTTCTACCGCATTTTCTATAGGCAACCCATGAGTATCGAAGCCAGGCCTAAAAAAAACTTTATACCCTTGCATAAATTTAAACCTTATTATTATATCTTTGATTATTTTTATTCTTAAATGTCCTATATGGGGAACATCGTTTGCATATGGAGGACCATCCAAAAAATAAAATTTTTTTCCTTCTCTTTCGAGTAGTTTTTTATATATTTCTTTATCTTTCAAAAATTCTTCTTCTTCAAACTGAATTTTTTTTAGATCAAGCATTTTTTAAATTTTTTAATTCTCTTTTAAATTTTTTCTTCTAAGAAATATTCCGAGCTTATAATGTAGGGACAAAGGTTGAACTTTCTTTTTTCTTGGTATAATTTTTGTGCTGTCAACAAAAAAGCTATCAAATCTAAACATTTTTTCATCTCTATTTGTTCTTTGTTTCCAAATTCCAATTTTTTTAAATTTTTAAAATAATCATATATTTTTTTACTTGTTACAAAAAAGTTTTGGTTGTTCATACTTTTCCAAATATAAAATTCATATTTTTTTTGGTTTTGGCTAAAATAATTTATTCTCCACCTATACCCACTTTTCACATACTTTCTTAAAGTTTCTTCAACTTCTTCTTCCGACATATCAAAAGGTTTCACATTTATCTCTACCATTTTACTCAATTTTTATAATTTTTATAAATTTTTTGTTTTTTCATTTTTAAGCCTAAACTTAAACCCTCAACTTCCATAACACAATTTCTAAACTTTATCTTTAAACATACCATCTTAAACTTCAAACCTTAACTTAAATCACTCAAACATTCTCTTTAACATAATTTTTAAAAATACATCTACAATTCATAAAACTAAAACTTAAATCTAAACCAATAAACATTCTCTTTTTCTTTTCGACAACAAATTTCTAAATTTTTAAACGTTATTCATAAAACCTAAACTAATATAAAACCAATAAACATTTCTTTTTCCTTTCTATAACACCCTTCATATAGCATACATAAACTAAACTAAAAGTAAAAATAATTAAGGAGGTTTTGTATTTCCTTCCTACTAATAAACTATAAAACTTCTTAAACTTAATAACTAAACTTAAAATTTATTTCTCAGAAAGTTTAACATGTTAAATGAAATAAACCGACAACCTTCTTTTTCTCTTTTAATAAATCGTTGAACGTTTTTACTGCTATTCTGGTTGTTTGCAATATTAACTTGATTTTTCTTTTCTCGATTTCTTCTTTTACTTTTTTATCAATCTTCATTACTCCACTATAACCATTTCCTATTACTATTATTTCTGGATTTAGAGAAATTGCTTTTTCGATTTCATCGACAAAAACATAATGACTTTCTCTCCTTTTCCATCTTTCAACTTTTTTATCAAAAATCATAACATCATAGTCATACTTTATTCCGTCAACAACTATTTCTCCAAAGTTATACTCATCGATCATATTATATTTCAAGAAGTAATCGATCTGCCCTTGACATTTCTTTTCTTCTTTTTTCTTCTTTACTCTTTTTCTCTTCTTCTTCCCTTTCTTTTATGTATTTTATTTGACTCCTTATTTTTCCTGCTTCCAAAGGCATTGACACTTTATCATAAAGTTCTGCCATTCTATTTAGCATCTCTATCTTATTTATTCCTTTATCTGCCAAATACTTATAAAACTGTATTGCCTTTGTAAATTTTCTTTTTTCTTCACAATTTTTTGCTTCTTCTATAAAAAAGTTATAGAATGTTTTTTCTATTTCTTCTTTTTGGCTTAGTGGAGCATATGATAAAGCTTTTCTTAAAAAATCTTCCGCATATTGGAAATTTAAATTTTTCACATAAAGTTGGGAAATTTTTAGCATTAAGTTAACATTTTCTTTAAATTTTTCTACAAGAGAACTAGCCAAAACATAAAAATTTATTGCGCTAGAAATCATTTGTTTTTTTTCGTAGAGTTCAGCAATCTTTAGATAACAAAATTTTTTTAATTCTTTATCGACGATTTGTTCAGAAATTTTTTCCAGCCACTCAATTCTTTTTTCTTCACTAATAAAATTTTTTAATTTTTCTTCAATAAACTTTTGTGTAATTTCCATATTTTTTTTGGAGTTTTTCTCATTTTTAAATTTTTTTATAAATTTTTATTATTATTCAGTAATCTATAAATTCTTTATTTTTTGAAAAAATTTAAAAAGGAAAAAAATTTTAAAAATAAACCTTGGACTACTGCTTTCTTTTTAAGCAGTAGGAGGTTAAAATGGAAATTGAAGAAGCAATAAAAGAATTAAAAAATCAGAAAAGAAATTTTAAACAAAGCATAGATTTAATTATAAATCTAAAAAATTTTGATCCTAAAAGACAAAGCATAGATTTTTTTATAGAGTTGCCATACGGAAAGGGGAAGGAAAATAAAATAGCTATTATATTGGAAAGGGATGATGAAGAAATAAAAAAATTTTGTGATGTGCTTGTTTGGAAAGATATAGAAAACTTAAGCTTGAAAGAATTTAAAAAAATAAAAAAGAAATAC
>Ga0185307_1000776_pt1 | contig 19087 bp, 20 predicted proteins | sample LHCtaG_FD_128010 | JGI IMG/M metagenome (GOLD analysis project Ga0185307, IMG submission 128010) | Hot spring microbial communities from Little Hot Creek, USA to study Microbial Dark Matter (Phase II) - LHC4sed_matched (SPADES... | ecosystem: Environmental > Aquatic > Thermal springs > Hot... | reverse complement strand
AAACAAGTTTTATTATTTAAAAATACTCTGTGTTACAAACTTTTCTTTATGTGTGAATCAAACATTGAAAAAGAAAGTTGAACACGAGAAAAAAATAATATTATAGGCAATAAAAAACACAAAAATAGTAAAAATTTGAGAACGGGGATTAGAACCGCTGGAAATAAAAAATATAATTTTGTAACCGCAAATTGCAATCTGCGTATATTTACACAACATAAAGATTAATGTATTCGCTAATTTTAGTAGTGCTAGCATAATGCACTGATGTAAAATCAAAAAAATTACAACAAAATAGTTATTGCAGTCCAAAACGTGAGTTTAATTTTTGTTAGCCGCAGACTTCAGCTAGTGTAATTTCGCCCAAAAAAGATCTTATTTTTAATTTTTTTGTTTATAGGTTTCATAAATACAATAAAAAAGTTAACAGTACTTAAGTAATAAGTAGGTGGATTAAAAATGCCAGTATATGAATATGAATGTAACAAATGTGGTCATAAAATAGAAGTTGAAGCAACTGTTAAAGAAAAAAGAACTAGAAGTAAAATGTCCAAAATGTGGATATGAAGACGTTTTTCGGATTCTTAGTTGTTTTGTAACAGGTTCAGATAGTAGTAATGATTCTATACGAGGTTGTGGATGTAGAAGTTCCAGTTTTTATTTTAATTTTTTTAATAAGGAAGAATAAAAATGTTAGTTTGTTATGTTAAAGCAGGCCAATGTAAAAATGAAGTTGTTATAAAAGTTCATCAAACAGGACCAGCATTAGCGTCAATTGAAGTTGAAACAATATGTGAACACATCAAAAAACTTGCAGAAGAACTTAAAAACATAAAAGTTGGTGAAGAAATGACCTTGCCTGTTTGTGAAACACAGGTATATAAAATAGCAAGTAAATATCTTTGCAGAACAAGTTGTGTTGTTCCTTCAGCAATACTTAAAGCAATTGAAGTTCAATTTAAAATTTTTGAACCAATAAATGTAAGTATTGAGTTTATTGAGTTGTAAAGGTATTGTAGAATTAAAATCTTTTTAAAAAAAGTGCTTTTGATAAGTGAGATACTCGAGAAACTTACAAATAAAATCAATCATTTTTAATTTTAGAAAAGAACGTCTAAAATATATCTTAAAAATTTAGATAAAACAGAAACCAATAAAATAAGTTGAATTGATATATGGAAAACATAACACTTCTTGGAATGTTTACATTAGGTATTATCACAAGCTTGTCTCCATGTTCTATTGCTATACTTATTGCGATGCTTTCGTTTATTGTTGGAGAAAGCAAATCAGTTTTGCAAGGGTTATTCTTAAGTTTAAGTTTTTCTTTGGGGTTAAGTTTAGTATTTTTTGTATTCGGTATGTTTATTTCCTATCTTGGTAGTTTTGTAAGATATTCACATATATTTTTTGCAATAGCAGGATTGATACTTATCTACTTTGGTTTACAACAATTAGGTGTGGCAATAAATTTACCAAGAATCAAAAAAGGGGGTAATGTTTCTGTTTTTCAAACATTAGGGATGAAACTTATTGGATTTAATTATGTTGTAGCATCATTTCTTTTTGGCATTTTATTTGCATTAGGTTGGGCACCTTGTGCAACTTCTTTAATTATGCCAGCAATTGTATATATTATGGCAAAAGAAACAACACCGTTAAACGGAGGAGTCCTACTTTTTGTTTTTGGTTTAGGTCATGCTGTACCTATTATTCCGATTGCTATTTTAGGTGAAGAGATAAAACAAAAATTGCAGACAAGTATGATGAAAACAGGTAATGTGATTACAAAAATTATCTCAATTGTTATGATATTATTAGGTGTGCTATTGATACTTTTTGGCCCAAAACTATCTTCAATAGGAATGTAGAAATGAAACTAAAAATTTTGTTTGTATTATTTTTGTTTATTACTTCTATAAAAACTTTTGCTCAAACAAAAATTGTTGCACCAAATATAAAAGCAGTTGATATTTATGGGAAACAATTTGAACTATACAGTTCTACTAAACCAAAAGTGATACAATTTATGCGTATATACTGCGGTGGAAGAATAACTCAACAATCTGTGGAACAATTCTCACAATTGGCAAAATTATATGAGAGATACAAAGATGAAATTCTTTTTGTAACTGTTACACTTTCAAGTTGTCAATCAAGTGATTTGAAAGAAATTGCAGAGTATTTTGGTATAAAGTGGGCATTTATAAACGATTTTTCTGATTACAAACTTGATATAATCCAGGCATACTCTTCATATCTTAAAACGTTACGAGATCCAGCACTTATTTTTGTTAATAAAAATAACGAAGTTGTTAAAACAACAGATTTTTGTGACGATAAAAAATTGGAAGAATATATAAACTTGATAATAGAAAAAACACCTAACGCAAAAAAGAAATCTAACAAATAAAAGGAGGGAAACAATAATGAAAGAAATAATTTTAGCAGGATTTTTAGCATTGAAAGATTATATTGCAACACATGTATTAACTTGTCTTGTTCCTGCGTTTCTTTTAGCAGGAGGTATGGTTGCATTTATTAACAAACAAACAATTTTGTCCTATTTAGGTGAGCAAGTATCAAAACTAAAATCTTTTTCATTAGCAGCTGTATCAAGTTTCTTTTTAGCAGCGTGTTCTTGTACTGTGATACCTGTTGCAAGCGGGTTGTATTATAGTGGAGCAGGTGTTGGTGCTGCATTTATAGTTTTATGGGTTGCACCAGCTACAAATATCCTTGCATTGATTTATACAGGAAACATTTTAGGACTAAAACTTGTTATTTCAAGAATAATTGCAGCATTATTTATGGCTTTTGTTGTAGGGTATGTTATGAGTTTGTTTTTTGGTAAGGAAAAAGTTGATAGAATTAAATTTGAATATAGTGAAGAAGTAAAATTTATTGATAAAAAAGAACTAGTAGTGTTAATTTTAGTTTTGTTGTCTTTACTTGGACCAAATTATATTGTACAAAAAGGAAAGTATATTTATAAAGTTTTAGTATGGTTTGGCCTTTCTATAATAACATTTGGATATGCTTTGACAAATCTTTCTAAAGAAAAAATTAGTAGTTGGACAAGAGAAAGTTGGTTTTTTGTAAAAATTATATTTCCTTTACTTCTTTTAGGAGTTTTTATTGTCGGAATAATAGGTAAAATTTTGCCACAGGAATTGATACAGAGATTCTTAGGCGGAAATTCTTTAAGAGCATCGTTTTTTGCAACAATGTTAGGTGCAGTAAGTTATTTTGCTACAATGACTGAAGCACCTTTTGTTGATACTTTGATGAAGCTTGGTATGGGTAAAGGACCTGCGTTAGCACTACTTCTTACAGGGCCAGGGTTAAGTTTACCTAATTGGTTAGCAATAGCAAAAGTTTTTGGTGTTAAAAAAGCAGTAGTTTATGTTTTGACAATAATAGTTTTAGGTTCATTAGTTGGCTGGTTTTTTGGTAATTTTGTTTTTTAAGGAGGGAAACATTATGAAAAGGATAATAATAGCAGGGCCTGGTTGCCAAAGATGTATAACTACAGAACAAAATGTTAAAAAAGCAGTTGAAGAACTAAAACTTGATGCATCAGTTGAACATCTTTATGACCCAAAAGAATATGTTAAACTTGGTGTTATGATAACACCAGCAGTTATTGTTGATGGTAAAATTTTAGTTGCAGGCAAAGTTCCTACTGTAGAAGAACTTAAACAATTATTGTCAAAATAAAAATTTTTATTCTGAAACTTTTGATAAAAAATTTTTTATCCCATTAAGTATTGCAACTGCTTGTTTTGTTAAAAAAGTTTTATCTAACAACAAAGATTCATCATGTGGATGTGTCAAAAATCCTTGTTCTATAAGTACTGCAGGTATTATTGTTTGTCTTAATATAGGATAATTAAAATTCCCTACAAGACCAAAATCGTTTTTCCAAAGAGGTATCAGTTCTTTATAAATGCTTTCTGCTAAAAGTTTACAATGTTCATATTTGTAATACACACTTGTCCCTGCAACATAAAGAAATCCTTTTTCATTAGAGCCAGCATTACTATGGATTGATACAATTATATCTGCATTATTATCTACGGCAGATTTTATCCTTTGAGAGAAATCAGGGTTTGTGTCACCAACACGCATAAGGACCACTTTTGCACTATTTTTTTCTAACAATGATTTCAATATTGTCACAGCCCTATAATTAATATCTTTTTCTTTACTTCCTGATAGACCAATTGCACCTGTGTTGGTATCACCACCATGACCTGCTTCTAACGCTATTGTAATATTTTTTAACAGATTTTCTTTATCTATTTTCGGTGGATATTTAACATAAATTGATATACCTTGAGAACTTGTTTCTACAAAATAACCCCATAATTGTTTTGTTTTTATAGGAATTTTTATACGTAACCAATCATCTTCTTTTTGTTCAATATTAAAATTACCAAGTATTTTTGCTTGAGATTTATAAGTTAACCATGTGGCAGCAAAATGTGTACAGAAAAAATCTATTATTAAATATGTTTTGTTGTCTTCTACTAATGAAGATACACTGAAGGGGACTTGTTCAACCCAAGGTATCCAGATTTTGTCTCTGTTTTTTTCAGAACTAATAGAACAATAGGTAAAATAATTATGAAGTATTTTATAAAGAGTGGTATTAAGTTTTACATCTTTTTGGTCAACCCAGCCTGATAACGAAGCCGAAAGTTTTATTTTATAATTTCCTTGCTGTTTACCTATAACTTGTAGTTTTATACCTTTTGGTAATTCTGTGATATATGGTCCACCGAGACGTACATAATGTAAGCCATATGTCATCGGCGTTTTTTCAGAAACAGTTTCTGCAATCAAAGGATATGCTGAATTCCATACTTCAACAGAATAATCGGTTGGATAACAAACACTACTAATTTTCTTTTTTTCCCAAAAAAATTTTTTTGGTTTTTCTTCATCGTAATAAAACACAAGTTGTGTTTTTTTAGATGAAAAGTTTGGTGGTATTAAGTATCTTTTGTAATACACACCATTATCAATTTCGTCAAGATAAATTTTTTCTTTATTATCAAAACATATTGCATAAAACTTTTTATTTTTTTGTGATTTAATTTTTAGTTCTAAAACATCACCTGTAAACAACAACTGATTTTCGTTAGGTGATAGAACTATAAACTCTTTTTCTTCTGTTGGTAACAGAATAGTTGTGGTTGTGTAGACAACAGTAATTTGTTGTTGAGCAAACTTTGTTTTTGTAGGATCAGATATAGTAAACACTAAATTGTTTTCACCTAAAGAGAGTTTTATATTATCAATAGCAAACATGCCAGTAGGATAGACTTTAACATTTGTAGAAAAGTTTTCAGTATATAAAGAAACATTATATTTTGGATATGTCCTTCCTAAAATATGTATAGTATCTTTTTGCCAAGTTTTAAAATTTTTTGGTTGATGAATATAGAAGAACAATTTGTTTTTTTCCACAGAAGCATTGGGTATGACAATCTGAGGCAATATTGTAAGATTTTCTTCAGATAAAGTAATTGTAGATACTATTGTTTCACACCAAGGATAATCAATTTTAAGTATTAAGTTGTTAGACGTAGATGAATGTATAAAATAAAACTCACCATTTTTTGTTGTTAAGGTAAATCCTATTTCTTTATTATTAAGTTCGGATAAAGTTATCCAAGCATCTTCTAAAGGTAAAGAAGTTTCGTCCACAACATAACCTGATAGAATCTTGTAGTTAAACTCAAATTTTGGGAATGGTAAAGTTGATATAAAATAATTATTTTTTGGAATATATGGGAATATACATCCTATAACTTCAGATCGCATTAAATTTTCTACTTCAGATTGATTTATTTGCTGAGGTAATAACACAACAATTTTGTTTTTTGGTATAACTGAAAGAAAATTTTTTATATCATTTGCATTTTTAAGTTTTACAACAACGAAATCACCCCAATTTTTTTCTACCCATAATTTTATATCTTGGAAATTTTCATAATAACAACCAGACATTGTTTGCGGATTTTTATATTCATTTTTTGTTGTAACTGCTACAATTACATTTTTGTTTATACTTTTTATTGTAGAATATAACCGCGAGATTAATAAATTAAGTTGTTCTTTTTGATAGTCAAAGTAATCTAATAGTTTTGGATTACCACGAGTATAAAATCTAAATAACGATACTTCGTCATAACTCACTTTGTTATCAGGATAATAAATACTATCAAAAATTATACCATCAATTTGATATAAAGATAAAAAATTTTTTACAAAATTAATCAAATACTGTTGTACTTCAGTATTTGCAGGAGTGTAATAATATGGAACAAAATAATTTTTATCCTCAGTTTTACATAACCATAAAAGGTTTTTATCATTAGAAGCTTTTAATATATCTATCATAACGAATAATTTCATATCATATTTTTTAATTTCTTCTGCTAAAAGAGATAATAAATTTATTTCTTTTGTAGAAGAACTTTTTTGCGTAATAAACATCTCTTTTTCAGAACTAAAAATTATTGTGTTAAACTTTTTTTCATAAGATTTTTTAACAAAATCAACAATTTTTTTAGTAGTTGTGTTAACATCACAAGAAACAAAATCTTTATAAGAAACGACAACAGCTGATATAAATTGTTGTTGAGAATAAGACAAACTAGTCGTTGTTGATATCCATATAAATATAATAATCAGAATTTTAGAAAAATTATTCAGGTTCATAATTGTTCAATTAATCTTTTTATTTCACATGCAAGCTAAGTTATAAAGATATTAACACGTTCATTGAATACATCTGTAAAAGAAGCATTGAACTATGTTAGAAATAATGAGTTTAATTTTTAACAATGTTCTATATTAAGAACAACATAATATAAGTACAACATTTTTTTCAATTTTTAAATAGCCAGTACTAATATTTTATCAATTTCTTCCGATTTTACAAAGAAAATTTGTTGTTGTATATTTTAAAAAATCTTTTGTTCAAACAAATGTTTTTATCTCATAGTTTTATTTAGCTAAAGAAACATTATTTTTTATTTATTGTATTTCCACAAATTTTTTTGTAAGTAATATATTTCAAACTTTTACTTAATAGTAATGGAGGGAAGTTTTCATATGGCAAAAAAAGATGATAAGCAACAACTATTAAATTTTGAATCACAAAATATAATTCCTCGTGATATCGGTGAAGAAATGAAAACTTCGTATACTGACTACGCAATGAGTGTTATTGTAGGAAGAGCGCTACCCGATGTACGTGATGGACTTAAACCTGTTCACAGAAGAATACTTTATGTAATGAAAGAAATGGGATTAAGACATAATTCTCCTTACAAAAAATCAGCACGTGTAGTTGGTGAAGTTTTAGGAAAATATCATCCTCATGGTGATATGGCTGTCTATGAAGCAATGGTAAGAATGGCACAAGATTTTTCTTTAAGATATCCATTAGTTGATGGTCAAGGAAATTTTGGCTCAATAGATGGTGACCCTCCGGCAGCAATGAGATACACGGAAGTGCGACTTAACAAAATTGCAGAAGAGATGCTTGAGGATATAGATAAAGAGACTGTTGACTTTAGACCAAACTATGATGGTTCTTTAGAAGAACCCGTCGTACTACCATCAAAATTTCCTAATATTTTAGTAAACGGTTCAAGTGGTATAGCTGTAGGTATGGCAACTAATATACCAACACATAATCTTTGTGAAGTTTGTGATGCAATAATTGCCGTATTAGATAATCCAGAACTTACTTCGGAAGATTTAATGCAATACATAAAAGGGCCTGATTTTCCTACAGGCGGTATTATTCAAGGTAAAGAAGGGATTAAAGAATATTTCACTACAGGTAGAGGTTCATTCCGTATTCGTGCAAAGGCTGAGATTGAAAAATTAAAAGGTGGCAGACATGCAATAATCGTAAAAGAGATTCCTTACCAGGTCAACAAGTCTGAACTTTTAGAAACAATTGCCAAACTTGCATCTGAGAAAAAGATTCAAGACATTTCTGACATAAGAGATGAATCTGACAGAGATGGGATAAGAATAGTTATTGAAGTAAAACGTGATGGCAACCCTAATATCGTATTAAATCAACTGTTCAAACACACTCAAATGGAAGTATCATTTGGTGTAATAATGTTGGTTTTAGTTGGTGGTAAACCGCAAGTTTTATCTATGCGAGAGATGATTCAATGTTATATTGACCATAGAAGAGATGTTATATACAAAAGAACTTCTTTTGAACTAAAAAAAGCAGAACATAGAGCACACATTGTTGAAGGGTTAAGAATTGCTATTGAAAACTTAAATAAAGTTATAAAACTCATTCGTGAATCAAAAGATGGAGAACAAGCTGAAACTAATTTAATGAAAGAATTTAAGCTTACTAAAATTCAAGCACATGCTATACTTGAAATGAAACTTCAACAACTAACTTCTTTAGAACGTTCAAAACTTGAAAAAGAATATCTTGAGTTAATAAAAACTATCGAACTATTAAACTCCATTCTCCGAGATCCTAAAAAAGTTGATAATATTATAAAAGAAGAAGTAAAAAAACTTAAAGAAGAATATGGTGATAAAAGGAAGACAAAAATTGTTGCATATGTTGAAGAACTTACTATTGAGGATTTAATAAAAGAAGAGGATGTGGTAGTATGTATTTCTCATCAGGGGTATGTTAAAAGAATGCCACTGTCAACTTATAAATCACAACATCGTGGTAGCAAAGGGGTCACTGGAACAACAGTTAAAGAAGAAGATTTTGTTGAACAATTGATTATCACAAATACACACTCATACCTTTTGTGGTTTACAAACAAAGGAAGAGTGTATTGGTCAAGAGTGTTTGAAGTTCCTGAAGGATCAAGAATTTCAAAAGGTAAAGCAGCTGTAAATTTAATTCAACTTTCTTCTATGGATGAAAAGATTACAGCGTGTGTTGCTGTTGATAAATTTGATGATAAATCTTTTCTTCTTATGTGTACAAAGAAAGGAATTATTAAAAAAACAAAACTTGAAGAGTTTTCAAACCCAAGAAAAGCTGGCATTATAGCAATTAATCTTGATAAAGATGATTCATTAATAGATGTCAAACACACTGATGGTAAATCAGAAGTAGTAATCTGTACAAAAAATGGTTTCGCAATAAGATTTAAAGAAGAAACAATTCGTCCTATTGGAAGAGTAGGTAAAGGTGTTGTTGGTATAAGATTTAAATCAAAAGATGACGAAGTAGTAAGTATGGAAGTGGTTAAAAAAGATGATATATTACTTACAGTATGTGAAAAGGGCTATGGAAAAAGAACAAAAGTTGAAGATTATAGATTACAAAGTCGTGGTGGTAAAGGTGTAATAAACATAAAGACAACTGAACGTAATGGGAAAGTTGTAGGTGTAAAAGTTGCAAACCCAGGATACGAAGTTATGATTATGACAGAGAAAGGCATGAGTATAAGATTACCTGTTGATGAAATATCTATATTATCAAGAAACACACAAGGTGTAAGACTAGTAAAACTTGACGAAGGGGATAAAGTAGCAGCTGTAGCAAATATTGTTCCTGAAGAATAAAAATTTTACAAAGTTTCTTGTTTATGATGTTTTATAATTGTTGCTTCATAAAGGAAAACAACATCTTCACATATATTTGTAGATAAATCAGCTATACGTTCAAGATTATTTATAATTCTTTCAATATTTAACAAACTTTCTATGTTTTCTCGATTATTTTTAATCTCCTCAATTAATTTTTTATATATACTTCTCTTTAGTTCATCAACCTCTTGATCTAACTTACAAACATACTTTGCTTTATCAACATCTTTGTCTATAAATGCATTAATACTTGTTTCAAACATATATGTAGTTTTGCTAAAAAGTTCATTTAATGGACTCCAAAAATTTTCTACAATATATTTATCGTTCAATATCAGTAGTTTACCACTTTGAGCAATGTTTACTATATGATCTGCTATGCGTTCAAAATCATTACTCATTTTTAATACTGTTATCACAAATCTTAAATCACTTGCTTTAGGCTCGTATTGAGCTATAGTATAAATACATTCTTCTTCAATTTCCACTTCAAAATTGTTAGATTGAGTTTCATTTTGCATTATTAATTCTTCAATTTTTTCATCCTTATTTTTCAAACATATATAAGAATCTTTTAACATATCAATGACTAAATCAGCAAATTCTATTATTTTATTCTTTAAATTTAATATTTTTTCTTGAAGCATATCTGATTCCTCCTGTTTTTAAGAGTACTGTTAACTTTTTTATGGTATTTATGAAAAATATAGACGAAAAAAAACTCCTTTTGGACTGTAATAACCATGTTATTGCAATTATTACGCAGGCTAAAGTCTGCGGCCACCAAATTATAATTTTTTCTATTTCAAAGAACATCATTTTTAGGTACTGCAAACATTTTAACTATTACATAAAAATTAAAAAAACGTTTTATCCTGAGTTTTTTTGAAACCAAAGAAAAAACTCTGGTTAAAAAACACTACATCATATAATTAACTATCCAAAAACTCCTCTAATGTATTCTTCTGTCTTTTTCATCTTAGGAGCGGTAAACAACGAATTTGTTGGTCCATATTCAATTAATTCTCCTAAAAATAAAAATGCTGTATAATCAGCAACCCTTGCTGCTTGTTGTAAATTGTGAGTTACAATTATAACTGTATGATTTTCTTTTAATTTAACAATTGTATCTTCAATCTTTGCAGTAGAGATTGGATCTAAAGCAGAACATGGTTCATCAAATAAAATTATCTCTGGTCTTAATGCTAAAGCTCTCGCAATACACAATCTTTGTTGTTGTCCTCCTGAAAGACGTGTAGCATAAGCATCTAATTTATTTTTTACTTCTTCATATAAACCTGCTTCATTTAATGCCTGAATTACTATTTCATATATTTGTTTTTTATCTCTTAGTCCATTAAGTTTAAGACCTATTGCCACATTATCAAAGATTGTCATTGTAGGAAATGGGTTTGGTTGTTGAAAAACCATTCCTACTTTTTTTCTTATCTCCATTGGATCAACATCTGGATCGTATATGTTTTTTTCATCAATATAAATTTTACCATTTATTTTCGTTTGTGGTACAACTTCATGTAATCTATTTATACATCTTATCAATGTTGACTTTCCACAACCAGAAGGACCTATTATAGCTGTTACTTTGTTTTTATAAATATCAAAAGAAATATTTTTTAATACCTGATGTTCACCATACCAAGCAGAAAAGTTTTCTATTTTAATTTTAATACTTTCCATAGTAGTCTTTATTTATACTTCAAAATTAACCTCCTACTTAAAAAAATCAAAATACAAACTAATACAATCAAAACAAAAGCGCCTGCCCAAGCCTGTCTATTCCAATCATCATATGGAGCAATAGCATAAACAAAAATTTGTAAAGGTAAAGCAGCAGCAGGTTCTAATATGCTTCTATGCCAAAATCTATTTCCAAAAGATGTGAACAAAAGTGGTGCTGTTTCACCAAAAACTCGCGCTAAAGAAAGCAGGATTCCTGTTAAGACACCTGGTTTTGCTGTATTTAAAAGAATATAAAAAACTACTTTCCATTTTTTAAGTCCTAATGCTAAACCAGCTTCTTTTATACTTAATGGTATCATATTTAACATTTCTTCAGTTGTTTTTGCAATTAATGGGAGCATTATAATACTTAATGCAATTGAACCAGCAAGCAGAGAAAATCTTTTCATAGGTACCACAACTAAACCATATACAAATATACCTATTATTATTGAAGGAACACCACTTAAGATTTCTAATGCTGAACGTACGACATTAGCAAATTTTTCATTTTTATATTCAGAAAGATAAATACCTGTAAGAATACTTAAAGGAACAGAAAATAAAGCTGCAAGACATACAATCATAAAACTTCCAACTATAGCGTTTACCATTCCCCCACCTTTTTCACCAACAGGTTTTGGTAATCTAATAAAAAAGTCAAGATTTATTGATGAAAACCCTTTATATACAACATAAATTGTAATAAAAAGAAAAACAAAAACAACTACACATACTGATATGTAAATAATAAATCTAAAAATTTTATCTTTTAGTTTCCTATTCATTTTGTCTTACTTAAGTGTTTGATTAAAAATTTTGAGATTATATTTAAAATGAGCGTAACTAAAAATAAAACTAAACCAATATAATATAACGACGACAAATATAAATCTTCAGTAGCTTCAGCAAACTCATTTGCAATAACAGAAGCTAAAGTTGCTCCTGAAGAAAAAAGTGATAAAGATATATTTGGTATATTACCTATTATCATTGTAACAGCCATTGTTTCTCCAATTGCTCTTCCTAAACCTAAAAGTATTGCTGCAATTATGCCAACCTTAGTTGTTTTTAAAACACTAATTTTTATCATTTCATATTTAGTAGCACCTAAGGCTAATGCTGCTTCTTTTAAATTTTTTGGTACCGCATCAAATAATTCTTTTGAAATAGAAGATATTGTAGGAGTTATCATAATACTTAAAACCACACTTGCTGAAAGATAATCTAAACCATAAATATTTCCTTGAAAAAAAGGTAAAAATCCAAAAAATTTTTGTAAAATAGGACCAACGTAGTTTCTCATAATTGGCGCCAAAACAAATATCCCCCATAGACCATATATTACACTTGGAATAGCAGCAAGAAGTGTAATAACAACACTTAAAAACTCTTTTAATTTTCTTTCAGCAAATTCTGATAAAAACAAAGCAATACTTATAGAAATCGGAACTGATATAACCAAAGCTAAAAAAGAAGTAAGCAACGTTCCATATATGAATGGTAAAGCACCAAATTTCTCAAAAACAGGATCCCAAACTGTATTTATAAAAAATCTAAGTTTAAATGTTTTAATAGATAAAAAACTGTGTTTTATTAAAACTAATACTAGTAAAATTACTATGCTTAAAGATATCGCTGCTGATAACTTTAGTATAACTTCAAAAACTTTATCTGAATAATCTTTTTTTCTCATAAAAAATATTAATATTCAATCGTTTCTATAGTTTTCAATATTTTATCTCTTAAATTTTTTGGTAAAGGTGCATAAAGAAGATCTTTACAATAATTTTGTCCATCTGTAACTGCCCATTTTAAAAATTGAACTAATTTTTCACCGCGAACTTTATCTTGTTGTTTTTGATAAACTAAAACCCAAGTAAGTCCTGTAATTGGATAAGAGTTTTTACCCCCAGCATTCACTATTGAGATACGATAATCGTCAGGCATATTCTTTGCTTTATCTTCAATTGCTGCTGTAATACTTTCAATTGTTGGTTTGACATAATAACCATCTTTATTTTTTACCATCGCATAATCAAGATTATTTTGCATTGCATAAGAAATTTCAACATAACCTATTGAATATGGAGTATTTTTCACAATACCAGCAACTCCTTCGTTCCCTTTCCCACCTAAACCAACAGGCCAGTTAACAGATGTTCCTTTGCCAACTTTGTTTTCCCATTCTTGAGATACTTCACATAAATACTCAGTAAAAATAAAAGTTGTTCCACTACCGTCAGACCTTCTTGCTACAACTATGTTTTTGTCAGGCAAACTTACGTCAGGATTTTCTAATTGAATTAGTTTATCATTCCATTTTTTGATTTTACCTAAATAAATTTTAGAAATTATTTCTGGTGTAAGTTTCAGAGCTTTTTTTCCTTTTAATTCTGGAATATTATAAATCAACACAACAGCACCTGCTGTCATAGGAATATGTAAAATCTTCCCAGGTGCTTGTTTTAGTTGGTTATCTGTCATAAAAGCATCTGTTGCACCAAAATCTACTGTCTGTGCTAAAATTTGTCTTATTCCACCACCTGAACCAATTGATTGATAGTTAAAATTTACTGTTTTGTCAATTTTTGCATATTCATAGAACCATTTTGAATAAAGTGGATAAGGGAAAGTTGCACCAGCACCATTTATCAGAACAACTCTCTGTCCAAAAATTGTTGTTGAAATAAATAAACATGTTGTTATAATTTTTATTAGCATTTTTTTCATAGATTTATCCGCCTCCCTTATTTTCTAGTACTGTTAACTTTTTTTATGATATTTATGAAAAATACAGATGAAAAAAATTAAAAATGATATTCTTTTTGGTGAAATTACACAGGCTGAAGCCCGCGGCTACCAATTGATTGCAAATTTATAATTTGGTAGTCGCAACCTTTAGGTTGCGTAAATATACGCAGACTGAAGTCTGCAACTGCAAAATTATAAATTCGCAATACAAAATTATCATTAGACAATATATTGTTAATTGTTATCTGATTAATTTTTTGTATCTCAAAGAACATCATTTTCAGTTAACATAACCTATTTTCTAATTATAAAAAATAAATATATCAGTCAACTATTTTTTTATACAAAAAAATTTTGTATAAAATTTTAACAAAAAAATTTGAATTAGTTAAGCATATTATGAAAAAAAAGTTTGAGTTAATAGAACATACAGCTGATGTTGGTATTATTGTTTACGGAAAAACTGTTGCTGAACTTTTTGAAAACGCTGCTTTTGGAATGTATAATATAATTTGTGAAAATTTTAGTAAAATTTCTAACATATGTGAATATAATAATTCTATATCTGAAGTTGATCTTGAAAGTTGTCTTGTAAGTTTTTTAAATGATCTTTTATATCAAACTTTTGTAAACAAACTTTTATTTTCTAAATTTTTAATAACTAATCTTAAAACAGAACAAAATTCTTGTATTCTTTCCTATCAATGTTTTGGCGAAAAATATGAAAAACAAAAACATGGAGTGCTAACAGAACTAAAATCAGCAACTTTTCATCAGTTAAAAATTGTTAAACAAAACGATGTTTTTACTGCAACAATTATTTTTGATACATAAACACACATTTTTGTGTTTTTATTGTGGATAAATTACAATTTCAGTGGATAAAATTTTCAGTTTATTAAATTTTTAAAATTTTTGTGAACATTTTGGATATTTTTCCACTTGAAGTAATACAGTAAATTTTGTATTATAATTATTGAATTTTCGTTGTTATTTTTAAGTGTGAATAACTTTTCTACAAAAGACGCTGTTATATTTCTATTAACTTTTTTCTTTCTTTATTACAATGAACATAATAATATCAGCATACCTTATCTTCTCTATATTAGCAATTGGTCTAACAGCAATTCTTATTCTGCAAATCAATAAAAAACAAATAAAGAAAGAACAAACAAAGACTGATTTAAACAAACAATTTAAAGAATCATCAACTTTCCCACCTCCTTCTGAACAACAAAAAGAAATGGAAGTCTTCTATGCAACTGTTTCACAACAATTTAAGGAATTTAATGAAAAACTTTTTAAATTTTATCAAATGTTAGACAGTGTTACAAAAACAGAGCTTGTTCAAACAGTTGAAAAAATGAAACTAAGAGTTCAAAAGTTACAACAAGAACTACAAGAACTTAAATATATTGAAGCTGAAAAGAAAAAAGAATTACAACAAGAAATAACTTTTACAATAGAAACTTTTTCTCAAATAAGACAACTTTTAGAACTTGACCAAGAAAATCTTGTTTCACAATATGAACAACTTAAAAAAATTCTTCGTCAACAAGAACTTGAATATGAACATTTGACAAAAGAATACTCAAATGAAATTAATAAATTATCAAAAATTATTGACGAACTAAGAAATTCTTACCCTGAAGAACTGTGTTTAAAACTTAGGTTAGAGGTTGCAACAAAATCTCGTGTTTTTGAAAACTTACAAAAACAGTATTTAGAACTCAAAGAAGCAACACAACAAAAACTTTCTTTCTTAAATAGTATTCTTACAAAAAAGTCGTATGAAATAGAACAGTTTATTTCTTCAATGAAACAAGAAAATGAACGACAATTGCTTGCTCTAAAATTGAATGTTGAACAACTTGAACTACAAATTTCTTCTTTAGATAACGAAATAAAGGCAATTATATCCTCTATAAACAAAGAAAAAGTACAAAAAGAAGAGATCATAAATAAATTGAACAGCGAACTCGAGATGTTGAAATCAAGACAATATGAAGTGTCAACATTGAAACTAAGAGAAGAATTTTTACACAACGAGATTGTTCGTCTTACAAAGGAATATGAACAACTACAGAATGAATACAAACAAATCTCAGCAAAGAAAGCAGAAAGTATTAAAGAACTTAAATGTTCATGTGAACAAAAAATAAAACAGATCAAAGAAGAACTTGAGCAACAAAAAAAGTTTTATGAACAAGAAATTCAAAAACTTAAAAACAGGTTTGCTATATTAAAACGCAGAAAAGAACGTTTAATTAAACTACAGCAAAAACAAAAAGAAAAGTTTTTATCTCAACAAGAAGAACTTGAAAAACAAATTATTGTCGCAAAAAATGAATATGAGAAAAAAAGGTTAGAGTTGGAAACGCAAATAAGAGAATCTATTAATAAATTAGAAAATGATTATGAAAGAATAAAACAAAATGTTGAAACAGTTAAATCTAAACTTGCTGAGTATCTACAACAATATAACGATAAAATTTCAGAACTAAAAAAAAGAAGTGAAATCAGAGAAGAGAGAATTAAGAAAGATGTTAACAAATCTATTGAAAAATACAAACAAATATCTGAATTATTAAATCAACAAATTGAGAGTCTGAAATTAGAAAACAAACAAACTACACAACAACTCTCAGATGAAAAAACAGAGTTTGAAAACAAAATTTTTGTGCAAAAACAACGTATTGAAACTTTCCAATCACAAATTGAACAAATAGTTTCAAAAATAACTGCTGCAAAAGAAGAACTTGCAAAATTTGAAGAACAAGTTAAATCTGTTGAACAACAAGTGTTTAATAAGTTTGATGAGATAACAAATACACTTGCTGAACAAAAGAAACAAGTTATAGCAAAGCTGGAGAGGATACTTAGTATGGAGGAAGGGGTTATTAAAGAAATTTCTGAAAAATCAAGGAGTTTTAATAAAGTATGAAGTCGGTAACAGAATATTTGTGGTTTAATACAAATAAAAAAATAGAATTTATAAACATTACTGAAAAAATACAAAAAATTGTTCAAAAAAGTAAAATAAAAGAAGGGATCTGTTTGATTAATGCTATGCATATAACAGCATCGGTGTTTGTTAATGACGAAGAAGATGGACTGAAAGAAGATTTTAAAGAATGGCTTGAAAAACTTGCTCCTACAAACCCAGAATTATACAAACATAATCTTACAGGAGAAGATAATGGACATGCTCATCTTAAAAGAACAATTATGGGTAGAGAGGTAGTAATAGCAATTACTAACGGGAAGCTTGATTTGGGGCCATGGGAACAAATATTTTATGGCGAATTTGATGGACAACGACCTAAAAGAGTTCTTGTTAAAATTATTGGAGAATAATAGAAGGAGAAAAAAATATAGTGGTGGTATTACTCTATTTAATAAACTATAAATTTTGTAAGTTTTTCTTTGCTTACTTTCTTTTTTCCTAAAAAGAAAGTAAGTTTCACATGAAACAATTTTTAAAATTATTAGTTTTTCAATCATTATTATTTTCCCAAGATTATCAATTTTTTGAAAAATTTTTTGGTTTTTATAAATTCAAAATCTATAGTTCAAAAAAAGAAATAGGATTTATAAATTTAAAAATTTCATCTTGTACTGTTCACGAAGAAAATAAGGAATTTACTTTGCCTGTATTTGTTTCAGAAATAGAAAGTTATACAGACATTCCAATACTATTTTTTATTGGTGAGACATATAATAATGAAATTGAGTATTATGATAGCAATTTTATACCATTAAATTCAAAAATAATTACAAAAGATAAGAAAGATGAATTTGTTACTATAATGCGAACAGATGTATTAAACAAAAGTGAATACAAGTGTATTCTTAAAAAAGAGAAAAGGAAAGTTATTATAAAAGAAATAAATTTCTCACCACCTATAATCACAGCTGGCAATGCTATACCATTGATTACAACTTTATGGGATTTTGAAAAAGAAAAGAGCAAAAAGTTTTATTTCATTGACAAAGATAAATTTGATATAAAAGAAATGAATTTAGAGTATTTAGGTGAGACACAAGATGGGTTATTCAAGATAAAGCTTACTTTACCATATTTTGGTGCAAGATTTATAATTTATTTAGATAAGAACAAGCAGATTAAATATGCTGAAGGTTTAGGATTAAAAATTTATGCAGTAGAATAAATGTTTCATGTGAAACATTTATAAAAAGTATTGATTTTTCAATAAAAATTTATAACAAAATTTTGAAGATGTAATTGATAAAAATAAACAGATAGTTTATACCTAAAACCCATATAATACATCCTATCAAGCTACCTAATATCATTACTATAAAAGATTTTTTTCTATTAAGGTTTTTTGAGACATATCTTAATACTGAAGCAGCGCAGATGCCTCCTGTATAAACAGGAAGCGATGCTAAAACAAAGATGCCAAGGTATTGCAATTTACGGAATTTGTTAAAAAAAGGTTTTTGTTCTATAATTTTTTCATCAGGAAAAATTTTTGTTAAAAACTTAAGTTTTTCAGAAATCTTTGCACCTTCAAGAATTTTTGTATAAATTGTTGCTTGTAACATATCTAAACAGAAGGCAATTAAAACAGCATAAAGTTTGCCAACACCTGCTAAAAGGTTTACAGGTATATTAACTAAATGATTAAAAAAAATTTTTATAATGTTCAAAATTTGAACAATTATGGTTATTCCCGTCATATTCAAAAAAATTTATAAAAATATGGGACGAGATTCAATAGAAAAATATAAAAAATAGTTGACAAAACCATAAAAATTTGTTTATAATAATTATTGAATGGATAACAAAACAACTAATATAGTAAAAAATGCCAAAGGTATAACCTTAGTTGAACTTATTGTTGGTATTTTACTTATATCTTTAGTTATACTTATTTTCACAGGAAGTTTTGGCAATATTTCTCGTGCAATTCTTGCTTCAAAAGCAAAAACTTTAGCTACAAATTTAGCTCAA
>Ga0185307_1000775_pt1 | contig 19129 bp, 20 predicted proteins | sample LHCtaG_FD_128010 | JGI IMG/M metagenome (GOLD analysis project Ga0185307, IMG submission 128010) | Hot spring microbial communities from Little Hot Creek, USA to study Microbial Dark Matter (Phase II) - LHC4sed_matched (SPADES... | ecosystem: Environmental > Aquatic > Thermal springs > Hot... | reverse complement strand
GCTTGGCATAATATGCATTTCCTATCGTCGTTTTTGAAGGTTTGCAGACTATGATTATGTGGGGGTCTATATGCCTTGAGGCGATATTGTACATTATATTTAATTCCATTCTTGACCCGGTTAACATCAAGAATTTAGCGTGTCTTTTCTTAAGAAGTTTGATTCCCTCCATTAGCCTCGCTTTGGTATGAACTGATGGTTTATCATGTTCGACGCCGCCGCCTAAGACTATGCAAACATCATGCATCGATATGCTTGTAGGTTTCAATACATTTCACCCGGATGGGTAGAAGTTAATCATACATTGCATGGAGTCCCGTCAAAATTTCTTCAGACATCCACCCCAGACGGTGAATTACGTATAACCAGGATTTGAAGAATTTTAATGCCAATTTCCGACTCACCTTTCCATTCATCATCTCACGCAAATCCTTAAATTGCCATTGGAAAGTTGCTTTCAATTTTTCAAACGTATCCGTCAATAAGTTTTTAAGTTCATCCTCCGGTATGCCCAATCGAATAGAAAGACTTGGAATTTTCTCGCTTAAGTACTTTTTGAAGATATCATCTCTAAAGGAATGCCAAAGGTAAAATATGAATCCACGGAGAGTCATAGGCAAATCGCCTACGATATCTTCTAGCCCGGCTATTACCGGAACACGCCTGCTTTTTGGTGAGATTTCGATTCCCGTTAGAGGATCATAAACAAAAGTTCCATTTTCGGTCAATATGAAAATTGACGGGTCGCTATAAATTTTCTGTGTAGACAACTTGATAAAAATATTACCGATATATTGAAGGAGAGAGGGATATCTTCTGAGAATATCCATTAATGTATTCAAACTTTCGTAATCCGTATAGTCAAACGCTATCAAATATGACGCAAAATGCGTCTTGTGTTCATCAGCCGAAACCTCCACCTCGCCATTATTTATTAATTTCTCGAATCTTTCAAGAAATACTTCAAGCAAACTCTTCTTATCTTTTATATGTTCTCTAAACAATTCGGGGGGGATGTCTAGGGTCCTATTAACTAGAGCTACTAGACCAGAAACGTCATTGTTATTGCTTTTTAGGAACCTTTTGGCTGCCTCATAAATTCTTCGAGCGCATCTCCTCTCTTTCCCTTTTTGCGGAAAATAGTTGCCGATATGCTCTTCTATTTCTAAACCAAGAGCCGCCCAAGTAAGTGGTTCTAAAAAAACACTAAGCTGCGGGCTGATATAGAAATGAACTATTTGAATGTTCCTGAAATATTTGCTTAGAATATCGTTGTAATCAATCTTTTTTAGAAAATTTTCAAGAAGGTTGTACTTATTAATTTCGTCTAGCGTTTTGTCATGCTCCATTGGTCTAAAAGTTTTCCCAATTTTTCTTGGGAATTTTGTTTCTTCATGAAATTTCTCCATTATAGCTATTTGCTGTATCCTTATTGCCCAACTTATCCCATCTATCAAAGCTAGAATAGAAGTGCCATGCAGTTCTTCCCAGTGCAAGTACTCTTCGGCAAGTATGCGTTCGATATCACTTTTACAAGCAAATTTTTCCTGTTTAATGTTTCTACGCACTTCCCTTAATGCCTTCAAAATGGTTTCTGTATCCGCTCCCTTCTTATGTATAAACTGATCAGTGCCTTTTAATCCTGTCAAATTCAAAACAATTGCCCTACCTGTCATCAACCCTGTTTCTTCAAAGTGAGTAGCATTTTTGCTACTTAATCCTCTTAATAACATTATTTTGTTGAAAGTTTCATTATCAAGTCCTTCACTAGAGAAAAACCCATCCTTCGCGCCCATAGCCACCCTTAGGGTTTTAATGGAATAGTAAACAATGCGCGGGCTCTTTAGCCACCGATATATGAGTTGGCGAGACAAATATCCAAGTTTACTCAACAATACGCTTAGAGGCGCCATTCTAAGTTTCATAATTCTTCTCGCTCTCTTCCCATATTCTTACCAAATTTGCTATCTCTGGATATTTGCCAATCAATTCGTTCATTTCTATTAACGGGAAATACAATTTAGTCTTACCGCTAATAGTTGAACTGGGCAGTTCTTTTTGCTTTTTCGAAGCCAATGTTTTTACAGACTCTGCAATCGACGCTGTCACATGCGATATTAAGCCTAATCGTTCAAGCTTCTTCATTATTCTTCCTGTATGAGAAGGACTTAAACCCACTTTTTTAGATAGTTCTTCTATCGTCAGAACACTTCTACTTTTAATCAATAGGTAAAGCACACGTATTTCAGATGGAGTTAACTCACCCATGTTTTTCCTCCTTTTCTTTGGAGATGTATTATGCTGAATATATATAAATTTTTTTATTAGTGCTTCAATCATTTCAATTGCTTATAATTTTTAAAGCTCAATTTGCGATCATTACGCAATATGCGAAATCTTTATATCTCTCTCTCACATTAGATATTGCGGAGGGAATAAAATGTCAAAGAATATGGTACATAATTCTTCACTTGCGTTAGCTTTTCTCCTAAAGGGCTTTGAGCTCAATGAAATCGGCCGCTGTTTAAACGAGGAGGTCATGCGATGCTGTTTTCTTGAGCCGACGAAACCAAGAACTTTTCTGCTAATTGGCCAGCCCCGTATAAATTCGTCAGATGATCTTCAGGCAGACCATAATGTTATTACAATAACCCGCATGTTCGACGTTTCTTCCACTGTTCCAAATTTTGCACATGATATTGTAGAGATCCGGAAAATCGAGTCCTTAGGTTTTAACTTAAACCACGCTATTTTATTACATCTTCATCCTATAAAATACAACACTTCTCCTTCGTTACTAGATGTCTCCTCCTTTATATTAACAGATTTTGTCCTTGGCCGATCTTTAACATACGCCGTTATCGGTTTCACGGAGGATAATAAACCCACAATCAGCGTGCTAAAATTCAAAGATTGTGCCAGCTGTCCTTTTTCGTTCAAAAATCTTGTGAAAAATTCGCTGTATTCGATTTTAAGGTTAAGGAGGTGAACGTCCAATGAGTGAAATAATAATAATTAGTGAAAACGGAAAAAGAAAATCTGTCAAGGTAAAGCTTACAGGACAGGAAAAAGCCGACGATCTCCTACTGTTGCTAGGCTTACCTCCCGACGACTATTCAGTTGAAGCGAATAATGGTATCCTTCGCCCTGATGAAAAAGTCCCCACTGAGGGGCCTATAATTATTAAACCAACGCGGGGTCAAACTGAGCAACTACACACGCGGGAAGAAACCATCACCTTGACCATCAAGCTGCATGACGCTCGAACAGGAGTTAATGCGATTACTCATACGTTTTCATCCTCGGCGACGCCCTATGATATTGCTGAATGCTTAGCCCGTAGTGTTGGAGGCAACCCGGACGATATCAAGATCATATCAGACGGCTCGCGCAATTTACTGGATGATCAATACCGTTACAAAACTCTGGCGGATCTGGGACTAAAAAGCGGACAGGTGTTAACCGTACATGGGGATATCATTCAGGGGAATGAAGAATGGCGTTCCGAGTAGTTAAGAACAGGCAAGGTTGGCTTGAAAAAAACTGGACTGAACTAAAAGAGTTAGAAAAATGCAACAATGGGTATATTCAGGTGTACCGAAGACAAAACGACTCATTTGACATAATAATTTATGGGAAGGGCAAGTATAAAAGGTACAAGCTTCACCTTCGTTGCAGCTGGAAAAAACCATCAATTCCTCCGCAATTCGTACTGATAAATAAAGATGAAATTGAGAAAACAAATCATCCCCATCTTACATCGTTGTACTCATGCCTTAAAATACCGTGGACACCCAACACCCCTCTTTCTTTCATAATAGATGCCATCAAGAATGTTTGGTGGCGTCCGGCTGCAGAATGAAAAGCTGTGGTGAAAATATGAATTTACTGGAATGGCTAAAAAAGCGAAAAGATAACAATCAAACAAGTCAACAAATAGTTACAGACTCGGGTCAAACCCCTAAACAAGTTACCATCGACTTGCTAAAGCCTATAGTTAGTGTTGAAATTAAGGCACATCCGCTTTTTGAGTTTACAGGATTGGCAATTAAATTCGCCACGAGAGAGATCATCGGCATCGGTGTTGGCACTTATGATAGTGAAAATAAAAAAGTCAAAATAATGAATATCTATACAGCTTTAGATGCCCCAAGCGGTAGAGCATATGTTAACTTAAGCACGACCACTCATCAAAAACTTGACGATGCTCTAAGGCATTGGAATTGGAACGATGGGGAAAAACTTGCTGTCTTTCACTCACATCCAGGTTTTGGATGTGAAAAATCTTCCATAGATGACGAACATGGAAGCAGAATGGCTGCTCTCCTATTTGGCGGTAAAGCGGTTATGGTTATTGTGGACCCTTTTCACGAAGAGGGAATCAAAATAGCTGCATATGCCATAGATCCCCACACAAAGCTTACCAAAAAGATACCGTTCAGAGTGGTTCCGTGAATGGATCGCGAGAATAGAAGTAATGAAAATACCGAATTAAAGGTCATAAAAATTTACGATCGCGTCTTACGTCTCCTCGGAGAAAACAAATTTAAGAGAATAAGCTCATTGAAAATCGGTGTGGCTGGTTGTGGCATTGTAGGACAAATTCTTCCTCCACTTTTTTCTCGTCTAGGAGTTGCAGAAATCAGAACACTTGACAAAGACGTCGTTAAAATCGAGAACCTCCCTAACAGCCTCTTCTTTAATAAGGTACATTTAGGATTGTCTAAAAGCGTAGTTACAGCTTCAATTGCCAAAAAATACGCTTTAAAAAGGTTGAAGACAAAAGCTTACTGTTTTGACATAACAGATCAGGATAAAGAGCATCTACTTGCCAGGTTCATTAACGGTTTGAACATAGTATTCGGGTGTTTTGACAGTCTCCCACCACGATTTGCTTTAAACGCTGCAGCTTTAAAATTTAATGTTAAATATATTGATCTTGGCATTGAGGGTTTTGCAGGTCGCGTCAGACTGATTGATAGGGGTAGGGCATGTTACGCGTGTGATCCATTAATTCCACCGCATCAAGCAACACAAATATTCAAGTTTTCCACCGCTTCACTCTTTCCCATAAAAAGCGGAAGAAATTGTGACTTCGCACCAACCGTTTCAATAATACCAGTAGCGCTCATAACCGCCGCATTGGCCATAAACATTGGACTAGCTTACTTAGGTATTATGGGAAAAGAACCTGAATATGATTACTATTATTTTCATCTCTTCGGTGAACCAGTAACCATGAAAATAACGAAAAAAGAAGACTGCATAATATGCGGTGCCAATGGTGAAATATGGTGGAAGGATTAGTTTCTCCTTTTCTGATACCCTTATTGGGATCCACAATAATAACTATAGCTACTCTCTTTATGTTAACACGTTTACCAAAAGAATTTAAACAAAGCTTCGGTCCAGCTATTTATTTAATTCCAATAGCAAGTGGGTGGGGAGCTTACCAGTTTCTTAACTGGATTTATTATCTTAACACTCTAGTGTTATATCTCCTTCTGGCAATAATTTTTGTTAGTATTATAGCTTTAATGCTCGCATCTGTAAAGATCCGAAATCGTGAACTACTAAGAAATATACAGCGAAACATTCGGATATATAGACAACCTACAATGCAGATCACATCACCCGCTTCGCAAACAGTTATGCCCACAAGATACAGCATACATGAATACTACAATGCTCCACTAATACAAAACTGGGATGACGACGGTGGATGGAGACCCACCTCTATAGTCCCAGTTGATCCAAGTGCCCCTTTAACAAAAGATTGGGTCACCATAGATATTGACGTCCCAGAAAGGGTTAAACCAACAGACATCCTAATAGTTAGAGTTGACATTATTAATAATCATCCAAAAAAATTGCTCTACGACAAAGGTGTTTTACAGATAATATATCCTAACGGAACAGTATGGGGATATGGTCCAGATTTGATTTCTATCGAGCCAAATGGGGAAATGGCTACATACTACTATACATGGAGAGTCCCCCTTTTTCCAGGCAAATATTTCCTCAAATATTTCCTGTTCAACTCGCAACTCAAAACGGAAAGGGTGTTGGTCGTTGAATGAGTATTTCGCAATAGACTTTACCGCTTTAATAATTTATTTTAAGTTTGCTATGGCATGGCTTATATGCGCAGTCGTTTTTTATAGCGTACTTTCTTATGTTCTTAAAAAACGGTGGATTTCAATCTCCGTTTCTATAGGCCTATCTTCGTATTGTTACAGAGAAGCAGCCATACTCATTAATCATGCCAGCCACGCATTATTTGGGGCCTTTCTGCTTTTATTCTTCATTATTTTAATAGCCCAAGCATATTTGCAAGCCAAAAAGGGTAAACTTGGATGGGGAAACTAAATGTCGCTAAGTATAAACTTTAACCCATTAACCGCTGAAGCAATATTCACAGCGTACCTTCTATCTTTCATTAGCATGTTAATTTTATCGAAAAATAGAAAACTGGAACATATCGGTAAAATAAAATACCCATTGCTAATTTTGGGTTCTCTCTTAAACATGGTTAGTTATATTTTCCTCGCAAAAATCCACACGTTACTAGTCGTCCTCTGGTATGCTATTGTTGGGCTGCCAGCATTTTATCTTTACTACTCAATGTTTGCCTGCCTAAAAAACGAGTTGAGAGAAAAATGGGAAAGATAAAAGTTTAGAAGGAGGCGGATAAGCTATGATTTCTCTTCTTAAAATCGAAGACCTCTTCGATTTTCTAAGGCAGGTTTATCTTAATTTACATGAACTTATCCGCTGGTTTTTGGAGAATACGTTATTTAAAGCAAACCCTAAACTTTCTGAACAATTTGCAGATCCAATAATCCTACTTTGCAGTTTAACAGCCATATTATTAATATTCGAACTTATAAGTAGCTCAAGAAAAATATTGGCAGCTATTGTTATATTGGGATGGACTATATTGATCATTAGTATAACTTTAACAATCCTGCTATAATTCTGTTGCAACACAAGATGTTAATATGTTCGGAAACATTAATTGAAGCGCTTCATGGAATGGCTACTCTATAGATGAGTATTGTATGGTTACTTGGAGTAGCCAACCTGATTCAACAACTCTGCTCCATTAAGGCTAGGGAAACACGCGCGCAGTGACTTGCAAAATCTTTCCAAATAAAACGTACTTTGCATGCGCCTAAGCAACGGCGGTAAAACATTGCGCGTTTGGTTTCAGAATAGAAAGAAATCCGACACTTCAGAATCCAAACATAAAACCGGAATGAACAGTTATTAAAAAGGGAAATAGAAAAAGATGGAGATATGCGGGAGATTTCGCCATGCTAAGTTAGGGTTCAAATCCCACCCCGCCCGTTTCAGAAATGTCAATTTTAGGCTAGTCTTCAACTGCTAAATTGAATAGCTCCCTCTGGATTTTCGCTCGTGCTTTGCAGAAAATGGAGATGGGGTGTAAGCCATTTTCTCTAGCCCCTTCCCTCTAGTTTTCTGAGGCCTTTCATGTTGCCGCTGAATTTTAGGTTTTAGCCTTTGACGACTGCTAGCATAAAACAAGGTGGCTTCTCCCGCAAAACCCCTTTCTTTTTCTGTTTTCGCTTTAATAGGTGTTTCTTTTGCTTTTAAGGCTTGATTCTGAAGTTTCAGAGTTTCTTTCCGTTTTAAAGTCTGATACGTGTAATGTTTATCGCCGTGGCTTAGAGGCTTTTAATGAGTTTCATTCAAGCCGAGGCTCGATTAGAGGCTTCTTGGATTGTGTGGAATGTGATAGGCTTCTGCCGAGAAGTCAGAGGAAGCGTGTGGATCGTATGACGCTAAACAACTTTGTAGCTTGGCTTCAGAATAGAGGCTACTCGCCTAAGACTGTTAGAATTTACGTTGGCGCTGTTCAAAGCCTTGCCAAATACTTTGATGTTCCCATAAGTTTGCGATATGTGCAATTGCCGCCAGCTCAACCAGTTAACAAGAAGCATCCTTAGACCATAGAGGAAGTAGGCTATTTCATAGCATCCATGGACAAGCTCATATACAGAAGCATGGCAGCCTCAATTGTTCAAAGCGGATTAAATGTTTCAGACCTTTTGGCATTAAGATACGGCGATATAAAGGAAGAGTTTGAAAAGGGCATTAAGCCCATATGTTTAAGCTTAACACGAAAGAAAACAGGCGTATCATTCATTTTTACCACGCCTTAGATATGCACATTTAGCTGCAAATTTGGGTTCAGTTGAAACAATTGCAGGGCCACCAGCAACAACGAGCCATGTCGAGTGCAGCCCAGAAGAAAGAGAAGCATTAGGTATTCCGGAAAGCTTAATCAGATATTCTGTGGGCATCGAGGATGTCAAAGATCTTATTGCCGATCTGGAGCAAGCACTTGACCATCTCAAAACCGTTATTTAGGCACAAAATAAACGATTATAGCTTATCAGGGGCGTATCTTGCTAGAGTTTATTTCCTTTTTGAGAATTATCACAAAACTTGTAAATTCGTCGCCTTATAATGGACTTTAAGGTGTTGGCGCACAATGTATTATAACTCATTCAATAAAATGAAATGAGATTCAAAACAAACAACACATGCATTACTATCAATCAATCTAAAATAGAATAAATATAAGTTTGTCATTACATAGTTAGTTGAAAGACCATGTCCGTAGAAGAAAAGTGCTCTCATGAAAAAGTCGAGCTATTAGGAGAGGAGAAAGGCGAAAAAGGAACAAACAAATATTTTAGGTGTCAAAAGTGTGGAAATATCTTAATACTATCAGAAGAGGGTGTCTTATATGAGGTGCTGGCAGCAGATAAGCAACGGTTAAATAGAGGAAAGAAACTGCTTCTCGATTTACTTTTTCAAGCATGTCTTTTGCTTAGCATTGGCATTTCTTTGGCGTGCGCTAGACGTTGCTAAATAGAGTTTCCTCGTTTAAATCATGTTAGCCTTGTTATTGCTCTTATTTGCTCTGTTTTCCCATTTTTATTTTAAGCGCGCTAGTTTGTTGCTAAATTCGAACAAAAATAGATTTTAATCTGTGTTGCCCATTTCTTGTTATGCCTTTGGATGTTTTTGATCGTAAAATTGTTGATGTTCTTAGGGTGAGGGGTGCGCCTGCTACGCTCGATGAGCTGGTTAGGGATACTGGTTTTGCCCGTTCAACGGTAATCATTCATCTTGAGAGGCTAATGTCGGAAGGGCTTGTTTTAAGGGAGAAAAAGCCACGTGAAGGGAGAGGAAGACCTAAATTCCTATACCGACTTGTAGATGTTCAAACTTCTAAACCCCCAATTCAACCCAGCATCGTCCTTATAGAGTTTTCCAAGCTTAAAAAAGTCTGCAAATACGAGAAAGGCGGATACTGCAAACTCGCCAAAAACACATGCACAAACCAAAACTGCAGGCTAATCATAAAGCCAAGATAAAAATCATTTTTGTCTATTTTAGTCTGAATTTAGCAACATCCTAGCGCGTATAAAGCGGAAGGAGAGGTCGACGTTTTTTGAACATAACATGCGTGAGCGTTGCTACAGTAAGCATGGCCAGCTCCATTTAGTCAATGGTAAGGAAATGTTTCTATGTGATAAATGCTAGGGGGCTGAAGCTTCAGATTCCGAGCTTAGCAACAACGAAGAAGAAGGTGGCGCTTAGGCATGGGCTACGAGGTCACCGTTGAATGACAACCGGGCAAAATCCAATTTAGGAATGAGAAACTCCTTGAAGAAGTTATAGGAAACATTTTTATATACTCTGGAGATCCGTCCAAAACCGAGACACTACTTGCCCACGGATTTGCAGAATGGCTCCTAGACCAACACACAAAAGATACAGCCAACTAATAAACAAAATTTATAGAACTATTCGAAGAGATATAATACCAAGAGAAAGAAAATAGTAGACGCGATAGCAAAACTATTTTTTCATTTTCGAGATCTAAGGAAATTGTATGATGGGTCAGTCTGATACAATCTTATACACCAAAAGCTTTTTTATGTTTGGTAATATCCTGTTGTGACGAAAAAGATAAATATGCGCAATCCTCGATAGCCTCTAAGTTAGAGGTTTAAGTGTTATGAAACTTAGTATGGAAAAGTTGTTGGCAAAAATAAAGGGTCCTTTTCCGAAATTCGAAATAACGCGAGGAAAAACATGTCTGCTGCTTATTGACATGCAGAAACTTGCAGGAACAGAATGGATTGTCCAAGAAGCCCTTAAGAAGGGAATCCCGGAGGTAGACGCGAAAGAAGCTGTTGCAGAAATGAATAATCGGATAAAAGGGGTTCTTAATAATGCCCAAAGAATACTTGAGGCTTGTAGGAAAAAAGGCTTAGACATAATACACGTCAAGATAGAATCCAAAACAAAAGACGGCCGAGACGTTGGTAGACTCCATAAGCTACATAACTTTATAATTCCTCCTGGATCGAAATGGTCAGAGTTCTTTGAAGAGGTCAAACCTAGAGAAGGAGAAATTGTTTTGACGAAAACATGTTCTGGGGCGTTTACAGGGACTGATTTAGATAGAATATTAAGGAATATGGGTATGGAAACTATAATTCTAGTTGGTTTCTACACGGATCAATGCGTCGAAACAACAGCCCGCGACGCAGCAGATATTGGATACAACACAATCTTAGTCGAAGACGCGTGCACTGCGCTCACGCAGGAACTTCATGATAACGCTATAAAAGCATTGAAAGACGTGTATGTAAGAGTTGAGACAACGGAAAGTATTTTGAAAGAACTTCAAAAATTATAATGCAGGGGCGTATTTAACATGATAGACTTATCTCAATATACCATTGTAGATGATCACTGCCATCCGTTTCTGCCCAGGAAAGAAGACAAGGAGTTTTACCAGTTCTTCAACCTGTCCACCCTCAAAATACCGAAAATTCACGGAGAGAACACATTGCTTTATAGAAAAGTGATGAGAGAACTGTCAACTGTGCTAGGTTGCACATTTGATTTTAGTGCTATTGTTAATAAGAGGAATGAGGAATACTTTTCTAATCCAAGCGGTTATATAGCAAAGCTATTCAACCAGGCGAAAATTAGCATGCTCCTTTTAGATATGGGCTACCCATCAGAGGAGTATACTGGCTATTCCGTCCCCCTAGAGGAGTTTCAAGAGTTGGTAGAATGCAAACTAAAATGCATTTACCGAATTGAACCGCTGCTGTTTCGCATATTCCAAAGAGGGCCTCCCTTCGAAGATATGCTAGATGAATATATGAAATCACTTGAAGATGCTGTGAAAACTGAGGGATACATAGCATTCAAATCCGTGATTGCATACATTTTTGGCTTAAGAAATCTCAAACAAGATGAAAGTTCTGCAAGGGAGGCATATAAGCGGTTAAAAGAGAAAAAACTTTTGACGGTGCCATTTGCGCAAAAGGATCTAAAAACCCTTGAGGATGAAAGGATTCTTCGCGGTTATTTATTGTGTCGTGCTATTGAAAAGAGCATAGCCTTGGGTGTGCCTTTTCAGATACACACTGGCATAGGGGACTCGCCATATATTGATGTACGGGACGCCAATCCACTTCACCTATTTGATATAATAGCAGATGATGATTTGGGGAGAGCAAAGCTTATACTTGTTCACGCTGGTTATCCATACATAGAAGAGGCAGGGTATCTTGCAAACAACTACCCCAACGTGTACATCGACCTTTCCGAAACATTTCCGTTCGTAGCAACTGGGATGAAGAACGTTATGCTTCGCCTGCTTTACATGGCCCCTGTAACTAAGATAATGTACGGTTCAGATGGTTACAACATCCCCGAATTGTTCTGGATTTCGGCTCTTTGGGGTAAAAAAGCCATATCTGAAGCTCTTGAAGAACTTGTTAAGTCGGAAGTTATTGACGAGGACTACGCTTACAAAGCTGGTCGCCTCATCCTTTCAGAAAACGCCATCAAACTCTATTCCATTTAACAGTTCTTACAGACGCGCATTAGAGAGGTGTAAATGATGGCTTCTCTTGACGAACTAAAATACGAGGTCTCGGAGGAGATAGATCGCATTAGGAACAAAATGATAGAACTAAGCGACAAGATTCACGCAAACCCAGAGCTTTCATTTAAGGAGTTTAAGGCTTCAAAGTGGTTGACGTCCGAGCTTGAGGAAAATGGGTTCATCGTTCAACTTGGAATAGCAGACTTAAAGACGGCGTTTAAGGCAACATGGTGCGCTATGGGAGAAAAACCAACAATCTGTTTTATGGTGGAGTATGACGCGTTGCCTGATATCGGACACGCGTGTGGGCATCACATGAGCGGAGTAGCAAGCGTAACAGCTGCAATAGCGCTTAGCAAAGTTATGAAGAGACATGGCCTTGGTGGACGCGTCATCGCTCTAGGCACACCCGGCGAGGAGCTTTATGCGGGAAAGGTACATTTGATAAAGGTGGGTGCTTTCAACGGAGTAGACGTAGCGATGATGGTGCACGCATCTGACCGAAACGTGCTGCGATGCCGTCTTTTAGCTTTAGATGCCTTACAATTTAACTTTAAAGGCAAGCCAGCTCACGCAGCCGCCGCACCATATATGGGAATAAACGCGCTCAACGCTGTCTTATTGACTTTTCACGCCATAGATGCCTTAAGGCAACATGTTCGAAGCGATGTGAGAATTCACGGTATAATTACCGAGGGGGGCAAAGCCCCAAACATAGTTCCAGAAAAAGCGTCCGCTCGCTTTTATATAAGGGCCACAGAGCGGTGGTACTTAAATGAAGTGACTGAAAAAGTAAAAAACTGTGCAAAAGGGGCGGCTTTAGCCACTGGAGCGAGTCTTGAAATAACCAATTTTGAACCCAGCTTGGATGACATGATAAACAATCCAACACTCTGCGAAGTTTTCCGAAAGAATTGGAAGCGCTTTACCACGGATATAATAGACGAGAAGGAACCGCTAGGCTCATCTGATGTGGGTAACGTTAGTCATGTGGTTCCTACTATACAACCGGAGATTTCAATAGCTCCAGAGGGCACGGTGCCTCATACAAGAGAGTTTGCAGAAGCTGGGATCTCTGAAAAAGCTCACCAAGCACTTGTTGTAGCGGCAAAATCGATGGCGATGACGGCTATAGATATCCTATATACACCAGAACTACTTGAGAAGATAAAACAGGACTTCGCTAGGACTGTGAGAAAGTAGAGTTCATGTAAATTTCTCAAGAAATATTTAAATATTCAGATCTATAAAGAGTTAAGAAATGGAGGTAAGAACATGGTTTTAGGTAAAAAGACTTTAGGAATTTTTGTCATTGTCGTCATCGCTGCGTCGCTGTTATCCGGAATTGTCGGCTACTATGTTGCACCAAGAGGAACTGGAACAGAGGAAGCCTATCAGGAGGGATACCAAAAAGGGTTTGCCGATGGCAGATATCCTAACGGCGTCCTAAAAGTGGCTGTGCTTGGTCCAATGACAGGAGCTTTAGCTTCTGAGGGAGAAGCTATGAAAATGGGAGCGGAATGGGCTGTAGAAGAAATCAATGCGCTCGGAGGCATCTGCGGCTATAAGCTTGAGCTTGTTGTAGGAGATACTGAAGACTTCGAGCCAGCCAAGGTTACTACACTTATTGAGAAAATGATAAATGAAGAAAAAGTTGCAGCAATATTCTGCGGATATGGCAGCCAGGCGCTAGTTGAATACGATGTATGTGCCAAGTATAATATGCTTTACTTCATCGGCGCAGATTGGATGGCCCACCAAGACAAATGGGCTCAAAATCCAGAGAAATACAAAACCTGTTTTAACCTCGTTCCCTCTTACCTGCCATACAGGTATCATTTTCCGGAGACATTCGATAGATGGGTAAGAGAAGGCAAACTGCAAATAATCAACAATAAAGTCGCTATAATCTACTCTGATAATTACTATAGTAGTTGGATAGCGGATGGCTTAAAAGAGAACTTCATACGGCTAGGCTATACCATATCATTGTGGGAAATGGTTCCCTTTGGTACTGTTACCGAGTGGGGGCCGATACTTGCCAAAATAAGGGCTGACCCTCCGGCTGTAATAATTAACACTGATTATATCCCGTCAAACGAAGCTGCTTTTGTGGAGCAATTCCTCGAAGCACCTACTAACTCGCACATGTTCATACAATATGGCCCCTCAACACCTGAGTTTGTTGAGCTTCTAGGCGATAAGTGCACGGGCATATATTATAATTCTCCCACCATCGGTATACACACCCCTGGAAACAAGCCTGGCAACGAGCTACTGCAAAGAGGAATTGAAAGATTCGGTTTCGAGCCACCAGGCTACACGTTCACCACGTATCAGGAAGTTTGGATATACAAGCAAGCGTGTGAAATTGCCCACGAATATTATGGGGCTGACCCCAAAAAGCCGGAAGATAGACTAATAATAGCTCAAACCCTTAGGGAAAAGACTGCATGGTGGGGAGCGTATGGGTTAATGGTTTTCGACGAAACAAACTGTCTCTCAGACAAATACGCTGTCCCAACAATCTATCAACTCTGGGAAGGCCAGCGTTTCTGTGTTGAACCGGCAGAGTTTGCTAATGCAGATCCACGGATGCCACCCTGGTGGCATTAAGTAAAATTTTTAACTTCTTCTTTATATTTTTATATTAATATTTAAACATGGGTGTTAATATGGGATTGGAAGACTTGGCGGTAATAATCATCTCAACACTAGTTTCAGGGTCAATTTACACATTGATGGTGGTAGGCTTGACATTAATATTCCAGACGATACGATACTTCAATTTCGCTCACGGGTCATTTTATACTTTCGGCGCCTACCTAGTTTGGTACTTATTATACATCCTAAAATTGGATTACTTTACATCGGTTCTGATACTTCTTCCTGCATCATTTATTCTAGGCTTCGCCATGCAACGTTTTTCAATACAGCCACTAGTAGACAAAGAGGCCAGTCCACTGGTTCTCATATTAGCAACTTTTTGTGTGGGCAGCATTATAGAGAGCACGCTCCTCCTTATATTTGGCGGAAGATTAAAGCGTCTGCCATACCCTATTGAGGGAAGCATCCAATTTTTGGGCGCTACAATGTCGTATCATAAATTGCTAATCCTAATAATTTCAACTTCACTTTTGATAATTTTTGCATACATACTGACCAAAACTAAGACGGGAACAGCTATGAGAGCTATAGCCCAAGAGAAAGAAGCCGCATACTTAGCTGGAATAAACGTGAGAAGAACGTACGCCATCATAGTAGGTCTCTCTGCAATTTTAGCTGGCATTGGAGGCTGGCTTTTTGGTTGCATGATTTTCATGACCCCAGATTTTGGTAGTTCAACCATATTATGGGAGGGTTTCATAGTATGTACATTAGGCGGTATAGAATCCGGCATGAAAGGCTCGATTTTCGCTTCATATCTTGTGGCTTTTTTGAAAACCGTTTTAATGCGTTTTCTGCCAATGTATAATGTTCCACCACTGATTTTCATGATAGTTATATTCATGTTGTTGATTAAGCCAGAAGGCATTTTCGTAAAAGGTGGTTCATAATGAGGTTTTCGAAATATGTAATCCTATTTATAACCATCGGCATTTTCCTAGTAATTCCCTTAATATTGTCCAGTCCCTTTATTTTGCAACTTTTTGTTTTAATTTTCTTTTACGCCTTAGTTTGTGAAAGTTGGGATTTAAGTATGGGTTATCTAGGACTGTTTAATTTCGGTCACCTCGCCTTCTTTGGTATGGGCGCCTACTTTTCAGGAATTTTATCGCTTTATTATGGCTTTCCTTCATGGATTGCAATAGTTGTTGGCTCCTTAATCACATTTGCCTTAGGCTTTGTTCTCTCTCTATCCACTTTAAGAGTAAGTGAATACGCTTTTAGCATAATATCCTTCGCTTTCCAAAACATGTTTCTGCACTGGGTTAGATCTGGAGGGGGTCCAGCGCCCGGTGAATGGGGTAAAAAAGGGTTAACTCTAACTGGAGGCACGCAAGGACTTGGGGCTCTAATTCCAGTACCTTCTCTTCAATTAGGCCCTATTACAATTAGCTCAGAATTTAAAGTTCCCGCCTACTACTTCACTTTAATAATATTTATTATTGCAACATACGCCATGTACAAGCTTGCAAATTCAAGATTCGGTCTCGCCGCGATAGCGCTGCGCGACTCTAAAGAGTACTGCGTGGCCTTAGGTGTAAACCCGTTAACCTACACAGCCATTTTTGTTTCCATTAGCACTTTCTTTGCAGGTCTGGCTGGAGGCTTTTATGTGCACATCATGGGTGTGGTAAGCCCGGAAATTATTGGATGGAGTAATATAATCATCATGTGTTGCATTGTTGAATTCGGAGGTTTAGGCACACTTTTTGGACCTGCCGCCGCTAGTTTCCTACTAATAAGCCTAACACAATATTTAGCTGGTTTGGCTGCCTATAAAAACATAATTATTGCCCTCATAATGCTGGTTACACTTCTTGTTTGGCCTACGGGGATGGCGGGGGCCGCTTTCTGGTTTAAATCGAAATACCTTGATAAGATAAGGAAGGCGATGTTTGATTGGAAACAATCCTAGAATGTAGAGAAGTTTCCAAATATTTCGGAGATTTCGTAGCACTTGATAGAATAAGTTTTAGCTTGCGTAGGGGAATAATCTTCGGCATAGCCGGTCCAAACGGAGCTGGAAAAACAACCCTCTTCAATGTGATAACATGCAACCCTTATCCTCCATCTTCAGGAAAAGTTATTTTTAATGGTGAAGAAATTCAGAAATTAAAGCCATATGAAATAGTTCATAAAGGCATAGCGAGGACATTTCAGATCCCTGTGCGTTTCAGGGGCCTAACCTTTTTCAAAACTGTTATGGTTGGGTCTGTTTATGGCAACCTTACTAACCTGAAACAAAACATATTCAGCTATAATAGAGATAAATTAGAAAAAAACGCGTTAGAAGCATTAGAATTAGTAGGTTTAGTTAACAAAAAAGACGAGTCTACACTACATGCATCATTATATGATCTAAAATTACTTATGATGGCTTCAGCCATCGCCACAAAACCAAAACTTCTTCTATTGGATGAACCTGTTTCCGGATTGACTGATCATGAAATAAAGTTAATGTGGGATCTGATATTAAAAATACACAAAGAATTAGAAATAACCATCATCATAATCGAGCACGTAATGAAATTTTTAATGAACATTTCAGATGAGGTGATGATATTAAATTCAGGCCAAGTGATTTGTAGGGGAAAACCATGGGAAGTTGCCAAAAACCCGGAAGCTATCAAATGTTACCTTGGAGAGGAATTCAAAGAAATCTTCAAATCCAGGATGGATAAGGTATGAATAACCTAATGTTGGATGTGAAAGATCTTATTGTTACCTATGGCGACATACTTGTAATAAAAAACTTGTCAATGCATGTCAATAAAGGCGAAATTGTTGGTATAATCGGACCTAATGGTCATGGGAAAACAACTCTTTTAAGGGCGATTTCCGGCGTAATAAAACCTAAAAGCGGAAAGATATTTTTTGAAAACATAGATATAACAAAAATGCCGCCGCACAAAATTGTAGAACTAGGAATAGTGCATGTTCCTCAAGGAGCTAAGCTTTGGCCAAAATTAACAGTTGAAGAGAATCTGCTGCTAGGTGCATATGTTTCTGATGCTTGGAAAAAACGCAAAGAAAATTTGGAGATGGTATACAAATTGTTTCCCGCATTAGAAAAGCGAAGAAATAAACTGTGCTCCACCCTAAGTGGCGGAGAAAGACAAATGGTTGCCATCGGAAGAGGGCTTATGTCCTCAGCCAAACTTTTAATGCTAGATGAGCCTTCTCTTGGGTTATCCCCCCTAATGCGACGTGCGTTATTAGAGAAAATACCGGAAATAAGAGATATGGGAGTCACTATATTACTCGTGGAGCAAAACATAGTCTTCACGTCAGAGTTTTCCGACAGGTTGTACCTGATAGAGGAAGGAAAAATCACTCTCCAAGGATCAAAAGACGAGGTATTGTCCAACAACTACGTTCAAAAAGCCTATTTAGGAGTCATGTGAAAACCACCTACCCCCCGTACCACGGCGAAAAGCGCGCACCCTTCCCATAACCCTATTCTTATAGAAAACGTCACGTGTCAACCTTTCAAGACAGTTGGCGTGTATGCATAGATAAAAGCGAATGAAGATGGAACTCTACAATTGCCTTTATGCGCGCGGAACAGGAGGCATACTCGGTCTAACATGGAAACCTACAGAAGAAGCTGCACCGCCCCCGCCACCACCAGCATAGCTTACAACAACCCATTTTTCTCTACTTATCCACAATCTTGGCTTTTCCAAAAATCTGTGAGCGCTCTCTTAGCCATCATTGTTATGCGTCTGGACTTTTAAAGCTTGACATGCGGCGTTACGGTTGTAAACCTTCCCCCTCAGCCCATTGTATAGTACGATGGAAATATGCTATGCGCTCTTAGTTTTCGAATTCTTAAGTTCTATTCTATTAGTAATGTTTAATGGAACTTTTGCGGTTTAGCGGTTTTTGTGTTTTGGGTATTTTTCTTTTGGGAGGTTTATGGCGTGTCTTGTTGGTTTAGATTTTATTCGTAGTAGGTTGTCTGGGGAGCTTTTGGAAGTTTTGGCTCTTTCTCTGGAGCTTTGCCTGTCTTGTGGAGGTAAGCTTGTCAGTAGAGATGGCGAGGTTGCGTGTAGCCGTTGTGGTTTAGTTTGGAGTGTTGAAAACTCCGCCGACTATGTGCCATTCCCAGAACATGAAAGCTCTGACGGTGAGGGAACCCATTTTGAAGGTCATTGGCAGCCTGGCAACACCCTAGCCTTCCTAAAGGGTTTGGGCGATCCAGCACTAGCCAACAGCCGAGGGAAAGGCAAAGCGTTAATGCGCATATTAGCCAAAAGCCCAAACGGGGCTGCAGACTTGGGCTTAAGGGCGAGGCAGGTGAAAAGCATGGTGGAGTGGGAGGACCCGCCCCAACTAAGAAGAGTCCTATCAAGGATAAGCCTTTTGTTGACGCGGATGGGACGGAGGGAAAACTGGCTTTTAGCAGACTACGTGGGGAATTTGGCGCGGAAAATTGTAGCCTTCAAGCTCTTGACAGGTCAGATGGTGAAGGCGAATGTTGGCGACGCTGTTGCGGCTTATGCTACTGAA
>Ga0185307_1000774_pt1 | contig 19131 bp, 15 predicted proteins | sample LHCtaG_FD_128010 | JGI IMG/M metagenome (GOLD analysis project Ga0185307, IMG submission 128010) | Hot spring microbial communities from Little Hot Creek, USA to study Microbial Dark Matter (Phase II) - LHC4sed_matched (SPADES... | ecosystem: Environmental > Aquatic > Thermal springs > Hot... | reverse complement strand
GGAGGATAAAGGTGAATGAGAGACTGGAGACAAGCAGGCGCGGTGTCTTCGCTGGGGGAGATGTTGTTAGAGGGCCATCACTCTACAGCGTGGCCTCGGCTGATGGAATGAGGGCTGCCAAGGAGATTGACCGCTACCTGAGAAGCCTATCTTCCTAACGATACTCGAGGACGACCATGACGTGATCGCGCTCATATGGCTCGAGTGATATGACCTCGATTGGCTTAAACCCATTCTTCTCGAGGACCTCAACCTCCCTCCTATAGATTACCTCAGGCTCTTGGACGCTGTCTATGCTCCTGGCCTTGACGGCTAGGTATCCATGCCCCCCGCTCTTGAGCATGAGCCTAGCGTTGTCCGAGAATAGCTTCGCCTGCTCCGGCTGGGCCACGTCGCAGTAGATCACGTCAACCTCGCCGACGATGGGCGCATAGGTCTCCGGCTTCCTAGCATCGCCGAAGATCGGAACCACGTTCATCCTTCTATCCGAGACATTACGCTTGAACTGTATCATGACCCTGGCCGCGAACTCGACCCCATATAGCACACCCCGCTCTCCTATTATGTCGGAGACATGACTTGAGGTGGTCCCGGTCGCGGTTCCGAGATAGAGGACTCTCGAGCCAGGCTTTATGAACATGTTGTTCATGCACTTCATTATTGCCGCGGCCAGCTTGCTCCGATATGGTATCCAGCTACGATACTCCTCACCCCTAACCCTGTAAAGCTTCTCACCATAAACTTGGACGCCTGGAACTAGGTTTTTGGTCGCCAGCACCTTCTCCCCCTCATCCCTTATCCAGTAGACTTCCTCGAATCTCTCATGTGGAATTAGCTCCACCATGCTCCCTTACCGCCTCTACATCGTATACGGCTTCATAATTATCTTTCTCCCCGCTAGAGGACGGTCACGCTCTTGGCGAGGTTTCTCGGCTTATCTGGATCCAGCCCTCTCTCAAGCGCTAGGTAGTATGCTAGGAACTGGAATGGGATAACGTAGATTATCGGGCTTAGGATCTCGTGGACCTTTGGAAGGCCGAGCCACCAGTCCACATTCTCCCTTAGCTCGTTATCGCCTTCAGTTCCAACACAGTATATCTTGGCGCCTCGAGCCTTCATCTCCATAATATTCCCCATTATATGCCTCCGAGTAGAGTCTGATGGGGCTATGAAGAATACGGGGTATCCGTCCTCGATGACGCTTATCGGCCCATGTTTGCTCTCTCCAGCAGGATATGCTATGCAGGGGATATAGCTGAGCTCCATCACCTTGAGCCTCGCCTCTAGGGCGGTTGCATAGCTTATCCCCCTCCCGAGGAAGAAGATGCTCCGCGCGTTCGCGAGCTCCTTTGCGAGATTTCGCATAGGCTTATCCGAGATCGCGAGAGCCCTCTCGACAAGCTCCGGGAGCTTCCTAAGCTCCTCCTCGAGCTCATCTATCTCGTATTGTGCGAGCTTCCCCCTCTTCCTTGCTAGGCGGAGGGCTAGCTGGGCGAGGACCGTGAGCTGGGCTGTGAAGGTCTTGGTCGCGGCGACCCCAATCTCCGGCCCGGAGTTCTGGAGGACATATGCCCTCGACACTCTCGTCAGGGTCGAGCCCACGACATTCGTGACCGTGAGTATTGTCGCGGCTGTCATCCTAGCATGATCCACCGCCGCTAGGACATCAGCGGTCTCCCCCGACTGGCTCACGGCCAATATGATCGAGTCTATGCCTATGGATCTACCATAGTTCTCTATGAACTCCGAGGCTATCACGGGGATCGTTGTTAGTCTGGCGATCTTCGAGAACATATATGATGCGGCTATGCACGCATTATAAGATGTTCCAGCCGCGACGAGAAACACATCCTTACCACGATCCAAGAACTCAGTTAAGAGGTCGAGATATTTCTCCTGCGCCTTGAGGGCCTCCCTAACCGTCTGAGGCTGCTCATATATCTCCTTCAACGTGAAATGTGGATAGCCGGATCTCTCCGCCTCCTCAATAGTCCACGTCAACTCTATTATCCTCTTATTGACCTCAACCCCGGAGTCGATCTTGAAGATCTTGACCTCTGAAGGTGTTATGTATCCCACTTCGCCATTATCGAGAAATATTGCTCTACGTGTATGCTCTATGAATGCGGCTACATCGCTCGCGATGAAGTTCGCGCCATCCCCAAGCCCGATTATAAGTGGAGACTCATTTCTCGCGAAGACGATTTTATCCGGCTCCCTAGGCGATATAATGGCGAGCGCGTAGCTCCCTTTGAGCCTCTTGACCGCGGCGATTGTTGACTCTAGAAGGCTCTTCCCAGCCTCCAGCCCCTCCTCTATCAGATGGGCGATGACCTCGGTATCCGTCTTGGATCTAAAGAAATGCCTCCTATCAATGAGCTCCTCCTTTAGCTCGAGGAAGTTCTCTATCACGCCATTATGAACCACGGCTACAAGCCCATCACAGTCAATATGTGGGTGAGCATTAACCTGGCTTGGGGCGCCGTGAGTAGCCCACCTAGTATGAGCTATTCCTATGAATCCCGGAAGATCATCCAAGTTCAGCCTAACATGTATCTCATCGATCCTCCCCGAGTCCTTCTTCACATGTATCTTGCCATCATATATTGTCGCGACCCCGGCCGAGTCATATCCCCTATACTCAAGCCTCTTGAGACCCTTATGAAGTATGGGCGCTGCGCTTCCATTCTTTAAGGCGCATCCTATAATCCCGCACATCACTCCTGATGACCCAAGTATATAATCTCTTATCTTAAAATCTTCTCATGCTAGAAAATCTAGAACTTTGGCGAAAGATGTAATCCAATAAATAGAATAGATAGAACTGACCGATGGGCTTTTGCAGCCATAAAGACCAGCAGGAAAAAGCCTTAAAACCATCCATGGATTCATGAAACCCTCCATGGTGAGATAATCATTCTAATCTTACTGGCCTTTATGCTTTTACTACCCGCCGGTCATCAAACTCATTATCATGATAAGCTGTGTTAAATAATTTCATTAAGACTTTTAAAGACATCGTCCCCAATTTAGACGTTCTCCGCTTCTAGGTATCCGGCGAAATAAACCTGTCCAACAGCTGTTCCACCATCCCCAGGCGGGATCATCCTATTTACATGGATCCTGAGTCCTGAGGCTCTTTCTATGGCTGAGAGGATTACATGGTTGACAGCGGCGCCTCCTGAGACATATACTGCCTTGACTCCAAGCTCGCTGGCCTTCTCAGCGGCGGCGGCCCCAAGGCAGCTCCCCAGGATATACTGCGCCGTGTAAGCTATATCGTGTCTAGAGTTGTTGTTGAGGCTCTCCACTATAGTCCTCATGATCTCGCCAGTCATTATGATGAACACATCACCCTTCTTGGAGACGAAGTCGTCCGATGGATTCCTGATCAGCAGCTTCCCACCATAAGACGCCTCCTCAAGCATTATCGCCGGCTCGCCCTCATACGTCCTCTCGAGGCAGAGTGTTAGGAGGGCTGAGACGCTATCAAGAAATCTTCCAGTGCTTGATGTCATTGGCCCTCTCCCCCGCCTTATCTGGGCTAGAACCGCTTCGAGCTCTCTAGACCCATGCTTAAACCCCCTCAGGAGGCCGCGTCTCCGGATGAAAGACCCGACCTCATCAGGATCCATGAACTTGGATAGTATTGAGGCAAGCATTCTAACGGGCCTGTATGCTGCCAGGTCTCCGCCCGGCATGAGCGAGTAGTCTAAGAATCCGGCGCGTTCGAATACTCCATCAGCCCATGCTAGGATCTCGCCTCCCCAGATCGCTCCATCGAGCCCATAGCCAGCTCCATCGATCATTATTCCCACGGCGGGCTCATCTGGGTCATGGCCCACCTCAGCCATAACCGATGCGAAGTGGGCGATGTGATGTTGAACGAGCTTAAGCTCGAGCCCCTTGCCGGATGCATATTTCTCCGCAGCCCTCCTTGAATAATAGGCTGGATGAAGATCCGCCGCGACGACCGGCCTCCTCTCAATTAGGCCGTAGCATTCTGAGAGGAACTTGAGATTGCCGACATGCTCCTCGAGCACCCTCGGATTATCCATGTCGCCCGAGTAGGGTGCCAAGATTATCTTATCATCAAACCCTATCGCGCCATTAGTCTCGAGATCGCCCCCGAAGGCTATCACGGGCCTCTTGAGGGAATGCCTGAGCTTCATGATCCTCGGGGCATATCCCCTCCCATATCTCAGGATCACCGGGCCGCCATGAGTCGGCCTAACAACCGAGTCATCAACCCTATGAACTATCCTCCTATTATGCGTTAGGACATAGTCCACTATGCTCGTGAGCTCTTTTAGCCTCGAGTCATCGCTTATCATGGGGTCTCCATGCACGTTCCCGCTCGTCATTACTAAGAACTTGTCCTTCGTCTCCATGAGTAGAAGGTAGTGGAGGGGCGTGTATGCGAGCATGATCCCGAGGCTTCGAAGTGATGGGGCCACGTAATCGGAGACCGGGCAGCCCTCCCTCCTCGGTAGGATTATTATTGGCTTGATGAACCCTGTGAACAGGTCGATTAGATCCTTGGGGATCTCGACAAGTTTCTCCGCGACTTCTAGGGTGAGCGCCATTATTGCGAAGGGCTTTCTAGGCCTCCTCTTCCTCCTCCTAAGCTCCGAGACAATCTCATCATCGGTCGCGAGGCATGCTATATGGTAGCCGCCAATCCCCTTTACCGCGACAATCATCCCCTCGTCAATCAGCCTCGCGGCCTGTTTCACGGGATCATCAGCCTCAACCTCCTCCAAACTCCTATCTAGGAGGGATACCCTGGGGCCACATCTAGGGCAGCTTATGCCCTGAGCATGATACCTCCTCTCATTCCAGAGATCATTATACTCGCTCAAGCACTCATCACATAGCGGGAAATCCTTCATCGCTGTATTCTCCCTATCATAGGGCGGCTTGTAGATCATTGAATACCTGGGCCCGCACCAGGCGCAGCTATTAAACGGGTACCTATACCACCTGCTCGCGGGATTCACCACCTCTCTGAGGCAGTGCTCGCAGGTGGCGAGATCCTGGGGAATCTCGGATGCTATGATCCTCTCGCTGCCGCTCTCTAGTATGATGAAGTCTTTGAAGCTGGAGGGCTTCACTTCTTCAACCTTCACGATCTCGAGCTTGGCTGGTGGGGGATGTCTCTCCCTAAGTAGCCTTAGAAACTCGCCTACACGATCCTCTTCCTCCGACTCGACAAGTATCTCGACCTCTCCGCCGCCGAGGTTCCTCACATAGCCTCTCACGCCGGTGATCTTGGCTATCCTCCTGACGAATGGCCTGAAGCCGACGCCCTGAACCATTCCAGTGACATATATTTTCAGAGCCTTCATTGAGGCGCCCAGCAAGACGAAGTGGCTCGGAGAATAAAAACTAGACCGCGCCGCTTACTCACCGATTATCCTCAGCTTGATAGCGTGAACGGAGCATGAGATGCATGGGTCATAGTTTCTTATCGTAGTCTCCACTATGTGTTGCGCCTTCTCCGGGGGTCCGCTCAGGATAAGATCCCCGACCTTGAATATGTCCTCCTCCATCGCTGCGTAGTTCTGGGTTGTCGGCGGGACTATGTTCGCATAGAGTATCCTGCCCCTCTCATCTATCCTGTAGCGGTGGTATAGCATCCCCCTTGGGGCCTCAACTATCGCAGCCGCCTCACCAGCCCTGACATCCGCCTCAACATATGGAGCACGAGGCTCCGAATATTCCTCAATAAGCCTCCCTATCTCGATTATCGAGTGAAGGTTCTCGGCAGCTCTTGCTATGATGCTCTGATAAGTATTCTTGAGGGGAGCCCTGTATCCTGCCTTTTCTAGGATATCTTTAACCTCTGGCGCTAGGAGGTCGTAATTAAGGTTGAACCTGGCGATGGGCCCTGTGATATATGGCCTACCATTCCTCAGCCTATAATGCAGGCCCGTTGAGTACTTCTTCTGCTCAACGATAATATTATCCTCGAAGGAGTCTTCCGGAAATTCCCAGCCCAAGTTGTTAGCAACCACGCCCTCGAGCACCGGATACTCCTTCCTCCCCTTGAGGGACATGACTATCATATCATACTCGATGTCCGGCAGATCTAGGTTTAGGATGAACTCGAGGAGCTTCTCGCCCTTCTTCCTAATCTCATCATAGTCGCGGGCCAGGGGCTCGAGCTCATCCCTTCTTATGATCCTGTATAGTCCTCCAACCCTGAAGCCTATCGGGTTGATCGCGCGGCCCCCAGTTATCTCTATCGCCCTATTACCCCAGCTCCTCACAGCGATGGCGTCCCTGACAAAGCCCGGGTAATCCCTCGCCATCTCGAGAGCAGAATGATATCCCAGAAAGTCAGGCGCGTGGAGAAATGCGAAGTGCAGAACATGGCTCTCGATCCACTCACCATAGAAGGCTATCTTTCTTAGGACCTTTATCTCCTCTGGGACATCTATTCCGAGGATCTTCTCCATGGCCCTGCAGGCAGCAAAGATGTAGGCTATGGGGCATATGCCACAGATCCTCGCCGTTATATCGGGAGCCTCGAGATAGGGTCTCCCGCGGAGAAATGCCTCGAAGAACCTCGGAGGCTCGAATATATTGACCTCGACATAGTCTAGTTTGCCATCCTTCACCCTTACCCAGACTCCTCCCTCACCCTCGACCCTCGCCAGCTGGCCAACCTTTATTTCAAAATTCCTACTCCCGCTCATACCTCTCCAAAAACCTCCTAATAGGATCAGACCAGCCTGTAAAGCCTCTAAACCTGATAATAACCTCCTCCTTGGAGAGACCCATCTCCTCAAACCTCCTAGCAAGCGCGTCAGGCTTCGGGTCTATCATGGGGCCAAAGCATCCATAGCATCCGCGGCCATAGCTTGGGCAGAGGGCGCCGCACCCCTCAACCATTATCGGCCCAAGGCATGGAATCCCCCGAGAAACCATAACGCAAACATTCTCTCTCCTCTTACACTCTTGGCACAGGCTCTCAAGCCTATGATAAGGCCTCCTGCCCGTTAGCACCTGCTTCAAGACGCTGAAGAGTTGAAGTCCATTCACGGGGCATCCGCTAACCTGATAATCCACCTTTATATAATCAGACACTGGCGTGGACTTCTCGAGGCTATTAATCCACTCCGGCTTCGGGTAAACCTGTCTGACGACATCCTGATAATTCATCCAGTTTCTCAGAGCCTGGATGCCGCCATAAACGGCGCAAATGCCTATCGCGATCACAATCCTCGAGTTCTTTCTAATCTCCTTAACCAGCTCAACATCATGCGGCGTCGAGATCGATCCCTCGATTAACGCGACGTCATATGGCCCCGGATCGGTTCTACTACTAGCCTCGAGGAAATACGCTATCTCGACCTTCTCAATTAGCGAGAGCAGGTTTTCTCCCAGATTTATCAGCTCGTCCTGGCATCCACTACATGACGAGAACTTGAAAACCGCCAGCTTCAATTTTCCAACATCCCCGCTCATATCTCATCCACCCAGAAATACTTCTTGATTAGCCAGTATGGGAATACGGGGCCATGTCTGCAGACAAAGTACGGGCCCACTTGGCAGTGGCCGCAGAGCCCGATCCCGCACTTCATCCTCCTCTCTAGGGAGAGGTAGATCTGATTCTCCTTGAACCCAATCTGCTCAAGAGCCTTAACGGTAAATCTCATCATTATCTCGGGGCCGCAAACGAGGGCTACAGCCCTCTCGACATCTATCCTTGCCATCGGTAGAAGCTCCGTAACGACGCCAACATAATCCCTCCAAGTCTCATCAGGGTGATCGACGGTAAGCAGGAACTCCGTGTTCGGTATCTCCCTATATCGGTCGAACTCATAGCGGTAGAGTAGGAGGCTGGGAGTCCTCGCTCCATAAAGTATCGTTAGCTTTCCATACTTCCCCCTATTACTCTCAACCTCTAGGATGACTCCTCGGAGCGGTGCTAGCCCAATACCGCCAGCCACGATGAGCACATCCTTTCCAGCGAGCTTCTCGATTGGCCAGCCCTTACCATAGGGCCCCCTTATGCCAACCAAGTCGCCCTCACGCATCTTAAACAGGTAATCAGTCAATGCTCCAACAGATCTTACAGTCTGGACTAGGATCCCATCCTCCTCCGGCCCGCATATTGAGACGGGGGCCTCGCCCACGCCGGGAACATATATCTCAGTGAACTGCCCTGGTTTAGGCGTCTCAACTAGCCCCCCATGAACCCTGAAGTAGAAAGTCTTGGTATCAGGGGTTTCGGGGACTATCTTGACGATCTCGGCCCTGCCTGGCGCCATCGGGGTCTTGATTACCTCCTGCACCTCGTCTCCACCTCCTTCACCACATCTCTCACAACCTGTCTAAGATCTATTCCCGCGGGGCACCAGGTTATACATCTGCCGCATCCCACACATCCAAATGTCCCGAACTGCCTGATCCAATATACGAACTTGTGGAGAACCCAGTGTCTATACCTGGCGTAGAGGCTTTTCCTGAAGTGCCCCCCAGCAACCTGAGCATAGCTATAGCTATGGCACCCATCCCAGATCCTAACCCGCCTCGCGGATCCATCAAGCTCCGGCTCATCAATAACATCAAAGCAGAAGCATGTGGGACATACCATGTTACAGTTGGCGCAGCCGAAACACTTCTCAGCAATCTTCCTATAAACCTCGGAGTCCAATCCCATCTCGAGGACCTCAGGAAGATTTTCCAGCGTGAACTCGGCTCGAGCCTTCTTAGACGCCTCCAGCATGAGATTCCTGAGGAGATCAACCTGTTCATCCTCGGCAGGCCTGAGACTGAGCTCGCTGAGTATATCCACCCCGAGATCGCTTCCCGGCTGGAAGATTACGACGCCGTCGCCAACCCTAGTATAGGCCATATCGAATCCCTTGAAAGCAAAGGGGCCCGTGCCCATGGTCGCGCAGAAGCACGTATCTCCAGGCTCCACGCAGTTCTCGACGATGAGGAGAAGGTTTTCCCTAACCTTCCTATAATACTCGTCTCCCAGCTCGCCCTGAACACCATCCATGACATTTATCGCGGCGAGATCACAGGGTTTTATACCGAAAAAGGCCGTCTTGGCGAACTCAAACCTCGGATATTCCACGTTCAGGTCAGGCCTAACGATGAATAGGAGTAGCTCTGGGGGGTATAGGAACCTCTTTGGCGAGTCCGGGCCATTTCTGAACCTGCCACCATCATTGACAACGCGATAATATCCAGGAGCCTGCTTGTCCCCATAGCCATATGGAATCTCATTGAAATCGTTTAATTGCTCAAGCCTTATGACGGAATTCACGAGCTTGGGCCCTATGACCCGATAACCTCGAGAAATCGCCACATTGAACAGCGACTTAATGTCGTCCTCCACACCGGAGTAGACCGACCCCCGGAACAACACTTGATCTGCGAAAATTATAAAATCGTTATAATTTTAACCTTTCTAAAGGATGCATCAGCCTCACTATGGGAAAACAGCCTCTAGTTAAGTTTTGAGGTTGAGAGGCTTTCGCGCGTTTTATCTGTTGAAGTCTCCTAAATTCAGGTTGCTGTTAATTTTCCAAGTTTATTCAAGCTAACACTCCCCACATTGACGAGGCTTGGATTCAGCTTAACACCCATGTCTATTATGATCTCTGCAATCTCGGCTGAAAGCTCGGCCTGCCTCTTCATGCTCCATATAAATTGCGTGAAGTTCGGACAAAGTACGCTCACATCGCATTTAACCGATCTATACCTTAATCTATCGATAATTTCATTTTCCCCGAGTTCTATATCCTCGAGATACCTTCTTATTGCCTCGTTGGCCAGCCTGATATCCCTTGAAAATATGGCTCTTATGGTCTTTTCACTAATATCTCGGCAGCGCTCATAGTATTCCGTAAGTTTTTGAAGCGTCTCCTTATCAAGCTCGGCCTCGCAGGTTAGTATTTTTAGAACGCTCTTGGCACCGAGCTTGGATAAATCGGCCATTCTTTCAAGGCAGTAGCCTATTATCGCGAGGAAAGATATCTCTAATGGCTGCGTTATCCCTAGATTCTCGGCAGAGTTCCTCTTCCTATGAGCGGTTGAGAGGGCTCTAGAGAATAGATAGTAGAGCTTATTGACCTCCTCATCCCTCAATATCACCATCTTAGCTAGTTCGCGATTCCCCTCAGTAAATGCCCTGAAATACTCCTCCTGCATCGATGAGACCAAGTTACAGATCCTCTCTAGAATTGAATAGATTGAGGACTTAAGAACGTCTACTATACATTGTAGGACGACATGTTGCTCAGTCTCATCCATTACAGAGACCCCTGTTAGCAATTTTACCGCCTCCCGGATCTCCTTGATATGCCTATAGCTCAAGCGAGTTTCTGAGATAATCTCGATCACGTCGACGCCGGCAATATAGCTCGCAACAATCAGCCTGTTTAGAAGCCCGGGCTGATCGCACAGATCCGCATTTATCCTGCAGGCTTCAAGAGTATGCTCCGTGTTCGATTTAGCGGGCCATAATCTTAACGAACCATCATTATATTCCTCGATAACTATGGCGTCTCCCTGCTTAAGACCATGCTCTCTAACCCACCAGTAGGGTAAGGAGATTGTTAAAGTGCCCTTGCCAACACGCTGTATCTTACGCTGCTCCATGAAATCCCCCAGTAAGATATCATAATTTTCGCTAGATAAGATTTATTGTCCGAGGCCTAAGCAGAAATGGAGGTAAATACCCTATTTACCGGAATATTTTTTCTATTTCTCCAGGTATATATCGAGCTAATCCGGTAAATGCTTGGGGAAAATGAGCGGGAAGATATGTTCCGGAAATCTGATCGAGTTTCTCCAAAGAATTCAAGAAGAATATGGCTTCTTGCCAAGAGACTCGTTAATAAAGCTTTCCCGGGATACGCGGAGCCCTCTAAGCAGGATATTCGGTGTAGCAACATTTTACCACCAGTTTAGGCTGGAGCCGCCTGGAAAAGTAACCATCGCTGTTTGTATGGGGACCGCCTGCCATCTTAGGGGGAATGCTGAGAACTATGAATTTCTAAGGAGATTTTTGGGTATAGGGCCTGGTAGATCAACGAGCGATGATGGTCTATTCTCCTTGGAGAAGGCTAGATGCTTTGGCTGTTGTAGCCTAGCTCCAGTGGTGAAGATCGGTGACATGCTCATTGGCAAGGCCACGCCTAGGGAGCTTCAAAGAGCGATCTCCCGCGTTAGGGAGTCGATTCTAAGGGAGGAGGCTGCTCGCGGGGCTGGGGGTGGTAAGACATGATGAGGCAGGAGTACTGGACATTAATGGATCCATGCTGTGATTATTGTCTTCATTCTCGGGATAATCCTTGCGCGAAGTATGTCATCTGCAGGGTGCGCGGGCCATTCTGTCATAGGAGTATGGAGTGTAGGGAGAAGAGACAGCGTAGGATCAAGGAGGTGCTTTACGGTTCGCATGGCGTTAGAATTAATGTCGGCGCATCGAGCTGCGGCTTGGCTGCCGGCGCCGAGAGGGTCCTCGAGGCCGCGAAAGATGGTCTCAGATCGATGGGCGTGGAGGTGGAGGTTTCCGCGGTGGGCTGTCTGGGATTATGCTTCATGGAGCCCTTCATTGAGATTCGGAGCGAGGATGGTCCATCTCCGATCTATGGCCATGTATCGCCCGAGAATGTCGGCGATATACTTGCCAGGTATTTTGAGGAGGGGAGCGTGGATGGCGCGTTCGCGATCAGGAGGCGGACGGGCAGATTCAAGGACGAGGATAAGGTTCCCCTCTTGGACGAGCTTGACGTCTGGAGGAAACAGGTGAAATGGGTTTCTAGAAACTGTGGCGTGATTAACCCGGAGTCGATCGAGGAGTATATTGTTACAGGCGGTTATGAGGGTCTTTCAAGAGCGCTGACGATGAGGCCCGAGGAAGTTATCGAGGAGATCAGGCTGGCGGGGCTTAGGGGTAGAGGTGGAGCCGGGTTCCCAACATGGCTCAAGTGGAAGATATGTCGTGAGCAGCCATCAGAGGAGAAGTATGTCATCTGTAATGCTGATGAGGGTGATCCGGGGGCTTTTATGAATAGGCTCTTGGCGGAGTCCGATCCACACAGAGTGCTGGAGGGCCTCATAATAGCCGGATACGCGATAGGCGCTTCTCAGGGCGTGATCTTCGTCAGGGCGGAGAAGCCCCTGATGGCCGCCAGGCTTGAGAAGGCCGTGGAGGATGCTCGCCGATGGGGGCTTCTGGGCGAGAATATCCTCGGATCAGAATTCAGCTTCGATGTGAGGGTGATGAGGAGCGCTGGAGCATTCGTATGCGGGGAGGAGACGGCTATGATAGCGGCTATTGAGGGGAGGCGTGCGATGCCACGGCAGCGGCCACCCTACCCAGCCTCTAAGGGCCTTTGGGATAAGCCGACGGTGGTCAATAACGTCGAGACGCTGGCACATGTCGCGACGATAATGGTGCATGGATGGCAGGAGTTCGCAAAATATGGGACCGAGCGGAGCAAGGGGACGAAGATGTTCTGCGTGACCGGCGGCGTCAAGAGGACCGGCGCATTCGAGGTTCCAATAGGCACCACAATCAGGGCCCTTGTGTATGACATAGCTGGGGGGCCGCGTGAGGGCAGAAGGATAAAGGCGGTTCAGATAGGAGGCCCCTCAGGCGGCTGCCTCCCGGAGAGGTTATTCGACCTACCCATCGATTATGAGAGCCTTCAGGAGGCTGGCGCGATAATGGGCTCCGGGGGCCTAGTGGTCATAGATGACACGAACTGCATGGTCGATGTGGCGAGATACTTCACCTCGTTCACCCTAGCAGAGTCTTGTGGTAAGTGTATACCATGCAGGGTTGGCACGAAGGCGTTGTATGACCGCTTATCCGCGATAGTCGAGGGCATGGGTAGCCTAGAGGACCTACAGCTGCTCGAGGAGATTGGGACTATGATGAAGGAGTCGGCTCTATGCGCCCTAGGCGGGACCGCGCCAAACCCGATCCTATCATCACTTAGATACTTTAGAGATGAATATGAGGCCCATATATTGGAGAAGAGATGCCCGGCAAAAGTTTGTAGAAAGCTTGTCTCATATGCTATAAACCGGGAGCTTTGTGTCAAGTGTGGATTATGTGCCAAGTCATGTCCTGTGGGCGTGATAACAAAAACCACTGATGGATACTTCATGATAGATGAGTCTAGGTGCGTCAGGTGTGGCACTTGTGTTATCACGTGTCCGAGAGGTGCTGTTGAGAAGAGGTGATGGTGATGAAGGTTAGGATAAATGGTTTGAAGGTGGAGGCGAGGGAGGGCGAGAGGATACTCGATGTCGCCAATCGCCTGGGCATTAGGATACCGACCCTCTGCTATCTCAAGAACGTGTATGAGGGCGCCTCCTGCAGAATCTGCGTCGTCGAGCTAGGTAATGGGAAGTTGATACCAGCCTGCGCCTATGAGGTGTCCGATGGCCTCGAGGTCAGCACCGATACTCCGAGGATTAGGGAGAGCAGGAGGGTGACGCTGGAGCTGCTGCTCTCGGCTCATAGGATCACGTGCCAGAATTGTCCCAAGAAAGGCGAGTGCACCCTAGTGGAGCTATGCTCCGAGTATGGCGTTGAGGGGATACCGATATGCGCCGAGTGCCCCCTCCACGGAGAGGACTGCCTTATCGCGAGGGGCGAGATCTGCCTAGGCCCGATCACGGCTAGCGGGTGCAAAGCTGAGTGCATTCGCGAGGGGAGGGCCTGCGAGGGCTGCAGGGGCCCAGTCACGAGGAGAGACGTGATAGAGTGGGCTAGAAGAATTTACATCGAGCATGACATATCATTGGAGGCGGTTCTTGAGAAGCTCAAGACGTATTGTGCCTCATCACGCGAATTCGACCTAATTCGCGAGTATCTTGTGGTGAAGGAGGTGGTGGAGAAATGATGAGTGTTCCGGGCATTGATAGGATAGTGGGCCACGCGACTCTAGACATAGATATGGAGAGAGGGGTGCTAGATGCGCGTTTTAAGGTCTTGAACGATCCACGCTTCATAGAGGCCATAGTGTTGGGAAAGAAGTATTATGAGGTTCCATCGATTGTCTCGAGGATATGTGGGCCATGTAGCATAAGCCATACGATAACCGCTACGATGGCCATGGAGAAGGCTCTTGGGATAAGCGTCCCGGAGCCGGTGGGGATTCTCAGGAGGATAGCGGTACTTGGGGAGGTGGTTGAGAACCACCTCTTACATCTCACGCTGGTGTGCCTGCCGGAATACTTTGGATACGCCGATCTTATTGAGGTTGCCAAGTATAAGCCAGAGCTCCTCAAGAGCATATTGCTCATCAGGTCGCAGCTTTCCAAGATCATGGAAATGACTTCCGGGAGGCTCGTCCACCCGAACACGCTGACGATAGGTGGATTCTCCAAGACCCCTGGGAAGACGAAGCTCGAGGAGGCGAGGAACATGTTAAGGGAGATCAGGGGCAAGATCATCGAGATCGCGGAAATATTTCTCGAGATCGAGTTCCCCGAGTTCGAGGTGATAATGGAGGCATGCGCATCCCTAAGGGATGACTACCTCTACATAGGGGATGAGATAATTACCTCGGATGAACGGAGGGTTAGAGCAGAGGATTATAGGAGGGTGTTCATAGAGGATGTGCAGCCATATACGACCTCGAAGAGGGTGACGCTTGAGGGGCTGCCGGTATATGTTGGGGCTAGGGCGAGGGTGAACTTGAAGGCCGATATGCTCTCAGACAGAGCTAAGTCCTATCTCAAGGCGAGGAGATTCCCGCTAAGAAACCCGTTCGATAATCTCAGAGCGCAGGCCATAGAATTGATTCACTGCATGGATGCCATGGAGATGTTAATCGAGGAGGCTCTCAACATGCTCGAAGCCAAGTCAATTCATGTAGGATCAGGGATCATGGTTAGGGAGGGTGCTGGTGTTGGGGTGTCTGAGGCCCCCCGCGGCATACTAATCCATCATTATGAGGTTAATCGCTGGGGCAACGTGGTCTATGCCAACGTGATAACGCCGACGACGATGAACTGTAGGCACGTGGAGGTCGCGGCCCTGGAGCTCATCAGGCACTACTTCTATGAGGATGCACCGGCCACTGAGATAGAACGCTACCTGAGAAAGCTCGTGCAGGCATATGACCCATGTCTTGGCTGCGCGACACACTCGGTCAAGATAAACATTAGGGGGTTGAAAGCATGAGGATCGGCATATACTCATTCGGCGGATGCGAGGGCTGCAGATACTGGCTAATAGACTCGGTGCTGAAGGTATGCGAGGAACTTGGTGCCGAGATAGTCTACGAGCCCCTCATCGGGCTTTCCAAGGAGAGCCCTGAATACGACTTGGTAATCATCGAGGGGGCTGTCTGCACCGATGAGGACTCCGAGAAGCTCCAGAGCCTGAGATCTCGAGCGAAGTATCTCGTCGCCCTAGGCTCCTGCGCCCTGCTCGGCGGTGTGCCAGGCCATAAAAGGTTCACTGATCCACGCGCGGTCGAGATGGTCTACTTTGGCAAGCCGCTGCCAAAGAAGCCTATTGACGTAAAGCCGATAACTGCCTATGTTCATGTGGATTATTGGATCAGAGGATGCCCGCCGGATCGAGAATACTTTGAGAGGCTCTTTAGGGCCATAATATCCGGCATTGCCTCCGGGAAGCCCTTCAAGCTCCATGAGAGGAGGCTGGAATTCTGCAGGGAAGAGTTCACGAGCATCGAGGGAAGCGTGTTAAGGCTAGACGGCGACAAGTGCATAGTCTGCGGTAGATGCGTCGGCGCCTGCGAGAGGATGGGAGTCTATGCAATAGACTATGCATACAGGAGCATAAGCACCGTCGTGACAACGCCCTTCTCAATATCCTTCGATGAAAGCACATGTGCGCTATGCGGCCAGTGCACACTCGTCTGCCCGGTCGGCGCGATCCGCGAGAGGAGTGACCTAGAAAAGGCTCAAAGAATTCTATCAAGGCCCACGGCGCTAAGAGCTTACATAGAGCCTGAGAGCCTAGCAGCAATGTCCAGCTACTTCAACCGCGAGGTCGAGGTAGTCATTGGAGCGCTTATAGCCAGAGGCTTTGAGAGCGTTGCAGTATATGTGCCCGAGTATCACGCCGATGCCGAGAAGCCGCTGATCCCCGCGAGCGAGGCCGAGAGGAGATTTGTCAACATCTTCTATCCACAGCTGGCTGAACTATTGTCGGAGCCGCCGGCCCCACCGGGAGGATCGTCAGTCCTGATAACGCCGTGCTTAGCTAAGAAGGCGCAAGCCCGTGAGGGATTAGTATTAACAACTCGCGAGGCGATCAGGCTAATCTCCAACATCGACTTGGACGAGGTCGAGAGGGCCTTCCCCATAATGCGCTCCAAAAGAGGCATTAACTTCAGGGAGGTTCATGGGCCGGATAACGTGACCAGGCTCTTAGAGGAGTATACGAGGGGGGTGCGCGTCAAGGAATCGATGATACTTAAGATATGCCCCGGCGGATGTCTTGGAGGCGGAGGACAACCATACTACAGCGAGGATCTCTATCGAAGGATGAATGAAGCGCTTACGAGGATATCTTCAACGCTCCTAGTCATTGATTGAATCCAGCTCGAGCAGGCGGGATATACTCTCCAATATTTTCGGGATCGCTTTCTCCACCTCCTCACTCAACCCTATTCCCGGACTTATCTCCTTGGCTCCCACGCCGACTAAGAGGATCCTGCGGGGCATCTTATCCTTAAAGAGCTCGTATCCCAGCCTTATGGCTGAGATCACGTCAATATCATGCAGCGATTGAATTTCACCGACATGCTCCTGAGACAGCCTACCCAGATCCATCACGACCACTTCGCCAGGAGATAACCCGGACTTGATGACATCGACTATTATCAGGTCGTCGGATCCCGTAATCTCTTCCAGAAGCGTGAAGACGTCTAGGCCTGTTTCAAAGATCTTTACCTCGGCTGGTAGATCGCGCTTGAGGAGGATCTCGCCAACGACTAGACCGAGAGCATCATCTCTCATAAGCCTGCTGCCAACACATAGTATCAGGATTTTCCGGGCCTTCATCCCGGGTGGACTAGGCCCATCGAGCGATATAGCTATTCTAGGAATCCCGGATGCTAGCAGATCCTGGGAACCGGGTCTCCGAGGGGCATCGGCAGATATCTTAGCCCACCTATCTCGGTCTCGACGACGACCCCCTCAACCTCATCGGAGAACCATCCTATTATCTCGGCCTCGCGGCCTAGTGGATGAGAGCGGAGGGCTTCCAAGACCTCCTCCGCAAACCTCTCGGAGACCGCTAGGACAACTCTTCCTTCGCATGCCAGTTCAAGCGGATCTATTCCCAGTATCTCGCAGCCGATTCTCACCTCATCGCGGACCGGTATTAGGGCCTCCTTCACCAGTATGCCGAGGCCCGTGGCCTCGCTCCACTCATTTAGAAGAGCCGCCAACCCCCCTCTAGTTGGATCCTTCGCCGCCACAACCCCTCCCACCTCGAGAGCCCTCTCCATGAGATGGTTCAATGGCGCGGTATCCGATTTTAGCCCCGGCGCCTCGAAGCCGAGTTCACCCCTAGCAGCTATAATCGTCATTGCGTGGTCGCCGATGGGCCCCGAGACTATTAGCCTATCTCCCGGCCTTACATTCCGGGGATCAAGCCATCTCGATCTCAGGGACCTCCCATCAGATGCTACCCTCTCCAAGTTCCTATCCAAGTATGGGCTCCTCCCACCGATGCCAGCCGTGTTGATTATCACCTCATCGAGCTTGCCCCTATCCACGACCTTCGTGTCGCCTGTCACGATCTCGACGCCAGCCTCCTCAGCCGCCTCCTCCATGCTCGATAGAATCCTATCCAGCTTCTCTATCTCGAAGCCCTCCTCTATTATTAGTGCGCATGAGATTGCTATGGGCTCGCTCCCCACCACCGAGAGATCGTTCACGGTCCCGGAGACGCTCAGCCTCCCTATATCGCCTCCAGGGAAGAAGAGGGGCTTAACGGTATAGGAGTCCGTCGTGAACGCTATCCCATTGACAACAGCCGAGTCGGCGAGGAGGGAGAGGGGGATCTCAATAATCCTCCTCTGCTTAAACCTTGGCAGAATATGCTCCTTGATAAGCTTATGCATGTAGAGGCCGCCGGCACCATGCGCTATGCTTATCCTATCATCAACACCCACCAAAAAGTTCACCTCGCCCTCACGACCTCCTCACAGGCCTCGTCTCACGATTCAATCCACAGGCTCCGCTCATACACCTGATATCCTTAACTAGTATCCTGTTCTGAGCCCATATGCGGCACGTCCCCTCGATCCCAACCATCGCCGGGCCCACCGGGGTTGATGGGGTGCACTTCTTCATGTATAGGGGGCAGTCCGGCGGATCAATAATCCCCTTTATTATCTCGGCGCATCTAGCCTCCGACGGGAAGTAGTCTCCCCTTCCATGCTCCAGGCCATAAGCCCTTCTAGCATCAACTCGAGAGAACTTTTCCTTGAAGTTCATGGCGCTTTCAGGTATAATCGTGACACCCCTCCAATAGCCATCCTCGAAATCGAAGACCTCTTGGAGAGCCCTCTGCGCCTTCAGATTCCCCTCCCACGTCACAGACCTCACATATTCGTTCTCCATCCTCGGGGCGCGATCCCTCAGCTGCTTGAGAACCATGTAGATCGCCATCAAGACATCTATGGGCTCGAAGCCCGCGAAGACCATCGGCTTACCACACTTATCGAAATACGGCTTATACGCCCTCATACCACTCACGGTCGAGGCGTGGCCCGGATTAATGAAAGCATCTATCTCGAGATCCTCGGATTCCGCTAGAAGCCCAACAGCCGGCGGGACATACCTGTGAGCGGAGAGGACCTTGAGGTTTCTCGGAAGCCCCTTCAGAACGAAATAGGCCACGGTTGGCGCCGTGGTCTCAAAGCCTGCTCCAAGGAATACATACTCCTTATCCGGGTTACTGCTAGCGATCTTGACAGCATCCATGAAGCTATACACGACCCCAACCCTCCCACCCTCAGCAGCACAATCCTCCAGCGAGATCATCCTAGAACCCTTAGCCCTAGACACATCACCATAGGTGAGCACATGGATCCCATCGAGCGCGAGCCCAACAGCCACATCTATATCAGATGCAGGGGTTATACAGACTGGGCAGCC
>Ga0185307_1000773_pt1 | contig 19142 bp, 20 predicted proteins | sample LHCtaG_FD_128010 | JGI IMG/M metagenome (GOLD analysis project Ga0185307, IMG submission 128010) | Hot spring microbial communities from Little Hot Creek, USA to study Microbial Dark Matter (Phase II) - LHC4sed_matched (SPADES... | ecosystem: Environmental > Aquatic > Thermal springs > Hot... | reverse complement strand
AAAGCTTATAAATAGGAGCAGACATAAACAACAGTTAAAAGTCGTCATGACAGATGGGATAACTTTTGGAGGTTTTAACATTTTGGACATTAGAAAAGTTTATGAAAGTACTGGCATACCAGTAATCGTGGTAAACAGAAAGTGTCCAGACCTGGAAAAGGTAAGAGAAGCTCTGAAGAACTTTAAAGATTATGAAGAAAGGTGGAAGCTTATAAAAAGGGCTGGAAAGATAAGAGTGTGTGAGATTAGACCTAATGTAAAAGTTTACTATCAGTCTGTTGGGATGGAAGACGAGGAGGCAAGAGAAGTAATTACGTTAAGCAGTACTCACAGCCAAATTCCTGAGCCTTTAAGAGTTGCACACCTAATTGCTACTGCTTTAGTTAAAGGTGAAAGTGGTGGGAGAGCTTAAGGAAAAGTTTAAAAAGGTTGAAAGGCTGTTGATGAACACTAAAGTTGGCATGGGAATTTGGATAGTAGTAGGCTTAGTAGTTCTATTCTTTCTGTTGCATTCCAAGAGTTTAATTTTATATTTATTAGTGATAGTTGGAACACCGGCACTCTTTTACTTTAAGAATCAAGATTGGCTTCCTTATGTCTATGGTGGAATTTTTCTTGCTCTTCTTGTTCAGCGTTTGCTTGGGCTATTGCTTTCTACAAGTATGCCTGTGGTTGCTGTTGTTAGTAGCTCGATGGACCATGGTATCGTTGTTAAGTATAGGAGTAATGAGGCCATCTTAGATTATCCATGCGGTGTTATGGTAGCAAACTATACAGAAAACTTTGATAATTGGTGGGATTTGTGCAAGTACACTTATGAAAAGTTTAACATAACTAAAGAGGATTTTGCTAATTTTCCTTTTAAGGATGGTTTTAAAATAGGTGACATGCCTATTGTTCAAGGTTCAGATAGCTATAAAGTTGGTGATGTGATAGTTTATGAAGCAGGACAATCAGCACCTATAATTCATAGGATAGTGAAGATAAATGAAGATGGTACCTACCAAACAAAAGGAGACCATAATGCAGGGCAGAATCCTTACGAGTATTCTGTTAAGAAGGAGCAGATATACGGAAGAGTAATCTTTATTATACCAAAATTAGGATATTTTAAAGTATTTTCAAGCATGTTTGGGGTGTAAAATGCTCAGGTTTTGTCCAAAGGATGGAACTTTACTGAGTGTAAAAAAGATAGGAAAGAAGAGGGTGCTTTATTGCAAGAAGTGTAAAAGAACTTTTAAAGGGGAGAGACTGAGTTTAAAAGAAAGTATAAGGGAAGAGAAGAAGGAAGTAGTAGTAATGTCGAAGGACGAAGGAGTTTCTGAGCTACCAACTACAACAGTGATGTGTCCTAAGTGTGGCAACATGGAAGCTTACTGGTGGATGCAGCAAACACGTGGTGCAGACGAACCACCAACAACGTTCTATAAATGCAAGAAGTGTGGCTACAGCTGGAGGGTTTATGGCTAAGAATTTAAAAATCCTCAAATAATTTATTTTATGCCAGTTCACTATGTACCGAGGAAGTTGGAAGAGATAAGAGAAAGAGATACTTTCATATCTGTTATTGGGAGAGTAGAAGCAGCAACGGATAACTTTTTCATCTTATCGGACGGTAAAAGCAAGCTAGAAATGTTTTCTGAAGAAAGCGTGGAAGAAAATAAGCTTGTAAGAGTTTTTTGTTCGAGAATAGAAGGTGGATGGAAAGCTGATTTGGTCCAAGACTTAAGCGGTTTAGATTTAGAACTTTTCAAGCGTTCTGAAGAAATTTACAGAAGAGCAACAGAAAAATCAATAAATACTTAAAAATAAGTTATATTAAGGGGTAAAGATGTTCAAAGCAACTATTAAAAAGCCAAGCATCCTAACAGATTCGATTTCTACCATAGCCGAACTGATAGACGAGGGAATATTTAAAATAACAAATAAAGGAATAAGTCTTATAGCTGCTGATAGGGCGATGGTTGCTGTTGTCGACTTTTTCATATCTTCTGATGCTTTTGAAAGTTATGAGCTGGATAAAGAGCAGAACATAGGAATAAACATAAGCAACTTACTCTCTGTTTTGAAAAGGGCAGGGAGTGGTGATAAAGTAACGATATTGTTGCAGGACAACAAGCTAGAAGTGTTGATAGAAGGTAAGGGTAAGAGGAGGTTTGTCATACCACTTTTAGATATAGCTCCAGAAGAAGTGCCACCAGTAGATCAGCTAGAGTTTACTTCACAAGTCAGCTTAAGACCTGAAGTCTTACAGTCTGGTGTAGAGGATGCGGAAATAGTTTCAGATTCTGTTTTGATTGAAACATCTCCAAACTCTTTCTCCATGCTTGCAGAAGGAGACATCAGCAGGACTGAACTAGAGCTTAAGAGTGGTGACGAATCTCTTATAGAAATTAAAACGAGCGGTTCTGTCAAGGCTAGGTATCCACTAGACTACCTAAAGAAAATGATGAAAGCAGCTAGGTTTTCTGATGTAGTGCGCATAAAGTATGCTCAAGATTATCCGATGAAGATGGAGTTTGAAACAAGTGATAAAAAGGTTTCTCTTTCTTTTGTTCTAGCTCCAAGAGTTTCAGAAGAATAAAACTATTCCTTTTTCTCTTCTTGAGTTTTGTTCTTGTTCCAATTTTTCTTAGTTTCGCATTTTGGATTGAGGCACATCCTGAAAGGTCTTTTACCCTTACGCAAGACTTGAACTATAGGGGTGCCACATTTTTCGCAAACTTTTCCTATTGCTTGTATCCTTGAATTGTGCGGCAACGGATAGCTAGTCTTGCACTTAGGATAATTCCTACAACCAACGAAGAAAAGTCCTGTGTTTCTAGACCTGATTATTCTCAGCTCAGAGCCACAGTTAGGGCATGTTCCAATTCTTCTTTCCTCTTCCCTTGCTCCTTGCAAACCTTCAAATAGTTTCTTTCCTATCTTCTTTTCGTTTGCTTTAAACTCTTTAAGTATTTCTTCCAAAGTTTGCTTTGCTTCTTCAACAACTTCATGCCTCTTTTTCTTTCCGTTGTAAACATCATCCATCTCTTTTTCAAACTTTCTAGTCAGTTCCTCGGACAAAATTTTTGGAGCGTATTCTTTCAAAGCTTTAGCTACTGCTTCTCCAAGCTTAGTGACTTGTATAGACTTGCCTATGATGTATCTTCTGTCATAGAGTGTTTGCAGAATCTCCGCTCTACTAGCTTTTGTTCCAAGGTTTCTTTTCTCTAGCTCTTTTATTATCGAACCTTGAGAGTAGCGGGCAGGAGGTTGAGTTTCTTTGGCTAGTTGTTCGACTTTGGAAATTTCAAGCACTTCTCCAACCTTTAGCTCAGGTAGAATTATTTCTTCTCTTGCAAGATAAGGCTCGTAGTACTTTGTCCATCCAGGTTCTATAGTTCTTTTCCCAACTATTACAAATTTATGTCCGTTTACATCTAGAGTTACAGTATTGGTTTCGCGCATTGCATCTTTTCCAAAAACAGCCAAGAATCTTCTTACTATCAGGTCGTAGAGCTTCCTTTGTTGTGGTGTAAGCTTTTTTAGGTCAGGCACCTCCCACGTGGGATATACAGCAGGATGGGCAGGATCTTCCTTCGGTCCTTGATTTGGGATTAATTTTCCGCTCTTTAGAAGTTCTTCTACAAGAGGAGCGTATGTTTTAATAGAGCTTAGAGCCTTTAGTATTTTTTCATATCCTATGCTTGGTGGTAACTTTTGACTTGCTGATCTTGGATAAGAAATTATACCTGCCTGATACAAACTTTCAGCTATGCTTAGAGTTTGTGTAGGAGAAAACTTAAATTGGGCATAAGCTTCTGCCTGTAAGTCTGTAGTGTTGAAAGGTACTGGAGGTGCTTGTTTATACTTTTTCTTAGTTATGTTTTCTATAACTGCCTTTTTTCCTTTACACTCACTTACAACTTTGTCTGCTTCCTCTTTTTTCCAAACTTTACCCTTCTTATAAGCAGCTATAAACTCTTTATTGTCTAACTTAACATGGAGTTGAATTTCCCAGAATGGTGTAGGCTTGAACTTTCTTATTTCAAGCTCTCTTTCCAAAAGTATTGCAAGAGTAGGTCCCTGAACCCTTCCTGTAGAAAGGATGGAAAAACCTTTCCCTTGATAGTTCTTGAGAGCAAGTGTTAAAGCTCTACTTAGGTTTATGCCCCAAAGCCAGTCTAGCTCATGCCTCGTTAAACCAGCTTCTATCTGTTGAAAGTCTAGGTGAGGTTGTATGTTTTCGTACGATTCTACAAGCTCTTCCTTGGTTAAAGTGGAGAATTTCATTCTTTTACCGTCTTTAACACCTGCAAGAAACCTGAGTATGTTGAAGCCTATTACACTACCTTCTAAGTCATAATCCGTAGCAACAATAAACTCTGAGCCATTCTTAATCATGGAGGCAACGACGTTAAAATACTTTTTAGAGAATTCTGCATCCTTTCTTACTTCGAAGCTAGGCTTCCACTCGCATTCAAAAATAGGATATACCCAACCATTACCTCTGTTTCTTGGTGCCAGGTTGAACAAATGCCCGACAGCACAAACTACTAAATGCTTCTTACCGTTTCTCTCAAACTCGTAATAAGTAACTTTATTCTCATCAGTATGCACTTTCAAGCTTTTGTTTTCAGCAAGAGCTTCTGCTATTCTTCTAGAGGCATCCGGTTTTTCAGTTATTATTACAACTGTCATAGTAAATTCTATTATTTGTAAAAAAGTATTAAAAAATGACTTTATTCTAGGACTATTGGAGAAACTTTTGTAAGCTCTTTTACTATCTTCTCTAGTGCTGAAATTTTATCTTCAAGGTAGACATTTCTACTCATAAGCTCGTTCAACCTCTCTTCAGGAAAGACCTGCATTTCTTTCATTTCTTGTAGAGCTGTTTTCATGCTTTCTATCTCCTTTTTGTTACTCTCTTCTACTGTTGTTATTCTGCTTGCTAATTCTTCTACTTGCTTCCTCAAACTTTCAGAACCTAAAAGTCTTTCGTTGACTTTCGATTCTACAATTTCGCTAACTTCATTTTTAGTCTGGGCCAAGAGGTCTTGCACCTCTTTCAGCACACCTTCTGTGTGAGCTAGAATCTTTTCAGTTAGGTATATCCTGTTTTCTTCCTGTCTTTTTCTCAGCTCAAAAATCTTAGCATTAATGCTTTCGAATTCTTTACTCAACTTATCCATCCATACTTTTATGTTTCCTAGTTCATTTTCTATCGTGCTAACTTTACCAATTTTCCTTTCAAGGTTAGATTGGAGTGCGTCGAATCTTGCTACTAGTTCGCGTGTTTCTTCAATTTTTCTTGCAATTTCGTTCGACAAAATACCAATTTTCTTCACGTTTTCTAGGCCTAGGGCTGGCTGTAGCTCTTTTAAGCTTGCCCTTAAAACTTCTATACTTTTTTCTATGTTGTCTATTCTGGACTCGTTCTTCAAAACCATGTTCTGAATTTCAAGAATTTCCTTTATGCTCTTACTGATAACACCTTCTGCTAGCTTTTTCTCCACACTTTCTTTCAATTCCTTAAAGTCAGTAGTGCTAATCTGTTTTCTGAGAAGGGATAAATCCTCCTCAATGCTTTCTACTCTTTGGCTCAATCTAGCCAAATCTTCAGCCTTAACCCTTTTCAATTCTTCCAGCTTTTCATGACTAACCGATGTTAAGATGTTCTCAATGTTTTTAACTCTGTCTCTCAGGTCTACAAGCTCAGAAGAACTTTCCATCATTTTCTTGATTTCTAACGTGAGCGCATTCTCAACCATCACCAAATCTTCCAAATCTTCTAACCTTTTTTTCAACTCTTCTAGACCAGCTTTTTCAAGACTCTTCTCAACAGATTTTATCCTTTCTTCTAGCTCGCTTACTTTCTTCTCTAAATGCAGAACGTCGATCCTAGAATCCTTGCCAGGCAAAAACCCACCTAATGATATATTTGTGTTAGTACAAGGTTATTTTTTTCGTTCCAAAGCCAAAGACCCCAGATAAGGACGACAGCCAGAATTAATCCTTCTCTCCACAATAAAGTGTGAACGATTTCAAAGTAGTTTAGACCATACCTCAAAGCCACGAGAATAGTAGTAAGTATGCGAAAAAAGTTAATGAAGAATATTGTTGGGATTGCTATTCCTATGAACTTTAGCTTTTTTCTCAAGCTTTTGACTGGTGTGGCTATGGCAAGTGCTACCAAAGCATACATACTTTTCCAGCCAGTAGAGTCCCAGGAGACTTCAATAGAATAAAACTGGTTTTTGTCAGCAGTTATTATCACCGAATCTTTTTGGATAGCAGGATAACCGAGTAGTATTAGTGAGTTCTTGGTTAAACCAGCAAGAAAATTTTGTAAGGGTGGGAAAGAAAAGTTAAAATAAATTACAATGTACATAGGTATTGCTAGTAAGTTAAATTTTATTAAAAAGAGAAGAATGGTTAGTAGTTTTCTTTCCTTTTTCTGTAGCTTTCTAGCCATTTTATCAGTCCAGACTTTCTAACTTCTGCAAGAAGACTTTCAAGCTTATCTTCTTTAACACATTTCACACCCTCAACATCTTGAACAAATTCTTTTTCTAACTTTATTACTGGAAATTCTAGGTTGGCAATGTTAATCTCTTCCTCACTTTCTGTTACAAGAGCTCTTATACCGAAATTGTTTAACACGTTAGCATTGCTAAGAGAGTTGCAATATACTACTCTGTTTTCCAGGCCTAAAAGCTTGTCCAGCTTTTCCAGTTCTAAACTATTTATGCTTTCTAGCTCAACAAGAGGTTCAAACTTTTTCATTCTTATCCTTTCAAACTTTTTTAAGAGGTTGTTAGCTCTTTTCAATTCTTCCAATTCTTTTTTACACTTTTCCACCTCTTCTAGGTTAAGTTTAATTTTCTTGTAAGTCAAAAGTTCAGCTTTTCTTTTTGAGAGAACACGAGTAAGAATTTCTAATTCCTTTTTTGCTTCCTCGAGTTTTCTTTCTTTTTCTTCTAAAACCTTTTCTATTTTTTCTTTAGGCTTTTCTATTTTTTCTTCAGGTTGCTCTCTTTTTCTTGTCATCTCTTCAACAATGCTTTCAACGTTTTCTTTACCTTCTTTCAACAGCTTTTTAACTACTTCTTCAAAAAGCTCAGAAGCACCTTTCTTAGAAAGAAGATGGCTTACTCTTGCAAAGAAACTTCTATACTTTTTCCATGCTTTTACACAAGCAGCTAGTGCGTCTACTTCATGCTCGTTGCTAGCTTTATGGACAAAAGTTTTAACGAGTTCTTGTTTTTCGAGCACAGAAAACGATATTTCTGGATAGAAAATTTTACAGCCAAAGGAGCTCGCCAATTTTTCTACACTCTTTGGTGGGGGGTTCACGTCTGTAGCAATTATAATTGGTCTGCCAAAATTTAAAATAGTCTTCACAACCTCTTCTCTTTTCCAATCTCTTTTGCTGTGAAGGTAAAGTAGTTTGCCGTTAATATCTACTATAGCTATACCTGTGGTTGTTCCAGGATCAATTCCTACTATGATGTTCTTAATCAAGAATCACCACTATATTTTTCAGTTAAAACTTTTCTTATTTTTGATGCAAGCTTTTCTCCTATTCCCTTAACTTTTCTTAAATCTTCTTCTTTAGCATTAAAAACTTTTTCCACACTTCCAAAATGTTGTAGAAGCCTTTTAGAGAGTATGCTGCTTACACCAGGAATGCTTGCAACTATCCTTTCCTGCAAGAGCTTTAAATCTTTTGGCTTCTTCTTCACTTTAAATCCAACTTCTTTTTTGTTTTCTTCCTGCTCTTTTTTGGCAATCCAATAGATACTTCTTGCTGTATCGTACGGATTTCTTGTACTTATCAAGCTTATACCAAAATCTACTATCAGAGTAGCGATGGCAGCTTTCAAGGCATTTTCACTTATTTTTCTGTTTGAGTAACCTTCTATCAGAATTAAAGGTCTTTCAAAATTTTCTTTCAAAAGCTTAGCTTGTTCAAAAATTCTACCGTCTATAATAGAAGATACAAAGTCTGAATGAGTTTTTCTTTCTATGGCTATTCTCTTTTCAGAGCAAATGAAATCTCCTACTTCTAGCTTCATCTCGTTCACGACAACATTCATGCTATTTAGGCATTGGATGACGTCCTTTTCTCTGTAATCAGCAATTACTACGATTTTCGAAGGTTTTAGAATCTTTTGTGTTTCCATCATTTTAACCAGTCTATCAAAGTCCTTTCCCTTTTCACACCATTTTCTTTCATCTTGTACAGTATTTTTTTCATCTTCTTTTCTTTTCTAAAGGCTGCCCAGTAGTATGCTTCATCTTTTGTACCTTTTGTAATTAAAAATATTATTTTGCCAGCTTTGTGTCTGCCTACTCTACCTTTTCTTTGGAGTGCGCGAATTTCGGAAGGAACAGGCTCGTAGAAGACTGCAAAATCTGCATAATAGTCTAGGCCTTCTTCGCCTATGCTACTTGCTGCTAGAACATTAAACTTTCTTTCTTGAAATTTTTTTAGAGTTTCTATTTGCTGTTGCTGACTCATTCCTTTACCTTCTTTTAGAGCTTGACCTATGAGGATAGAACTTTTTATACCATTTTTTATCAGAACCTCGTTTATTTTTTCCACAGTAGAGCGGTAGTTGGCAAAAATTATGATTCCAGAGTTTGGATTTTCTCTCAGTATATCTTTAACTATAAAAACGACCTTTTCTAGCTTGGGGTGTTCAGTTTTATGCTTTAAGCTTTCTACAATTCTAAAAGCTTCTCTTATTCTTGGGTCACTAGCTAACTTTCTGTCAGTCTTCTTTCTACTTCTAAAAACCTTTTTTAAGAATTCGTAGAGGAATAGCATTCCTTGAGTTTCCAAAAGCTCTATAGCATGCTCAATTTTTACTGCCCCTGCTACATGGAGTATAGGCCAATAAGCCTGCTTCCCTCCACGCATGTAGCTAGAAATCACTTCCTTTTGCAAGTCTAACAACATCTTTTTAGTTGGTCTGGAAGTAGAAGTATACTTGTGCTCTTTCAGCCATGCAAGCTCTTCATTCAATACTTCCTCTAGCAAAGCTTTTACCTTTTTGAATTCTTCAGGCAATTCTACGTAGATAAACTCCCTTTCTACAGGCATTATATACTTTTGTAAGTCTTCGTCCGATTCTGTCCTTATTTCTACTGCTTTGATGAAAAGGTTATCGCATATTTCTCTAATTCTTTCCGGAGTTCCGCCGGGCGAGGCTGTTAGTCCAAGTATTAATGGGTACTTTGACTGAAGCATGTACTTTTTTGCTATGTAAGGGTAAGCATACCTCTTCACTGCTCGATGAACTTCATCAAGAACAACAAGGGAAAAATTTTCTAAGCTCAATCTTCCGTTTTCCAAGTCGTACTGGATACATTGAGGAGTAGCAGCTATTACCCTTGCTTTTTCGTACATTTCCTTTCTTTTTTCTGGGCTTACTCTCCCTGTTACCAACACTATCTCTTCAGGATTTATCCTCGTAAAATTTTCAAAAGTTTTTTTATGCTGAGCAGATAAGGGGCGAGTAGGACTAGCTATAAGAATTTTGGTATCTGGATAATTTTGCAGTCTTTTAACCCCTACTAAAAGCGAAATGATAGTTTTTCCTGTGCCAGTTGGTAGAACAACAAGAGTATTTTTTGTGCTTGCTGTTTCAGCTATTTTAAGCTGATATTCTCTTGGTTGTATCAAATCTGTTCTTAAAAGTTCCATACAACTCTCAATTCCAATTGCTACTATTTAAATTTTTGTTTAGAAAATGAATTTTTCTTCTAGAATTCTTGCCGAACCTCCTACAGACTTTATCAGAAGAGCTACTTTTATCAAGTCAGAAAGATTTTCATGCTTCCAGACTGAAAATTGTATCATTTCAGCGTTCATCCTACGCAAGCTCAAGTTTACACGTTTTCTTTCTAAAGCTAAATCTCTTGGTATGTCAAAAGCTAGAATAAAACTCATTTTTATCGTGTTGTTTATTTTTCACACGTGTGAAATATAAGCTTTTTGGTAGTTCACTTCCAGACCTTCGATAAGTATAATGCTTTAGAAAGGCAATTTACTATTAGCATGGTAGAAGAAGAAAACATCCTCCAAATGATAATAGAGAAAGAAAGCTGGGAAGAAGTCATTTACTACATAGTAAGCGTTGAAAATTTAGACCCTTGGAACATAGATTTAGTAAAGCTTACAGACAGCTTTATTCGTTATCTAAAAGCAGTAGAAGAGCTTGACTTTAGAATACCTGCAAAAATAGTTTTCGTTGCTGCTATTTTACTAAAGCTTAAAGCAGACTATCTTTCTATTTTTGAAGAAAGAGAAGAAGTTACAGAAGAGGCAAAAACTTTTGAAGATTTGGGAATAGATTCAAACCTTGTCCAGTTGAGCCACCCCATAAAAAGAGTACCAAAAAGACAAGTAACTCTTGATGATCTCATAAATGCTCTGAGAAAAGCCATGGCTGTAGAAAAAAGAAGGGAAGAAAGAAAGCAACTTTTTGCAAGAAGACTACAAGCAGCAATTCCGACAGAAGAGGACATAATAAAAAGAATAGAAAGAGTTATGCAGGAGATAAATGAGCTTATGAAGAAGCTAAACTTAGAAAGGATAGAGTTCAAGCAAATAGTGGAAGAATGGAAAAGAGATAAAATAGTAGAACATTTCATACCAGTATTGCACTTAGACCAAGAAGGGAAGATAGAACTTCAGCAACCTGAAATTTTTAAGGAAATTTGGATATCCAAGAAAAGGTAAAAAACTTAAATATTTTTAATTTTTAAATTCTCTGTATGTATTGTCCAAGATGCAAAAGTCAGCTTAAACCATTGTACGACAAAGACGATCCATTCTCTGTAGAAGGTTATGCATGCTTCAATTGTGGAAAAAAGTACGAGAAGTCTTTTGCAAAAGTCTGCACCGGAAATTCTATAAAATACTCGATAGTTGTAAAAAATTTGCTAAGAAGAAAACCATACTTAGAGAAAGATAAAGATTCTCTCAAGGAGTTAGCAAGAGATGAACTGAAAATCTTAGGGATTGATTTGAACACCAAAAGGGTTGGATATTTAACTAAGTCCATCAAGAAAATTTTAGAAAACAAAAAATAGCTTCACTCCAACTCTTTTTCTACTTCTGCTACATCCTTGAAAGTGTCTATACTTTTCCAAAACCCTTCATACTTGAAAATCTTTAGTTGCTCGTTTGGAAAAACGTCCCTCTCTAAATCACCTTTCGCCGGCAATTTTACTGACTTGTTCATGAGGTATATCCCTGCGTTTATCCAATATGGCAACTTTGGTTTTTCATGAAAAACTACTTTTCCTCCATCTTCGCTTATTACACCAAACGGACATTTTAAAGGAGTAACTACGATAGAAAGTCTTTCGTGTATTTTTTCAAATTCTTCTAGGTTCAAATCAGTTATTATGTCTCCGTTTATTACCAAGAAATCTTTGCTTTGTAAAAGCTTTTTAGCCTTATTCACGGCACCTGCCGTTCCTAATGGCGCACTTTCAACAGAATATTCTACCGAATTCCCTAAATACTTCTTTAACACATCATACTTATACCCACATGCAACAATTATCCTTGTATAGCCATTCTTTTCCAGCCAGTCAAGCTGATAGTCTATCAAAGGCTTATTCTTTATCATCACTAGACTTTTTGGTATTGTTTCGGTCAAAGGCTTAAGCCTAAGCCCTTTCCCACCTGCCAATATCACTGCTTCCTTCATAATTCTAAGTTATCTTTGGTTTATAAAATTTGCTGAAGGCTAAATTTATTGGAAGAGAAAAAATATATTATGAACAAAAAGGCTCTGATAGAAGCTGCCCTCTTTGTTTCAAGCAGTCCTTTGTCTCCTGAAAAGTTATGCGAAATAGCTGGAATAAGCAAGGAAGAACTAGAGGAAATTCTAGAAGAAATTGCAAGCGAATTACAAAGTATAGAAAGGGGAATAGAGCTTGCCCAAACCCCAGAAGGTTACGAACTAAGAATAAAGCCTGAATATAGAGGTAAAGTTGCAAGTCTTGCTCCTTTTTCAGACTTGTCGGATGGTATGTTAAGAACTCTTTCTATAGTAGTTTCTAAACAGCCAGTGAAACAGTCCCTAATAGTTCGTTACCAAGGGAACAAGGCTTATGGTTACATCAAAGCATTAGAAAAGAAAGGTTTGATCAAGACTGAAAAATTTGGGAGGACTAAGCTTGTCTCAACTACTGAAGATTTTGAAAAATACTTTGGAAAAAGTAAGGAGGAAATAAAAAGTAAGCTAGAAAAATTTAGTTCTTCTCCGTGAAGAAAAGTGTATTTTTAGCCTAAAACAAATTATTAATGATGATCTTTGTAACCAAGTTTGACGGAAGAAAACAACCTTTCCTCAAGTCCAAAATAGTAAAAACTTGTTTAAGAATGCATGCTACTTATGCCCAAGCTAAGGCAGTCGCTGACAAAATAGAAAAAGAAGTATACGATGGTATACCAACCCACAAGATTCTCTCTATGGTTTTTGCTTACATGAAAAAATTCAAGCCTGAAATAAAGTACCAGATAGACTTGCGCGAGGCAATAAGCTTGCTAAGACCAAAGCCAGATTTCGAAAAGTTTGTTGGTCTTTTACTAGAGTCGCAAGGATATTCAATCGAACAAAACCTTATAATTCCTGGTAAATGTGTGGAGCATGAAATAGATGTTGTGGCAAGAAAAGGAGACGAAACTGTATACGTGGAAGTAAAGCATCACATGAACCACCACACGTACACCGGACTTGATGTTTTTCTCGAAGCAAACTCTACTTTTGAAGACTTGAAAGAAGGTTATAAGGAGAGAAAGCACAACATCAACTTTACAAAAGCATTAGTAGTTTGTAACACAAAAATTTCTGAACATGCAAAAACTTATGCTGACTGCAAAGGCATAGGCTACATGGGATGGAAATTTCCAGAGCAGAGGGGACTAGAATCCATAATAGAAGAAAAGAAGCTCTACCCAATAACAATGCTGAAAAGCTTAGACCCAAAAGTAGAAGTAAGGCTTGGTGATTATGGTATTGTCTTGTTAAAGCAGATTATAGAGCTTAAGTTGGAAGAGTTGGAAAAAATTACAAAGCTTCCTTCCAACAAGGTAAAAAAGCTACTCGAAGAAACTAAAAAGATTCTTTACCCTTAATTTCTTTGTAGTACTCACAATAATCTTTTAAGGGGCAAATGCTACACTTAGGCTTAACAGTCCTGCAAACATCCTTACCAAACTCTACAAAAAGAAGGTTCACGCTTCTTCTAAGCTTGACTGGAATTAATCTGTGTAAATCTTCTCTAATCTTCTCAGGATCTTCGCTCTTAGTTAGACCAAGTCTTCTGCTTATTACTGCAACATGCGTGTCAACAGCAACAACATCTTTTCCGTATCCGTAAGATAAGACTACATCTGCTGTCTTAAAGCCTACACCTGGCAACTTGAGCAGTTCCTCTCTTGTTTTTGGGACCTTTCCTTTATAGCTTTCCAAGAGAATTTTACAAAGCTCTTTAATCCTTTTAGCTTTTTGCCTGTAAAACCCAACAGGATATATGAGTTTTTCTAGCTTCTTAGTAGATAAGCTAAGAATCTCTTCCGGACTTCTTACAGCATTGAAAAGCTTTTTAGTTGCCACTTCTGTCGTTTCATCCTTAGTTCTTTGAGACAAAATACATGCTATTAACATAATAAAAGGATCTTCCTTTCTAGGTCTGACTTTATACTTCCTGTTAAGTATTTTAATTATCCTTTCAACCTTTTTGACCATTACGAATAATTAACTTTCAGGAATTAAAAACTGTTGAAGTTCGCTCTCTTTCTCCCTTGCAACTTCCATTTAATATAAAGGAATTTTTAAGCTTTTTTAAAGCTGCTCTATATCTATACTTACCCAAATAAAATATATCGGTGTTAAAATGAGTTATGAAAATGTTTTTGGAAAGTTGGACAAGAAGATACAAAATGGTTTAAGAAAGTTTAAGATAGCCGAACCTACACCAATCCAACAACTAGCTGTAGAACCTATACTTGCTGGCATAAGCTGCTTGCTCATTTCTGAGACAGGCACTGGTAAAACACTTGCTGCTTTGCTACCAATTTTCCATCTTTGGCTGAAAGAAAAGCCTAAGCCTATTAGCATTCTTTACATCTCGCCGATGAAAGCGTTGAACAGAGACTTGTTGTTACACCTACAAGAATGGGCAAAGGAATTAGAAATGGAAATAGCTGTAAGACATGGCGATACTTCTTCTTACGAGAGAAAAATGCAAAAAGAGTTCCCAAACGACATGATGATAGTTACTTTAGAAACTTTACAGCCTATACTCACTGGTAAAAAGATTAGAGAGTATTTAAGGAACGTTAAATGGGTTGTTATAGATGAGGTGCACGAAATTGCAGACAGTAAGCGTGGTGTGCAGTTAGCATTAGCACTGGAAAGGCTGAAAGAGTTGTGCGGAGACTTCCAGCTTATCATGTTAACTGCAACAATAGGTGAGCCTGAAAAGGTCGCGAGCTTCTTTGCAGGTGGTAAATTGGTAAAAGTAATTAAAGCAACAAGCGAAAAAGCCATGGAAATAAAAGTAATAAACCCTACACCAACAAAGCAAGATAGAAAGATTGCCCAAAAAATATTTTCTTCTGTTGAGACTGCTGCAAGAGTAAGAAGTATAATGGAGCTTATACTAAATTCACGCTCTACTCTAACTTTTACAAACACAAGAGAGTTTGCTGAAATCCTTTCAAGCAGGATAAAAATCATAGACAAGAAATTTCCAGCAGCAATTCATCACTCAAGCCTGAGCAAAGAAGTTAGAATAAAAGCAGAAAAAGATTTCAAGGAAGAAAAGCTGAAAAGTATAATCTGCACGAGCAGCTTGCAACTTGGAGTTGATATAGGAAGCGTTGACTTAGTTTTGCAATACATGAGTCCAAGAGAAGTTACTCAGCTTGTCCAAAGAGTTGGAAGGAGTGGCCATGAATTGCAAAGAGTCAGTAGGGGAATCATTTTAACAACCAACGAAGATGATATTTTTGAGTCAGCAGTGATTGCAAGAAAAGCTCTAGCAAACGAGCTTGAAACAATAAATCCTCATAAAAATTCTTTGGATGTTTTGGCGCATCAACTTGTAGGGCTTACGCTAGATTTTGGAACAATAGAACTGGAAAGAGCTTACTCTTTAGTGAAACGCTCTTATCCTTACAAGGATTTAAGTTATGCAGAATTTTTAGAAGTTTGCAAACAACTTGAAAGACTTGGTCTAGTCTTTCTTAACAACCATCTAAAGAAAAAAAGAAGAGGTTTTGAGTACTATTTCTCACAACTATCTACAATCCCTTCTTTAAAGCAATACAAAATTTTCAACACGCTAGACAAGAGTTTTGTTGGTGTGTTGGACGAAGAGTTTGTAGCATTGCATGGCGAACCAAACACTACTTTTATAGTCAAGGGAGAACCCTGGAGAATACTCTCGGTAGAAGAAGATAGAGTTTTAGTGGAGCCCAGTAACGATTTGGAAGCAGCGATACCAGGATGGGAAGGTGAGCTGATACCTGTAAGCTTTGAAGTAGCACAAGAAGTTGGAAAATTAAGAGGAATTGTAGCAGATATGATAAGACAAAAGTCTGAAGAAGAAGTAATCCACTGGATTACAAAAAATTATCCAGTGGATAAAAATTGTGCCAAAAGCATAGTTAAGATTATTAAAAAGCAGAGTAAGTTTGGCATTGTTCCAACTGACAAAATTATACTGGTAGAAGATTTTGAAAACTTAGTTGTCTTGCATACATGCTTTGGTACAAAGGTCAACGAGACTCTAGGAAGGTTCTTGACAGCAATGCTCTCTTCAAGGCTTGGCTCTGTAGGTTTAAGGACAGACCCTTACAGGATAATGCTACAGTTTCAGCAGAAAAACTTGAAAGCAATAGAAGAAGTTCTGTACAACACCAAGCCGGAGCATTTTAAAGCTTACTTAGAAACTAGTTTGAGCAAGAGCGAACTCTTTGAATGGAAGTTTGTTCATGTTGCTAAAAGGTTTGGAGCTATAGCAAGCGATGCAGAATACGGAAAAGTTAGCATGAGAAGAATAATCGAAGATTATGTAGGTTCTCCAATCTACAAGGAAACTTTGAGAGAGCTAGAAACGGAAAAGTTAGATATAGAAAAAAGTGTGGAAATCCTGAAGAAGATCCAGAGTAAAGAAATTCAAGTCCTCTTTAAGTCAGGACTATCACCTTTAGGAAAGCTTGGTGTAAAGTACAAGTATGCAGAAATAGTTGGACCAGGAAAACCTGAAAAAGAAATATTTGAACTTTTCAAGCAAAGATTGCTAAATACGCAAGTAAAGCTTGTTTGCATGAACTGTGGAGAATGGGAGCAAACCTATACAGTAGGAAAGATTTCCAAAGAAATCGAATGTAAGAAGTGTGGTGCTAAACTATTAGCAGTAGTCAGACCAAGCTCTAAAGTCTTAAAGGTCGTTAAAAAAGGTTTGAAAGGTAAGCTGACGCAACAAGAAAAGATAGTATACCAAACGCTTATGCAAAAGGCCGACCTTTACTTAGTCTACAAGCTAAAAGCAATAAAAGTGTTGGCCGGAAGAGGGATAGGACCGAAAACTGCTAGAAGAATTCTTGCAAGATTTCATAGAAACGATGAAGAACTTTTGAAAGATGTTTTGGAAGCTGAAAGAAGTTTTATTAGAACAAGAAAGTATTGGTTTGTATAAATTTATTCACTACCCCAATTAAACCAAATTATTTTTCCTGCTTCTATTTTTATTTTTCCTAGAAAGTTCCATTTAGAAACTTTCGTCTCGTTTTTAAATGGTTGGATGAACGAGCCAACATAGCTATCTGTATTATGAACTGCTTTAAAGTACAAAATCAATAGAAGAAGAAAAATAAGAAAAATCAAGAGCCAAGCATACTTCATGCTATCACTAATACTTTGCAACTACAACATAGCTCCCTGGATAAGCTAGTGCACAAAAAGTTCCGTTTGATAGAATTGCTGAAGATAGTACCTTGAAAGCATATCCTAAGCTTTCGTTGTAGTATATAGAAGTTCTGCAAGTGCTGAAGGTAATGTTTGCTGGCAACTCTAAGTATTGAGATAAAGACTTGAACTGAGAAGGTGTAGTATTTTCTGGAAGCAGCCAGATTTCAGCAGGTCCCCAACTATACTCTCCTAGTCTAAACTTTATCGAACCTACTACCATACCAAAGTCTGTCACTACTTCTTGAGATCCTAAGTCTGTAATTTGGCCCTGGTAAATGCTAATGCTTATCGCATTTGCTGCTGCTGGAACTAAAGTAAGCAAAGCTAACAGAAATATTTTCTTCTTCATGCTTAAAAGTAAGCTAAAGAACGCTGATATAGAATTGTAACAACTCTTAGTAGTGAACTAGTAAAGTCTTCTAGAATTTACAAGAAAAACCAAACCTTTATCTTTTCTTGCCTCAAACTCATAGATAGCCTGACGTCATATTCTATGTACTTCTTTCTCACATAATCAATAACTTCTTCTTTTGATACTTTGTATCCCCAGATAATAATAGTTTTAGTTTCGTTAGGGACGTGGTCAATTTCCTACCTAATTCTTTCCGCTCTATACTTATCTAGTCTTAAACTGATTAATAAACCGTTTAGCTCCATAATTCGTACTCACCTGTAAAAGCTTATAAAACTTGTATTGCTAACAGAAATAGACAAACCAAGATTAAAGCTAAAAAGAACTTTTTCACTTCTTCAGCAAGCTTTTCTGCACCAACCCACTTTATCAAGAGCCATTTACTCAAAGTATTTGTAGTAGCAGCTATAAGCATGCCGTTTACTGCAACCGAAGGGGAAAGACCAGAAGCTGATGCTGTTGCCAATGATATGGTTATAGCATCTACCTCTACCAAGCCATTAAGAAGAGCCACAAGATAAATTGCTTCAGGGGCAAAATACTTCCTCACAAATTCCGTCAAGAGAAGGATGAAGATTAAATAAGCTAGAAAACCAAAAGCAGGCCTAAAAGCGAGCGGAGACCTGAGAGAAATGCTAGCTTTTTCTTTTCTACTTTTCTTCCAAAGCAAGTAGCTCAAGGATATACCCAAACCTCCTACGAGTGAAAAAGGAATTATTGCTTGAACTAGAGAAATGTTAAAAATGAGTGAAATTATCACTTGACGGAAGAACATGAGGGAAGAAGCTATCACAACAGCAAAAGCAGAAGAGTATAAAAGTCTTTTACGTTTTTTAACATCGTTTGCAACTACAACAGCAAGATGAGTTGAGCTAGAAAAACCGCCAAAAAGTCCTGTTAGAGCTAGGCCATGACTACCCAAGGCTTTAATTGCAACGTAAGCAAAAAAGCTTATGCCTAGAATTGTAACAAAAACAAGCCAGAGTACATAAGGGTTTATCGCAGGAAAAAGGTCTAGAGGTTTATTCGGGAGCAATGGTAAAATTATAAAAGCTATTATTGCAAATATCATAGCATCCTTTATCTCGTTTTTCTTAAGACCTCTAGCAAACTTGCGCAAAGATTCTTTTGAAAGTAGCAAGAGAGTAGTTATTACTCCTAACGATACAGAAGCAAGATAAGGATAATTTTCATAAAACACTATTACTCCTATGATAAAGGCAATGATAAAAGCTGTTCTTGTTGTTAGCCCAACCTTTTTAGCTTTTGCAAATTTTAAGCCATAGCTTACTATTGCTATAGAGCAAACAGTAGCTAAGCCTATGCAGATTGGTAAATAGCTTGAAAGAGTCTGGGAGAGGTAGCTTGTTAGCAAACCAAACAAGCAAGTAAGCATGAAAGTTCTCACGCCTGCAAAAACTTCTTCTCTCACTCTTCTTCTTTCACGCTCTATTCCTATCAAAGCACCTAAAGCTAAAGCAAGAAGAATTTTCTGAAGCAGGAAGATGCTTTCCATGAAAAAGATTTGGTTTTTGAATTTTATTAAGTTAGAAGTTGATCAAGTTTGTAATTTATAGGTTTGGGAGAAAATTTAGACTTTTTCTCTCTCCCCTCCCAACCAAAAAGTTATTTTTATTTAAAATGAAATTAAATGTGTGGCAGGCAAGTTTATAGTCATAGAAGGTATAGACGGAGCTGGTGGAGAAACTCAGAGCAAATTATTGTTCAAATACTTGCTAGAT
>Ga0185307_1000771_pt1 | contig 19164 bp, 18 predicted proteins | sample LHCtaG_FD_128010 | JGI IMG/M metagenome (GOLD analysis project Ga0185307, IMG submission 128010) | Hot spring microbial communities from Little Hot Creek, USA to study Microbial Dark Matter (Phase II) - LHC4sed_matched (SPADES... | ecosystem: Environmental > Aquatic > Thermal springs > Hot... | reverse complement strand
AACGCCCATGTAGCACGCGCTTACTATCGGGGGGCAGCTCACCCTGACGTGGACCTCCTTGGCCCCTCCCCTCCTCAATAGCCTCACTATCCTCCTCATCGTGGTCCCCCTGACTATGGAGTCGTCCACCAAGACGATCCTCCTGCCGTCGACCACGTCTCTGACGACGTTGAGCTTTAGGGAGACCATCTCGTCCCTGAAGGCCTGCCCGGGCATTATGAAGGTCCTCCCCACGTACCTGTTCTTCATCAACCCTTCTGCGAAGGGTATCCCGGACTCGAGGGAGTAGCCTAGGGCCGCCGTCCTACCTGAGTCCGGGACGGGGACCACCACGTCGGCATTGACTGGAAACCTCTTCGCCAGTTGCCTCCCCAGCCCCTCTCTGGCCTTGTAGACTGAGATCCCGTCGATCACGCTGTCCGGCCTCGCGAAGTAGACGTACTCGAACATGCACCTGGCCCTCCGAGGAGAGGATGCTATCCTCACCTTCTCCACGCTCCCCTCGCAGACCCTCACCAGCTCGCCCGGGCTCACCGGTTCGTACACACAACCGTCGAGGCCTGCCAGCGTGTCAAGAGCACAGGTCTCTGAGGCTATGACCACCAAGTCGTTGACCCTTCCTATGCACAAGGGCTTGAAACCTAGGGGGTCTCGATATGCGTAGAGCTCCCCCTCCTCGTTCACTAGGACTAGGGAGCAGGCCCCGTCTATCTCTGAGGCGGTGAGCTTGAAGGCCTCCACGTAGTCCATGCCGCACTCTACCAAGTTCCTTGCCAGCAGCTTGGCGAGGACCTCGGTGTCGGTGTTGGTCGTGAAGATAACGCCTTGCTTCGCGAGCTCCTCCCTTATGTCGAGGAAGTTCGTTATGGTGCCGTTGAACGCTAGGGCGAACGAGAACTTGGGGTTCTGGACTGCGAAGGGCTGGGCGTCCTCTACTGTGACACCAGGGGTCGTCGAGTACCTCACGTGCCCTATGCCCACGTAGCCTCTAAAGCTCGACAAGACGTCATTCCTCAGCACGTTGACCACTAGCCCAAGTCCCTTGTGGACCCTCAGCCCCCTCTCTTCTAACATAGCCACGCCAGCGGCTTCTTGCCCTCTGTGTTGGAGAGAGTACAAGGCCTTGTAGAGGGGCTCCGCTACTCTCTCCCTCGATATCGAGCAAATCCCGACAACGCCGCACTTCTCTCGTAGCTCTGATGCCATTCCTCGAAGACCACCAAATTAGCAAACTTTTGTATCGAAAGGATACGAGCGCACGCATATATACCTGTTACTTGCCCCGCTATGAACCACAGCATCATGGCTTTAGCTCGCGGGCTCGCTAAGCTTAAGTCCCTCAAATGGGTTTAGGCAAAGGGATTTGTGCAGGACCTCGTTAGCAGTCTTTGAGAGGTGCGCGCTCAATGCCGCCCCCTTTTAGGGGTTGCGCGTATCGTGGTCCCCCCTAGTAGCGGCGGAGGGTCGCTAAGTCGTGGAGGCCTACGAGATATCGCCTAAGGACCTCGAAATCCTCAAGGCGTTGAGTGAGTCCCCGAAGCCCATGTCCTCGTCGCTCATCAAGCGTGAGCTCGAGAAGAGGGGCGTCTTCGTCAGCGAGAGGACCATAAGGTACCACCTCAAGACCCTCGAGATGAAGGGCTTGGTCTCGAAGCACGACCAAAGGGGCAAGAGGGCCATAACCGAGAGGGGCTTGGACGTCTTGAGTAGCGCGCTCGTGTCCAAGAGGGTGGGCTTCGTCACCACCCGATTCTTATCGATGGCGTACTCGGTCACGTACGACCCGGACTCCAACACCGGAAGCGTGGTCGCCAACGTGTTGGTGATGGACAAGAAGTTCTGCGACAAGGCCTTGGAGCTCGTAGAGCTCCTGAACGACGCTGACCTGTTGCTCGCCCCATACGTAAAGGTGATAGAGGAGAACGAGGAGCACCACGGGATATCGATCTCGGAGGGCCGGGTGGCCCTCTTGACGGTCTGCGACTTGACGATAGACGGGGTCCTGATACGCTCCGGCGTTCCTGTCTTCTTCAAGTACGGCGGGCTCGTTCAAATGGTAAACAAGAGGCCCCTGCGCTTCGTGGAGCTCATATCCTATGAGGGGACGACGATACCGCCCCTCGAGCTACTGGTGCGTAGCAGGCTGACGTCCGTCACTAGGGTCTTGAGGACCGGGACAGGGACTATCCCAGCGGCCATGAGGGAGATAATAGCCGAGGCTAGGGACAAGACCGTCCAAACGATCTCGAAATTGAGGGAAAAGGGCTGGAAGGGCGTGCTCTCTATCTCGGCGCCAGACGAACCCGTCCTGGGGGTCCCGGTCTCCATGGGCCGCTTCGGCTTGTGCATGGTAGGCGGCTTGACGCTAGGAGCGGCCCTCTTGGAGGAGGGCGTTAGGGTCGAGGTCTTCGGCCCTCACTGCCTAGTCCCGTTGGAGACCATGAAGAAAGTGTAGAGGGTTGGGTCTAGAGCAGGTACTCGAGGACTTGGCCCTCCTCTTCGGGCAACGGTATGCCAGTGACCTTTGCCGCCCTCTCGCTTAGCGCCATTAGGTCGCTCCTGTCTATTAAGCTCAGCTTCCACTTCCTAGCCCCGGCCATCAACTGCTGGAGACCGATCTTTATCTTGTCTATGTAGGTGTAGAGGCCAATGGCCCCCCAAGGGATCTCCTTGAACCTCTCCCCGTACTTGACCTTGAGCTCCGGCACCGTTATGAAGAACTGCTCGGGCTTGTCACCGTAGAGGTCTCTGAAGTGCTTGGGGAGAGCGCCCTTCTCCGCCAGCTCGGCGAAGTACGAGGCCTTCATGACCGCCGTGAGCGGGGCCCTGCCCATGAGTATCGCCTTCACGTAGGGGCCGGAGCCGAAGTTGCTCAAGGCTATGGCCTTGAACATCTGGGTCTCGTCCACGAAGCCACCGGCCATCACTATGTCCGGCACGTGCCTGCCCTTCCTCCTCAATATCTCGCAGCCCTTCAAGACTTGGGCCTCTAGGTAGACCGTCGGGGTCCCCTGCTCGTTCATCATGGGCACCGGGCTCATGCCGGTGCCGCCTTCACAGCCGTCGAAGACCACGTAGTCGACCTTCGCCTCCGAGGCCACCTTCATGGTGAAGGCGACCGCTTCGACGCTGTAGGCCCCGGTCTTTATGCCTACCTTCTTCGCGCCCTGCTCTCTAAGCTTCTCTAAGTCCTCAATCACGTCCTTCTCTCTCGGCATCCCGACCCTGCTATGCCTCTCGAAGGTCTTGAAGACCCCTTGCCTAAACGCTTCTTGGACGTTCTTGTCCTCGGGGTCTGGTATGACTACGTACCCTCGCCTCTTCAGCTCTAGGGCCCTCTCGAGGCTGTTCAGCCTGACTTCTCCGCCAATGGCCTTAGCCCCTTGGCCCCACTTCCTCTCAATTACGTTGACCTCCAGCTTCGAGAGCGCGTAGACGTCGACGCCGAACCGCTGGTCTTCGACGTTAGTCTGGACCGCCACGTCGCCGTACTTACCGTCCCAGAACTTCCTGAAAGCCTCGACCCTCCTCTTGAGCTCCGGCGAGTGGACCACTTTTCCGTTCTCGAACTTAGCCTCGGGGTCCATGCCGCAGATGTTCTCCCCTATTACTATCATTATCCCCGAGAGGGCCGCGCCTATCGCTAGGCCCTCCCAGTGGACCCTAGCGACCTCCGTCGACCCGTAGGCGCCTATCACCAACGGCACCTTGAGCGGTATGCCCCCGACGCTCGTCTCGACGTCCGCGCTCGGGAAGATCGCTAAGTCCGGGTCGGGCTCTATGCCCTCAGCGCCTAATAGCCTCGCCTTGATGTTGAAGTGGGACCAGTCTAGGCCGTAGTCCTTGACCGAGGCAGCGGTGCTCCTGCCGAACGCGCTGGGGTCGGGGTAGAGAGCCTCCCGCCCTCTGAAGGCTGATAGCGAGATTTGGCATATGAACGGGCACTCCCTAATGCAGAGGGGGCACATGCCGCTCGCGGGGCTGGCGTCCTCGACCCTCGTGGCCGTGTCGGTCGTTGACATGGCGTTTAGGTAAGCGGAGTTCCTGAGAGGCGGACGACGCGGCAAGCAAGCTCACCTGGCCACTGGTTGCCAGTTACACTTTTAAACTTTCCTAAGGGAAAGAACTTAGAAGGGCGACCTCCTAATCCGAAGGGCGCCGTGATTGGTTGGTGTCGAGTATGGTGTACGTGGCGATAGTGGGCTACGGCGTCGGCAATTTGAGGAGCATCAAGAGGGCCTAGAGAGGGTAGGAGCGGCCCCGATTATAACCTCGAGCAGTGGTGACGTCGAGAAGGCGGACGCAATAGTCTTGCCCGGCGTGGGCTCTTTCAAGAGCGCCATGCAAAACCTCGGCCCAGTGCTTCGGCCACTGTGCGAGGCGATAGAGAAGGGAAGGCCCTTCTAGGCATATGCTTGGGGCACCAGCTTTTCTTCGAGTGGAGCGAAGAGGGAGGGGTGAAGGGGCTGGGCCTGATAGGGGACTTCGTTGACAGGCTCCCGAGCACAGTTAAGGTGCCGCACATGGGGTGGAACAGGATAAGCGTCAGGGCTTGAAGTCCGATAATCGACGGGATCCTAGATGGAGCCTACATGTACTTCGTGCACTCGTACAAGGTAAACCCAAGAAGGACGACGTTGTGATAGCGACCACGACCTACGGTTGCGACTTCCCCTCGATAGTTGAAGTCAAGCCCGCGTTGTTCGGGACGCAGTTCCACCCCGAGAAAAGCGGTGGCCACGGGTTGGCGATCCTCAGGAACTTCGTGAAGCTCGCCAGGCGATAATCGGGGACACGATCTCGACAAGACACGCCATCGGATCAGCCATTGACGAGGACTGACTCGGCAAGGAGTTGCCAGGTCTTCTCGTAGCATGAGGCGCGGAGTCGCGCCCTCTACTCCCACTCTATCGTAGCTGGGGGCTTGTTGGTTATGTCGTAGACGACCCTCGTGACCTCTGGTATCTCATTCGTTATCCTCGTCGATATCCTCTCGAGGACGTCGTAGGGGATCTTTGCGAAGTTCGCCGTCATGGCGTCTCTGCTCTCCACTATCCTGACGGCGACCGTGTAGCCGTAGGCCCTAGCGTCGCCCTTGACCCCCGTGCTCTTCGTGTCCGTCAAGACCGCGAAGTACTGCCACAGGCCCCTCGCCAGCCCGGCCCTCTCTATCTCCTCTCTGACGATCTTGTCCGCTCGCCTGACTATCTTCAACTTCTCTTCAGTCACTTCCCCTATCACCCTGACCGCTAGCCCGGGACCCGGGAATGGCTGGCGGTACACGATCTCGTCGGGTAGCCCCAGCCTCTTGGCTATCTCCCTCACCTCGTCCTTGTAAAGGTCCCTCAGTGGCTCCACGACCTTCTTGAACTTCATCTTCGACGGTAGCCCGGCTACGTTGTGGTGCGTCTTTATCTTGTCAGAGAACCTCCTAAAACCGGACTCGATTCTGTCCGGGTATATCGTGCCTTGGAGGAGGTACTCCGCGCCCACTTCTCTGGCCACCTCTTCGAAGACCCTCACGAACTCCTCCCCTATGATCTTCCTCTTCTGCTCGGGGTCCGTGACGCCCTTCAACCTGTCGAGGAACCTCTTCTTGGCGTCCACGAATATGAAGTTCTTTATGGCCTTGCCGAAGTACTCCCTTATCTGCTCTGGCTCTCCCTCTCTCATGAAGCCGTGGTCCACGAACACCGCGTAGAGCCTATCGCCTATCGCCCTAGCGGCCAACACGGCAGTAGTGCTCGAGTCTATGCCCCCGCTGAGCGCTATGATTGCCTTTCCGTCGCCCACCTCTCTCCTTATCTCCTCCACAGCCCTCTCTATGAAGTCCTCCATCACCCACTCCGGCTCGCACTTACACACCTTGAACACGAAGTTCTCGAGGACTTTCATCCCCTTGTCGGTGTGCACGACCTCTGGGTGCCACTGGACTCCGTAGATCGGCTTCTGTCTGTGCTTGAAAGCGGCTATTGGGCAGAGATCCGTGCGGGCCAGTACGTGGAAGTCGCTAGGAAGGCTTGTGACCGTGTCCGAGTGGCTCATCCACACCTTCTCGACCCTGTCGAGGCCCTCGAGTATGTCGTCGAAGTCCTCTATGTAGACGTAGGTCGTGCCGTACTCCCCCCTCCCTAGGCTCTCGACCTCGCCGCCGAATGCGTGGGCCAAGAGCTGGTGGCCGAAGCATATCCCTAGCATCGGCACGCCTAGCTCCATGAGCCTGAAGTCGAATTTAGGAGAGGACTCCGAAAGGACGCTCAACGGGCCGCCGGACAGTATCAGCCCCTTGACGTTGACTTCTGGCGGTAGCGACTCTATCTCTTCGTACGCCTCGTCTCCGTGAACCACCTCTGAGTAAACCTTGCACTCCCTCACCCTCCTTGCTATGAGGTGTGCGTATTGGCCCCCGTAGTCGATGACTACTATGCAGTCCATTCTTCCACCGGCTTTCATCTCTAGGGTCTCGAACCGGTACTTTAGGTTTGTCCGGTGCCTGCTTAAAGCGCTTGCCGGGGTGTAGGTCTTTGAACAAATATTTGAGGAGCACGGTTATATGTTAAACTTTGTTTAAAAATACTCATCAGAGAATTGAACTTTTGTATCGAGAGTCATCGTACTCCCTTCTTCGAGCGTCTAAGAGGGCAAAGCTTAAATGACCCCTGCCTTGTTCACTTGGGCTGTTTGGGGGCACGAGGATTGCCCTACAAGAGGAGGCCCGACGGGGGTTACGAGCCCATCACGATGAGCACGTCAGAAGTCCTAGGACAGCTAGACAAGGACGGCGTGAAGTTCGTGGCCTTGCAATTTACAGGGCTCACTGGCAAGTTCCACCAGACCCTAGTGCCTAGGAGGGTTATTGAGGAGGAGATAATCAACGAGGGCTTGGCGAGGCTCGACGGGTCATCAATAAAGGGCTTCGCCGAGGTCCAAGACTCCGATCTCGTGCTAAAACCGGACCCCAACACGTATGCTGTCCTGCCTTGGTCGAGCGGGAACTCGAAGACTGCTCGCCTCATATGCGACGTGTGCTGGGGCTTCGGTCGCGGGAGGCTGGAGAGAGACCCTAGGTACATCGCGCAAAGGGCCGAGGAGCACTTGAAGGCCAGCGGCTTCACGGCCTCTTACTGGGGCCCCGAGGTAGAGTTCTTCGTGTTCGAAAAGGTCACGTGCGACGCTCTCAACCCGTATAGGGGCCAAGCGTACTACATATCGTCTAGGGAAGCCTCGTGGAACTCCGAGCTCCAAGCCGGGTACCCGATAAGGTTCAAGGACGGCTACTTCGCACCCCCACCTCAGGACACTCTGCTGGAGCTGAGGAACGAGTGCGTGAGGATACTTGAGGAGTGCTTCGGGATCTTGTGCGACGCCCACCACCACGAGGTCGCAACGGCGGGGCAGTGTGAGATAATAATGTACAGGGACGCCCTCGTCAACATGGCCGATAGCGTGATGACGTACAAGTTCGTGGTGAAAAATGTCGCGAGGTCCATGAACTTGGTGGCAACGTTCATGCCGAAGCCCATATTCGGTGACAACGCCTCGGGGATGCACGTAAACGTGAGCCTCTGGAGGAACGACGTGAACGTGTTCTACGACCCCAACGACGGCTACGCCGAGCTGAGCCAAGTCGGCAGGTACTTCATAGGCGGGCTGATGGAGCACGCTAGGTCTCTGGCCGCGATCACCAATCCCACGACCAACTCGTACAAGAGGCTCGTGCCAGGTTACGAGGCCCCCGTGTACGTGGCTTGGAGCAAGGCCAACAGGTCCGCTTGCATAAGAGTCCCAGCATATCATAAGGGAGGCCCGAAGGCCGCTAAGGGCAAGAGGGTCGAGTATAGGCCTCCAGATCCGTCGGCGAACCCCTACCTGTGCTTCGCGGCGATACTGGCCGCAGGATTGGACGGGATAAGGAAGAAGATAGACCCTGGGGACCCCGTGGACGAGAACATCTACCTGCTGACGCCCGAGAGGAGGAGGGCTTTAGGCATAAAGGAGTTGCCGGCCAGCCTCAAGGAGGCCGTCGAGGAGTTGCGATCGGACATGGAGTACTTGAAGCCCATATTCACCAGCGAAGCCCTCGAGAAGTACATAGACATAATAATGGAGGGGCACCTCCAAGTAGCGATAAGGCCGCACCCCTACGAGTTCTTCTTGTACTTCGACGTCTGACGCTGACTGCTAGGCTCTTGCCCACGATGACTCATTTCCAGCCGTCAATGGGCTCCCGTCACTTAACTCTGCTGAGCAAGACCTTCAACATCTTCTTCCCATCGCAGAAGACGCCTTCTTTCTCAACCCTCAAAACTTTGTACTTTCCTCCCTCCTTCACGTAGGGGCTTTGGCAGATGCTCCACATGGCGCAACCGACGTTGTCGCACTTCCTCCTCTTGAACGTTATTATGGCGTCCTGGACGGCCATCTTAGCATCGAGCAGAGCCTCCACTTCCGCCTCGACGACCTTGGCCACCACGACCCACCCCTCTCTAAGGGGACATTTGTGCCTCTTCTCTAAGACCTCGACCACCTTGTACACAGTGTTGGGCTCAAGCTTGGTCACGCAAACCTCTCTCAGCTTGCAATTAGCGCAAGCCTCAGACGCCCCTTGAAAGATGAACTTGAAGCCAGGCTTCGCTTGGAGCTCACCGACTAGCGTCACTACGGGCTCCACGTCCACTGCGTCACCACCCAAAATCCGCGAGGAAGGCTTCACTCTATTACTCCGGTCACTCTCGCCAGTCTCTCAGCAGCCTCCCACGTCAAGCCTGTATCCCCCAGTATCGTGTACCTAGGCCTGATCTTGTGCGCTTCCACCAGTGCTCTTATCACGTGCTCGTCCTCCACACCGAGCTCCTTAGCCGTCGTTGGGGCGCCTATGACCTTGAGCGCCTTCTTAATCCTTTTCCAGTCGATGCTGTGGAGGTAGGCCATCATTATGGTCCCTACTCCACACTGCTCGCCGTGGAGAGCGGGCTTGGGGGCTATCATGTCTAGGGCATGCGAGAACATGTGCTCTGAGCCAGAGCAGGGCCTCGACGACCCCGCAATGCACATGGCCACCCCGCATGAGACCAGGGCCTCGATGACCACTCTGATGCCCTCTTCCTTGTGCGCTCCTATGAGCCTCGCATTCTTCATCACTAGCCTCGCTGACATCTCCGCCAGCGATGCAGCGTACTCGCCATAATATTCATTTTTCAACATGTGAGCAAGCCTCCAATCCCTAACCGCTGTGAGCTTGGCCAACACGTCTCCGCAACCGCTAGCCAAGAGCTTGTGTGGAGCGTTCATGATGACGCTCACATCAGCTATTATCGCTATGGGCGGCCTAGCTTTGATTGAATAAGGTGTCTTGAGATTTTTGAGGGATACCATCGGCGAGGCTATGCCGTCGTGAGAAGCAGCTGTTGGGACGCTAATGAATGGGGCCCCCATCTTGAAGGCCGCGTACTTGCCCAGGTCTATGGTGGTACCGCCGCCCACAGACACCACGAAGTCTGGCCTTGAGTCAAAGACATGCTTCAACACCTCCTCCCCTTCCTTGACGTCGTTGTCGACGACGTCGAACCCGCATGCTGTGAGGGAGTTTAACACATCCTTTGTAGCGAGGTTGCGCCCGGTCTTGCCGAGGAGGACGTAGGCCTTGCCTGAGAGTCCAAGGGACTTGGCCACTTCGCCGACGCTTTTAATTACGCCCTTGCCTATCAGGATCTTCCTCGGAAGCTCTATGTCGTGAGGATCTAACAAGGTTTGTACCCCACAGCCTCCCAGTAAAACTTTTAAATATGCATGCTTTTCTGTTGTTCGCCCAGTAACCTTCTATTAGCCAAACGCCTCTAAAGAAGGCCATGCACTTTGTGGTGTGCTAACAAATGTCTATGACAGGAGGGCTAAAAAACCACGCGTTTAAGGGGACTACTACAGTAGGGATCAGATGCACCGATGGAGTAGTACTAGTGACTGACAGGCGCGTAACCGCGGGCTTTTTCATTGCTAACAAGAGGGGGAGGAAGATCCTCCGGATAGACGACAAAATATACGCGACGATAGCGGGCGTGGTGGCTGACGCGCAAATGTTGATCGACAGCATTAAAGCACAAGTCAAATATCTCAAGGTCACGACCAAACAACCTCCATCTGTCAGGGCTGTCGCGAGCTTAATATCGAACCTATTGTTCTCGTCTAGATACTTCCCATACATAGTGCAGGTCATAGTAGCGGGGATAGATGATGAAGGCCCAAGGATGTTCAACGTAGATTTCTTCGGGACTATGACTGATGAGAAGTATATCGCGACAGGCTCGGGCTCGCCTCTGGCGCTGGCGATCCTAGAGACCCGGTATAGAGACGACCTGACGGTGAAGGAGGCGATCCCGATAGCCATCGAGGCCGTCAAGGCAGCCATGAAGTGGGACCCTGGCTCTGGAGAGGGCTTCGACGTGGTCGTAATATCCAAAGAGGGAGTAGAAGAGGTGCCTCAAGAAAAGCTCGAAAAAGGCTTGATGCAGTCCTTGCATTAACGGAAGGTAAGGAGATTGGTGCAACACAATCACTTAGCATCACTTAGAGAGGGGATATTAAAGAGCATACCGCCAGAGGCAGGCGTAACTAGGATAGAATTTGAGGGGCCTGAGATAGCGGTCTACGTCAAGAACCCCGCTGTCCTATTGTCGAGTGGAGACGTCGTTAAGACTGTCGCGAAGACCTTGAGGAAGAGGATAGTGCTAAGGCCCGACCCCGCCGTCAGAAAGGACAAGGAGGAGGCCAAGAAGATAGTCTACGAGCTAGTGCCGCCAGAGGCTGGCATAACGAACATCTACTTCGATGACGTCATGGGGGAGATGATAGTAGAGGCGAAGAAGCCCGGCCTAGTGATAGGCAAGAACAGCTCCCTCCTCAAACAGCTCCTCGCGTATACCTTTTGGAGGCCCATACCCGTCAGGACCCCGCCATTAAAATCGAGGTTCATAGAGTCAGTCTCGACGCTCTTCCACAAGAACAGCAATTACAGGTTCAAGATGTTAAAGGAAGTCGGGAGGAGGATCCACAGAACTCCCATCTACAAGGTAGACAACATAAGGATAACCGCCCTAGGAGGGTTTAGAGAGGTCGGCCGCTCGTCTATGCTCGTCGAAGTGGGAGAGGACAAGATATTGCTGGACTGCGGGGCCAAGCCGGGCGCGAGGGAGTACATAAACGAGTTCCCGGCGTTCTGGATTGACGATTTCGACGTGGACTCTTTAAGCGCCGTCGTGATAACGCATGCGCATCTAGATCACTGCGGAGCTCTGCCCCTGCTCTTTAAGTATGGATATCGAGGGCCCGTCTATTGTAGCGAACCCACCAAGATGCTCATGGCCCTCATACTAAAGGACTACTTGGACGTGGCCGAGAAGGAGGGAAGGACCCCGATTTACGGAATCAGGGAGGTGAAGATGGCCCTCCTCCACACCATAGCTTTGAGCCACGGAGAGGTCACGGACATAGCCCCGGGAGTCAAGCTCACGCTGCACAACGCGGGCCACATACTCGGTTCGTCGATGGTCCACCTCCACATAGGCGAGGGCCTCCACAACATAGTCTACACGGGCGACTTCAAGTACGGCAAGACGAGGCTCCTCGAGCCAGCGACGTACGTGTTTCCTAGGCTTGAGACCCTCATAATGGAGTCGACCTACGGAGGACCAAATGACGTAATGCCGTCCAGAGAGGAGACGGAGGCTAAGCTCATTGAGATAATAAATAGGACGTTAAGTCGTGGAGGTAAGGTGCTGATCCCGGTCCTAGCTGTCGGCAGGGCTCAAGAGATTATGCTGGTCTTGGCTAACGCCATTGAGAAGAGGCTCATACCCTCGGTGCCCATATACATCGAGGGCATGGTACAGGAGTCCACGGCAATACACACAGCATACCCCGAAAGCTTGGCCAGAGAAGTCAGGGACAAGATACTCTACGAGGACACGAATCCGTTCTTAGCTGAAAACTTCGTCATCATGACCAAGGGCCGTGAGCGCCTCGACATAGTTGAGGGCGAGCCTTGCATAATATTGGCCACCTCGGGCATGTTGAACGCAGGCCCTGCTCTTGACTATTTTAAGCTCATGGCCGAGGACGAAAGGAACTCCCTGATATTCGTCTCCTACCAGGTCGAGGGAACTCTTGGTAGGACCGTTCAAGAAGGGGCAAAAGAGGTGGTGGTCGATTACGTCGATGGCAAGCCACTGACCGTCAAGGTCAAAATGGAAGTCCACACTTGTGAAGGGTTCAGCGGCCACAGCGATAGGAAGCAGCTGTTGAGATTCGCGGAGAGGGTGACGCCAAAGCCCCACCGGATAATATTGTGCCACGGCGAGAACGAGAAGGCCATTAACCTAGGCTCAAGCATAGAAAAATACTATAAAGCCCCCGTAGACGTGCCCAACTTCCTAGACTCCATTAGAATACGCTAGGGACCTGTTACTGGGAGCGGACCTCCATCTGGGATGGAACCTTATTCGGACCTCGAATCATATCAAGCCCGCTCCTCTTAGCTTGTTCCATATTTTGTCACCAACGTAATGCAGGTTTTCGATGACCTTGCCTCTCGACATGGACGCTAATTCTGACTTATCGACTAGTGCGACGCCTACGCAAAGCGGTCTTTCACGCCTCTCATCGACTACGACTACCAAATCGCCCCTCGCAAAGTCTCCTTCAGCCCTGACTATGCCGGGGGCCATCACGTCGGCCCCGTTGACTATGTGTTTGACAGCCCCAACGTCTACGACTACCTTTGGCAGTTCTATCGCTCCATCCATCAAGGCCTTTATCGAAGGAATCAGCTTGCCGGAAACCTCTACAACAAGAGGTTTTCCGTCTAAGACGTATACGACCTCGTTTTTGCCCAGTTTGACGACCTCCCACTTAGACTTAACGTCCAAGGATCTCTTTAGCCTCAAGGCCTTCTCGATGGTTAACGCGACCTCTTTAGCCTCGCTCTTGCTCAAGACATGCCTATGCGCCCTAGACACGGCTACCGTCTTAAGCTAAGCTTTAAATACATATATCCTTATAAGCTAAAGCGAAAAAGGCTGAAAGGCTGGGCCCCTTATGTCAGAGACGACGTTAACGATATTGGCTTCATCGATAGGTAACCAAATATTCGTTAGACTTAAGGGCGGTAAGGAGTTTAGGGGGAGGCTGAAGAGTTACGATCAGCACTTGAACATAGTTCTCGAGGACGCCGAAGAGCTGAGGCAAAACGGCGAGCCCAAGAAGCACGGCTTAATACTAATAAGGGGCGACAGCATAGTCCTGATAAGCCCTGTGCCTAAGAGCTAGGGGGCTGAATCGTGGTCAAGGGGACGACGTCCTTCGGCAAGATGAACAAGGGGGCCACGCACATCAAGTGCAGGAGGTGCGGCAGGAGGGCCTACAACAAGAAAAAGCACTACTGTGCCGCGTGCGGCTTCGGGAGGTCCAGTCGATTGAGGAAGTACTCTTGGCAGAACAAGCCCCTCAACAGGGCTCACCGCTTGATCTGAGGAGAACTAGTAAGTGGAAACATTAATACCCAGCCCCATAATAATAATGGCTAGGGCCGGTAGATCAGCCTGGTGGATCGCCCGCTTGGCATGCGGGAGGTCGCGGGTTCAAGTCCCGCCCGGTCCACCATCCCCTTCTCCCCTTCTATAGCATTTCCTTATCGATGGCACGAAACCATGAATGGTGCGCATCAAACGAGAGAGCTGGGCCTCTGTAGCCGTTGCCACGTTAGAAAGGCCGTCCTTAGGCTGGGCTACGCTAGGATGAGCTTGTGCGAGGAGTGCTTCGTGAAGTTCGTTGAGCGGAAGGTCGAGAGGACGCTTAGGGAGTACGACATGATAGAGCGGAGCGACAAGCTCCTAGTGGCACTCTCGGGAGGCAAGGACAGCTCGGCACTCCTTCACATAATCAAGGGCCTAGCACCGGACATAAAATTGATCTGCCTACACATAGACCTAGGCGTCGAAGGCTTTTCAGAGCAATGGAGGCACAAAGCCGAGGAGCTGGCCAGCCAAGAAGGGGTCGAGTTGGAGGTAGTGAAGTTGAAGGACCTTCTTGGGTGCACAATAAGCGAGCTGGCCTTACGACATAGGAAGGTGTGCTCGCCCTGCGGTTTGGCGAGACGCTACATCCTAAACTACTACGGGAACCTGCGAGGAGCGACGAAAATAGCCACAGGCCACAACCTAGACGACGTGCTAGCAGTGCTATGGGACCTCTACGTTGCGGGGGACTTGCTGGAGGCCGTGAAGCTTCAGCCAGTCACAAGATTGACGCATCCAAAGGCGCTCCCGAGGATAAAGCCGCTCATCGAGCTAACGGACTTCGAGCTCAAAGCTTATGTCGATATAAAGGCCCTCCCCCACTCGCCTGCTCAGTGTCCCTTCGGTCGTGAGTCGAAGCTGAATAAGAGGAAGAAGCTCATAGACGCCATCGAGTCCATGCGCCCCTCCTTCAAGCACACGCTTCTCAAAACTCACATAAAGAGGGTCTCCCCCCTACTCAATCCCCTGCTCTCGTCTAGAGCCACCGATTGGAAGTCTTGCACGAGGTGCGGCATGCCATCCAAGGGGGAGGTGTGCGGCATGTGTCGGCTCAAGGAGCATCTGAAGAAGGGGTGAGAATACGTCGTTCACACAAAGCCCACGTGATCGATACTCATCGCACATCTTTGAAGTGTTACCCTCCGAGGGCAGGTCTTTGAGCTAAGGGATATTAAGGCGTCTATATGGAGAATAGAGGTACGGGGAGATCACGTTAACGCTCGCTTCTGCTCGCTTGTGGTGTTAATCTTGTCCATCGACGAAATAATTCAGAGGGTGCTATCGGCGAGGATCTTCAAGGACAGGGAGAAGCTCAGGCCCGACTACGTGCCTGAGAACCTCCCTCACAGAGAGGGGGAGATAAACAGGCTTGCCGAAATCTTGGCCCCAGCGGTCAAGGGGGCCAGGCCATCGAACGTCTTCATATACGGCCTCCCCGGGACCGGGAAGACGGCCGTCACGAAATACGTGTTAAGGAAGGTAGATGCTTTCGCGAGGGGATACTCCCACGACGTGAACCTAAAAGTCGCCTACATAAACTGCAGGAATGAGAACACGAGCTATCGCGTTCTCTTCAACTTATGTAACTACTTAAACGAGAGGGCCCCCTTTACCGGGCTATCCACGGCCGAGCTGTTTAGGAGGTTCATCAGGGCCCTCGATCGAGAGAGGAATCTGCTCTTCGTGGTCTTAGACGAAGTGGACTTCTTGGTCAAGGTCAGCGGGGACGACGTCCTCTACAAGCTCACGAGAATAAACCCAGACTTACACAACGCTAGGGTCTCAATAATAGGCATAACGAACGACCTTAACTTCGTCGAGTACTTGGACCCCAGGGTGAAGAGCACCTTGGGCGAGGAGGAGCTCATATTTAGGCCCTACACGACCGAAGAGCTCACTGACATATTGGCCGAGAGAGCCAGGCAGGCCTTTTGCGACGGAGCACTCGACGAGGCCGTGATACCCCTCTGTGCCTCGCTGGCCGCTCGTGAGCACGGAGACGCCAGGAGGGCTCTAGACCTGCTGAGGGTGGCTGGCGAGATAGCCGAAAGAGAGGGCTCCTCGAAGGTGCTCGAAGAGCACGTCAGGAAGGCCTACAGGGAGATAGAGAAGGACAGGGCAGTCGAGGTCGTAAAGTCAATGCCCCTCCACACCAAGCTCGTCACCGTAGCTGTCTACGTCGTGAAGAAGAGGAAGGGCGAAGCAACGACCGGCGAAATATACGAGGCCTACAAGAGTCTATGCAAGAGGCTCATGATCGACGAGCTCACGCAGAGGAGGGTAAGCGACATAATAAACGAGCTCGACATGCTCGGAATAGTCAACGCTAAAGTGACTAGCAAGGGCAGGTACGGTAGGACGAAGATAGTCAGGCTGGCGATAAGCGATAGAGCACTTGCAGAGGGCTTGAAGAGCGATCCGAGGCTTTCATCCATAGTCGCCGAAAGCGTGTAGTGCTATGGACTACGCGAGAATGCTCGGGGTCGAAGACGGCTCCTTCAACCCTCAAAAGCTCCAAAGGAGAGGTAAGACTGTTCTATGCGGCGTCTTGACGCACGGCTTTAGAGTGGAGGACGTGTTTCTGAGATTGATAGAGGTCGACGGGCTCGACGCTACTGAGAAGCTACTAGATATGACGAGCAAGTTAGACTCCCTTGACGTGGTATTGTTGGGCGGAGTGACCTTTGGGGGCTTCAACGTCATAGACCCTGTCGCCATAAACGAAGAGCTCAAAGTACCCGTAGTCGTGGTCACGACCGAGAGGCCGGACAACGAGGCCGTCCTAAACGCTCTGAAAAAGCACTTCGAAGACTGGAGGCTCCGCTACAGGGTCTTCGAGAGGTTGGCCTCAATAAGCCCGATCTACGAGGCGAGGCTTAACCCCAAAGAGAACCCAGTTTTCTTGGAAGTTGTGGGCATGGACTTCGATGAAGCGCTTGAGCTTCTCAAGAGAGTGACTATTAGGGGGAGGGCCCCTGAGCCCTTGAGGATAGCGAACAGGATAGCCAAGGCTGTTTCGCGAGCCCTTTTTATGCAAGCCGACCATAAGCAGTAGAATAGGGTCCCCACAGCAATCCCAGGTGTCGACTTTGGCCCCCCTCCATTTGAGAAAGGTTTTGAAGACGAAGAGCGGTAGCTTCCTCTTGGCCATCCCCAAAACTTGGGCTTTAAAGATGGGCTTGAGGAGAGGAGATCAATTGGTCGTCGAAGAGCTCGACGATGGCTCCCTCGTCATAAAGGCGAGAGCTGAGGCTGGGGAGGAGGGCGAGAAGCCCAGTGAAACGACGCTGGAGTACGGTGAGACGCTTGAGAGGGACGTGCTTAGCAGGTACTTGATAGGCTACGACATCATAAGGATTCTCTCAAAGACGAAATTGACGCTAGAGCAAAAAGATAGAATTAAGAGGGCCATAGCTCCGCTAGTGGGGGTCGAGGTCATTGAGGAGAAGGCCAACGAGGTCGTACTTCAATGTCTTCTATCACCACTAGCCGTCTCTCTGAAGACTCTGTTCAAGAGGGCCGACGTCATAGCGCAACAGATGCACAAGGACTCGATAAAGGCCCTCGTCGACCGCGATGTGGAGCTAGCCCAAAGTGTTGTGAAGAGGGACGAGGACTTGAACAGGATGTACTTTCTAATAGTGAGGCAATTGCGAACGATCATGAGAAACCCAAGATTATCTGAAAAGGCCGGGGTAAAGCTCCACGACTGCTTGGACTACAGGTTAGCCGCTAAGTCAATAGAGAGCATCGGCGATGAGGCCGTGTCCATAGCCAAGAACGTGGTGAAGCTTATATCGAACAAGGCCAAGCTGGAGCTAGAGCCAGAGATAGTGGAGCTCAGCGACTTAGTTGATAAAATGCACGTCGACGCCTTCAACTCTCTGATGAAGGCCGACTATGCCCTCTCGACTCAAGTGATAAACATGAGCAACAAAATGCGAGACATGGCGGAACAGCTCAACGTGAAGGCACTGAAGCTCCCCCTCGACGTCGCCTTCTGCACCAGCTCCGTAATAACTGGTTTGAGGATGATAGGAGAGATGTGTGTAGACATAGCGGACTTAGTGGTCAGGCCCTGAGCGCTTTAAACACAAGCCCCCTACCCCTTTCCACGATTTCCTTGAGCCTCTCCACGCTCTTGGCCTCGGCGTAGAGCCTAATCTTGGGCTCAGTTCCTGAAGCCCTTATCAAAATCCAAGAGCCGTCTTTGCAGTTGGCCCTGACTCCGTCGTACTTCCAAACGTCCTCCACGTCACCTATCGCGCTTTCCAGCTCCTCCTCAACGACCCTCATAACCCTTGGCTTATCACTCTCGCTACACAGAAAGCTCTCTCTGACTTGAGGGTAATCGGGCACGTCTCTCAGGAGGTCCCGCAGTCCAGCGCCGCTCTCCACGAGGTCCTTAACGAGCAAGCTCGCCGCGAGTATGCCGTCCGCCCAAGGACCCCAGCGCGGATTAATTATCTTCCAAGGCTCCGCAGCCAATGCGACGTTGGAGCGCTTCTTGAGCTCCACGTGCGTCTTCCCCAGCTTGGTCCTCACGACCTCTCCGCCAAGCCTCTCGACGACCTCGTCTATGCACCTGGACGTGTCTATCGTCGTTATCACCACCTTGCCCTCTCCGCGCTCTATGGCCCTCTTGGCCATGTAGGCTATTATCCTGTCGTTGGCCACGAACTTGCCGTCGCCGTCTATGACGGCTACTCTATCGGCGTCGCCGTCGTGGGCCAGCCCTACGTGAGCGCCCGTCTCGCGGACGAAGAGGCCAAGCTCTGCCAAGACGTCGGGCCTCGGCTCGGGCTCTCTGCCCGGGAAGTGGCCGTCCATGTTCGCGTTCAGGGCTATGACCCTGACACCGAGTCGCGACAAGACCTTGGGAGTCACGAGGGCCGCGGGCCCGTTGCAACAATCGACGACCACTTTGAAGTCCGATACCCGGCGGCTCAAGCCCTCGTCTGATAGCAAGTCGAGCAAGTCGTCGACGTACTCAGCAAGGGCCTCTTCGTAATCAGTACACGAGCCCACCTCGCTCCACGAGCGCCCAGCCTCAAGATCCCTCGACAACGCCTCCTCCACCGCTCCCTCGTCCTCTGGCATGAGCTCCCATCCGCCCTCGCGGAACACCTTAAACCCGTTGTATTGCGGGGGGTTGTGGCTTGCAGTTACCATGACACCGAACTTGGCGCCAGCCTTCTTGACTGAGTAAGCGGTCACTGGCAGAGGGGCTAGCCCAACCCTCTTGACGTTGCAACCGGAATACATGAGCCCGGAAAGCAGAGCATGCTCTAAGACGGGCGACGAAAGCCTGCAGTCCGTGCCTACGACGCTCTCCGCTCCGAACATGGACGTCAAGGCACAGCCAAGCCTAAAGGCTAGTAGAGGGGACACCTCTGTGGGGTAGACACCTCTGATGCCGCTAGTGCTAAAGAGCCTCCTCAAACTACACCGCCCGCACTCTAGAAATATAAGCCTCCTCATAGAATTATCCTCGACGAGCCGGGGTGGCTGAGTGGTAAAGGCGCCGGCCTCGAGATCTCAAGCCTGAGGCCAGAAAGCCGGTGCCCCTTCGGGGGCCCGCGGGTTCAAATCCCGC
>Ga0185307_1000768_pt1 | contig 19233 bp, 22 predicted proteins | sample LHCtaG_FD_128010 | JGI IMG/M metagenome (GOLD analysis project Ga0185307, IMG submission 128010) | Hot spring microbial communities from Little Hot Creek, USA to study Microbial Dark Matter (Phase II) - LHC4sed_matched (SPADES... | ecosystem: Environmental > Aquatic > Thermal springs > Hot... | reverse complement strand
CAGGCCGCACGAAGACTTGAAGCTGGACGCGGTCTTAGAGGGCATAGAGCAGTTCGCCAAGAGCTTCGAGGGAACGCTCGTTAGCGAGAGCATGCTCATCGACGGCGTGGACTACGACGAAGAGCTAAGGAGAATGGCGAGCTTTCTGAAGGGCCTGGCTAGGCTAGACAAGGCCTACATCGCTGTGCCTACCAGACCGCCAGCCGAAAAATGGGTCAGGCCCGCCAGGGAAGAGACCATCAATAAGGCCTTTCAGTTATTTTCCGAGGCCCTCGGAAGCGACAAGGTGGAGCTCCTGATAGGGTACGAGGGGAACGCCTTCGCGTTCATAGGGAACGTCAGAGAGGACCTGCTGAGCATAACGGCCGTGCACCCCATGCGAGAGGAGGCAGTTACAGAGCTACTAAAGAAGGCAGGCGCGGATTGGCGGGTCGTCGACGAGCTCCTACGCGAGGGCAAGCTCGCGAGAGTTATCTACGAGGGAAAGGCATATTATTTACGAAGGTCGCCAAAAGTGGAGTAGCTCGGCCTTTAAGTTCCAGCCTAGATAATAAGTGGTCGCATAACGCTTAGAAATAAGGACGTCGCTAAGCTCTCATCAAAGAGGTTTCCAAGGTTTAAGCTTGTCAACTCAGCACGTTCTTTATGAAGTACTCGTGGATCCTCGTGTCAGCGGTCAGCTCGGGGTGGAAGGTCGCTGCCAGCGTCTTGTCTTGCTGAACGAGAACCGGGAGGCCTTCGTAGACCGCCAGGACCTTCACCTTGCTGCCCACGGCCTCTATCGCGGGGGCCCTTATGAAGACTCCACGGAACGGTTTGTCGCCTATGACCGGGATCTCTAAGTCGACCTCGAAGGACTCCTTCTGCCTTCCGTAGTAGTTCCTCACAACCTTTATGTCCATGACGCCAATGAGGGGTTGTTGGACCTTCCCCACCTTCGCGTCGTAGACCTCCTTGGCTAGCAAAATCGCCCCAGCGCACGTGCCGAAGACTGGCAGGCCCTCCTCTATTTTCTCCCTCAGGGCTTTGAGGAGCCCCGTCCTCTCAGCCACCCTACCTATTACCGTGCTCTCCCCTCCCGGTATCACGATGCCTTGGACCTTATCTAGCTCTGCGGGCTTCTTGACCAGCTCGACTGCTCCGTCGACGCCCAGCTTGGACAAGGCGGCTTTGAGCGATTCGACGTGCTCGGACACCGCGCCCTGAAGCGCCACTACCCCCAGCCTGAGCACGTCATTCGCCTCTGACCTGGAGCAACTCCTCAGGCTTTAGCGTCTTGATGTCTATGCCCATCATCGCCTTCTTCTCAGACACAATCCTGCACGCTTCAACTACTATCTCGGGGTCGTCCCAGTGAGAGGTCGCCAAGACTATCGCTTGAGCCCTGACCTCCGGGTCTGAGGACTTGAAGATGCCCGAGCCCACAAAGACTCCATCGGCTCCGAGGAGCATCATGAGCGCGGCGTCGGCCGGCGTCGCTATCCCGCCAGCAGCGAAGTTGACGACTGGGAGCCTCCCAAGCCTAGCCGTCTCCTTCACCAGCTCGTAGGGCACGTTGTAGTTCTTGGCCGCGTCGAGCAGCTCTTCGTCGTTCATTGCCCTCAGGGCCCTTATCTCGCCCATGATCTGCTTCATGTGCTTCACGGCCTCGGAGACGTTGCCGGTGCCGGCCTCTCCCTTGGTCCTGATCATCGCCGCGCCCTCGTATATCCTCCTCAGCGCCTCTCCCAAGTTCCTAGCGCCGTTTACGAAGGGCGTCTTGAAGAGCCACTTGTTTATGTGGTGCTTTTCGTCGGCCGGCGTCAGGACTTCGCTCTCGTCTATCATGTCGACGCCTATGTGCTCGAGCACCTTGGCCTCCATGTAGTGGCCTATCCTGCACTTGGCCATGACCGGTATGGTCACGTGGTCCATGACCTCCTCTATGACCTTGACGTCAGCCATCCTAGCGACCCCTCCAGCCTTTCTCACGTCATAGGGCAACTTGTCGAGCACCATCACCGAGACGGCTCCAGCGTCTTCAGCTATCCGCGCTTGCTCCGCGTTGGTTACGTCCATGCAGACACCTCCCTTCTGCATCTTCGCGAAGCCCCTCTTGACCACTACAGTACCTCTAACAGGGAACTTGAGCTCTGAGGGCAGGGGAGACGGGACGAACATGTCTTTAAACTTGTCCTTTGCCTCTAACAGGCCGTAGAGGAAGTCTCTAAGCTCTTCAAGCCTCTCGACCAACGATTGACACCTCGATTCAGCAAAGAATATAGCAGTACCCCTTATTAAGCATTGAGCTGATAAGCTTTCAGCGTCCTCCCTAGCGGTGGCCCGTAATGAGCATGAAGGGACGAGACATCTTAACGCTTCAGGAGCTCTCCCCCAACGAGATATGGACGCTCATCGACAAGTGCTTTGAGCTGAAGGAGGAGTGGACGAGGGGGGAGAGAAGGAGGAGGGACCTTGAGGACAAGAGCGTGCTTTTGTACTTTGAAAAGCCGTCCACTAGGACGAGGCTGGCTTTCGAAATAGCGACGACGAGCTTGGGGGCTCACCCGCTTTATGCCTCGGCGTCGGGGTTGCAGTTGGCGCGTGGCGAGGCGCTCTCCGATACAGCTAGGGTCTTCTCCAGGATGGTCGACTGCGTAGTGGCGAGGGTCAGGTCTCACGACACGGTCGAGGAGCTTGCCAAGCATTGCACAATCCCGGTGATCAATGGGCTCAGCGACTTGCACCACCCAACTCAGGCCCTGACTGACGTCTTCACCATGTTCGAAGTAAAGGGAAAGAGGAAGCTTAAGGTCGCCTTCATAGGTGACGGAGGCGCCAACACTTGCCACAGCCTATTGATTTGTTGCAGCAAGCTGGGGCTTGACGTCGTGGTGGCCTGCCCTCGCGAGTTTAGGCCCAAGGGCGAGGTACTTGAAGTCGTGATGAAGAATTGCGAGGCCAGCAACTCGAGAGTGGAGGTGATAGAGGACCCAGTAGCGGCGGTAAAGGAGGCCGACGTCATATACACAGACGTGTTCGTCAGCATGGGCTTTGAGGCAGAGAGGGAGCAAAGGCTGAAGAGGTTCCTCCCAAGGTATCAGGTGAATGGGGAATTAGTGAGCAAGGCGCCTGAGGACTTCGTCTTCATGCACTGCCTCCCGGCGAAGCGGGGGGAGGAGGTCACGGACGAGGTCATCGACGACCCGAGGCACTCGATAGTCTGGCTACAGTCAGAGAACAAGCTCCACATGGCCCGAGCGATCCTGCTTAGCGTGGTTTAGGTGGTGGCTTTGCTAGAGGGCCGCTTAGCCGTAGTGTGCTCGAAGGCAGACCCCGCCAGCACGAACATTAAGAACAAGCTCTTAAAGCTCTTGGACTTCAGAAGGCTTGGAGAGAGCTTTCAGGGAGAGGACGTCTACGAGTTAAACGGGACCCTGCTCGTGACGATAAGCCAAGAGACCATTTACGCCGAGGGCCTTGAGAGCTTCTTGAGGGTTGGAGGGATAATCTTTGCCTCACGCCACGCGGCAGAATCGGGGATCCCAGCCTTCCTCGCCCACACTCCTGGGAACTGGACTGATGAGGCCCTCTACGGCGGCAGGCCTAGGAGCGTGTGCATCGCTATGCCTATTCACTTGGCAAAGGTCGTGAGGGTCCTCGAGAGGGCCCGAGAGGAGGAGGGCTTTTCGGACTGGCGATGCGGCTTAGAGGTCACGCACCACGGCCCCTACCTCGAGCGCACCCCTGCGATGTTCGTGGAGCTTGGTAGCACATATAAGGAGTGGCGCAACGATAAGGCAGCCGAAGTCGTCGCCCAAGCCATAGCAGAGACGCTCAACGTATCTGAGGATGGACCTGTGGCAGTGGGCTTCGGGGGCCCTCACTACGCGCCACAGTTTAGCGAAGTGGTCTTGACGGAGGAGCTGGCCGTCTCGCACATAGTCCCCAAGTACGCTTTCCCGAAGGTGAGCGCCCGAGAGCTTAGACTAGCCATAGAGAGGAGCGTGGTTAGGCCGAGCGTGGCGTTGATAGATTGGAAGAGCCTCAAATCGCATGAAAGGCAGATGGTCGTAGAGGTGTGCAACGAAGCGGGACTCCACGTCAGAAAGATATGAGTGACTTGAAGTGGTGCCGCGGGAAAAGCTATAATAAAGAGGTTCTCAGTTAGTGAAGACAACTTTGAGGTTAAGGGGCTTAGTCTGCCTATGAGGGAGTGGATCAAAAAAGCGAGGCGATCGCTCGAAGGGCCCCTTCAAGAAATGATGAGGATATTGAAGGTGGCCCACAAGCCGGAGAGAGAAGAGTTCACCTTAATGTTAAAGGTCTGTACCTTGGGGCTCGTGGCATTGGGCGTCTACGGCTTCATAATACTTTACCTCTTCTTCGTGTTCCTCGTTCACTGACGTGGTGAGGAACGTGTCGAAAGAGAGGGCCGGTTTTCATCTCGTCAGGACGACCATAGGCCAAGAGAAGAACGTAGCACTGATAGCCGAGGAGAGGATAAAACAGCTCAACGCGCCAATAAAGTCTATCGCGATAATCGAGGGGATGAGGGGCTACATAGTGGTCGAGACCGACAGGCCAGACGTCATTGACAAGGTCTTTTACGGCATTAAGCACGTGAGGGGCGTCGTTGCCAGAAAGGTCAGCTTCGACGAGCTCGAGAACTTCTTGGTACCCAAGCCGTCTATTGAGGGCGTAGACGTGGGCGACGTGATCGAGATAATAGCTGGGCCATTGAAGGGCCTCAAGGGGACTGTGACGAGAGTGGACAAGAGTAAGGAGGAGGTGACTTTAGAGCTCCACGAAACCAGCTATCCTCTGCCGATAACTATACACGGAGACTACGTGAGGGTCGTCGAGAAGGCTAAGAGGTGATGTGCATGGCGCGGAAGTCCGTCAGGTTCGTGATAGAGGGAGGAAGAGCGACGGCAGGCCCACCCATAGGACCAGCTCTAGGCCCCACGGGCCTGAACGTCATGGCTGTCGTCAACAAAATTAACGAGCTCACGAAAGAGTTCGCTGGGATGAGAGTCCCGGTAGAGGTTGTTTACGACCTCGAGGCTAAGGAGTTCGAAGTAAAGGTCGGTACACCGACCACGGCTGCCCTGCTGTTGAGGGAGCTGAAGGCGGAGAAGGGCTCCTCCTCGCCCGCTAAGCAAAAGATAGGCAACTTGAGCATCGAACAGGTAGTAAAAATAGCCTTAATAAAGAAGCCCGATCTCCTAGCAAAAACCCTAAGAGCAGCTACCAAAGAAGTCCTAGGTACTTGCCTTAGCCTGGGGATAACGGTCGAGGGCAAGAACCCGAAGGAGGTCCAGAAGGAGATCGAGGCGGGGGTCTACGATAAGATATTTGCCAAGTACGAGGCTGAATGGCGATGAGCGCGTCTCTGAACGACCTCCTCAAGGCCATCAAGGAGGCCAGGCAAAGAGCCAAGGAGAGGGGCTTCAGGCAAACGTTCGAGCTCATTGTGTCCTTCGAGGGGCTCAACCTCAAGGATCCGTCCAGTAGGATAAATGAAGTACTGACGTTGCCGAACCCCCTAACCGGTAAAGAGGCCAAGGTGTGTGTTATAGCCGAAGGGGATCTAGCTCTGAAGGCCAAAGATGCAAAAGCGGACCTCGTGTTGGGGAAGGCAGAAGTGCAGAAGTGCCAGGCCGACAAGAAGTACGCTAAGGGGCTCGCAAAGACCTACGACTTCTTCTTAGCCCAAGCGGACTTGATGCCCATGATTGGTAGGACCTTGGGCCCGTTCTTGGGTCCGAGGGGCAAAATGCCATCGCCCGTGACTCTGGGGGCCGACTTAGCCACTATGATAAGCAAGCTGAGGAACTCCGTCAGGCTGAAGATAAGGAACAACCCTGTTGTGCAGTGCAAAATAGGCGTCGAGGACATGGAGGACGAGAAGGTCGCAGAAAACGCCAAGGCAATTCTCGACTTCTTAAAGGAGAGGATAAAGCACCCGGCCAGGATAAAGAGCGTCTATGTCAAGTTAACCATGGGGTCGCCAGCTGAAGTCTCCCTAGCTCGCGCTCATAGAGGTTAGCGCGTATGCCTGCGCTGAGATTGAAGAAAGTAAAGCCGAGGGAGAGAAAGAGGGAGCTCATGGACGAGGTCATAGAGGTCATGAGCTCGCACAAGACCATAGCACTAGCTGACATCAGCGGCTTGCGCGCGCTACAATTTCAGAGGTTAAGGAGGGCGCTCCAAGGGAGCATTCAGATAAAAGTTGCTAAGAAGAGCATCATAAGAAAGGCCATCGAAGAGCTAAAGGGGCTAAAGGGCATAGACTTCTCTCCACTAGAGGGCTTCCTAACCGGCCAGCTGGCCGTTTTGGCGTCGAACTTGAGCCCTTTCGAGGTCTACAACCTGCTTGAGAAGAACAAGGTCCCAGCCAAGGCCAAACCCGGCGACGTGGCCGTTAAAGACGTGGTCATCTCAGCGGGCAACACCGGCATCCCGGCCGGGCCTGCCCTGAGCCTATTCAAGAAGTTTAAGGTCCCGGTCAAGGTGGAAGAGGGATCCATTTACGTGACCAAGGACACGGTCGTAGTCAAGGCAGGCGAGGCCATACCAGCCGAGGTAGCTGAGTTGCTGGGGAAGCTCGGCATCGAGCCCATGGAAGCTGGCTTAAAGGTCAAAGTCGCTTTCTACGAGGGAGTAGTCTTCAAGCCAGAGGACTTGAAAGTAGACGTAGAGGGTTACAAGAAGGAAATCGCTGACGCCTTTACGAGGGCCCTCTCATTAGCAATCAACGCCGTATTCGTGACGCCCGAGAGCGCTCCGTACATAATATCCAGAGCCGTCGCAGAGGCCAGAAACCTAGCAATTAACGTGTGCTACCCGGTTCGCGACGTCATAGCGGACATAATCGCAAAAGCCCATGCTCAAGCAGTAGCGTTAAGGAGCTTGCTACAGCTTTGAGGGAGTCCAGAGTAAAAGTTTATAAATGCTTAAGTGAGAGCTAGCCACTCAACAAGGGGGGTAACGCAGGCTTGGAATACATCTATGCCGCTTTACTGCTTCATCAAGCTGGCAAGAGCATAACCGAGGACGCGGTAAAGTCGATATTGCGAGCGGCAGGCATAGAGGTTGACGAGGTCAAGGTCAAAGCCCTCTGCGCCGCTCTGAAGGAAGTCAACATAGACGAAGCGATTAAGGGGGCCGCCCTCCCGGCGGTGGTCCCAGCCATAACGCCACAGCCCACCGTAACCCCTCCAGCACCCGCCGAGGAGAAGAAGGAAGGGAAGAAAGAGGAGAAGAAGGAAGAAGTGTCGGAAGAGACCATAGCCGAAGGGCTGTCCTCGCTCTTTGGCTAGCTTAGCAATTCTTATAGGGCTCTCGACGTTTTGAAACGATAATACTGTTAAGGGTTGAAATGATGAGGGTCTCAGAGGAAGAATACAGGCTAAAGTTCTTCCTCGACAACGGTTTTGTTAGGAGGAAGTGCAAGGTCTGCGGCTCGGCCTACTGGACGCTCGACCAAAATAGGGTGACGTGCGGCGATGCCCCTTGCCAAGATTACACGTTCATAGGCAGAGAGCTCAAGCCCGGCATGGACGTGCCCAAGTTTAGGAGGATTTTCCTAGACTTCTTCAAGGGCAGAGGGCATGAGGTCATAAGTCCCTACCCTGTGGTGGCGAGGTGGCGCGAGGACATATACTTGACCATAGCAAGCATAGCCGTCTTCCAACCGTTCGTCACTGATGGAGTCGTGCCGCCACCCGCGAATCCGTTGGTGATATCGCAGCCCTGCATCAGATTAGTGGACATAGACAACGTGGGCTTGACCGCTGGCAGGCACTTGACGATATTCGAGATGGGCGGGCACCACGCCTTCAACTACCCCGATAAAGAGGTCTACTGGAAGGAGGAGACTGTTAGGCTCTGCCACGAGTTTTTGACGGGGGAGCTAGGAATCGAGGAAAAGGCGATAACGTACAAAGAGGACTTCTGGGTCGGCGGGGGGAATGCTGGCCCCGACGTTGAGGTGTGCGTCGATGGCTTGGAACTGGCTACGTTGGTCTTTATGTGCTTTAAAGTCAAGGGAGAAGAGTACATCCCGATGAGCATGAGGATCGTGGACACAGGTTACGGAGCTGAGCGCTTCGCTTGGTTCTTGAGCGGCAAGCCGACGGCGTTTCACGCTATTTACGGGCGCCTGATAGAAGTCGTGTGTCGCGATGCGGGGATGACTCCTCCGGACGACGAGCTCTTGAGCAGGGTGGCTAGAGCGTCGGCCCTGATGAGGGTCGAGAGGGAGAAGACTGTCGACGAGCTAAGGAGGGAGCTCTCTGCGGTCACGAAGATTCCGCTCGAAAAGCTCGAAGCGGAGGTCGCCCCGCTCGAAAGGGTCTTCGCGCTCACGGATCACACGAAGTGCCTGGCGTTCATGTTAGCCGACGGTGTCGTGCCCTCAAACGTCGGAGAGGGTTACTTGGCTCGTCTAGTGATAAGAAGGGCGCTCCGGCTGTGCGACCTCTTACGCCTTGAAGAGGGTTACTTGAGGAAGCTGATCGACGAGCAGGTCGGGATCTGGGGCCACGACTTTCCTAGGCTCAGCGAGATGAGGAAGACGATGATGGAGATCTTAGAGCTAGAGGAGGAGAAGTACAGGACGGCCATTAACCGTGGCAGAGGCTTGGTCGCTAGGGTCGTTAAGGGGTTGAAGAGCGAGTCCATTCCGGTCGATGTGCTCCTGCAGCTCTACGACTCTCACGGGCTACCGCCAGAGGTCGTTAAAGAAGAGGCCGAGAAGCTCGGCGTCGCGGTCAGGGTCCCTGACAACTTCTACGGCCTCGTGGCTAAGTTGCATCAGTCCGCCAAGCCCGTCGAAGAAGAGGTTCGGTACGACGTCTCAGGCCTCCCGGCGACCAAGCTCCTCTACTACGAGGACCAGCACATGTTCACGTGCGAGGGCAGGGTCTTCAGGAGCGGTAAAGGTTATGTCGTGCTGGATCAGACTTGCTTCTACCCCCGAGGGGGAGGGCAGGAGGCCGATAGAGGCTTCCTGGTGCTGGGGGACTCCAAGATAGAGGTGCTCGACGTCGCCAAGATAGGAGACGTGGTAGTGCACGTAATCGCGGGAGAGGTGCCCGAAGGGGCCGTGGTGAGGTGCGAGGTTGACACCGAGAGGAGGCTCGGCCTCATGAGGCACCACACGGCCACGCACATTTTGCTTGAGGCCGTGCGGAGGGTCCTAGGGGAGCACGTGTGGCAAGCTGGGGCGCAAAAGTGGCCTGATCGCGCGCACCTCGACGTGACCCACTACAAGTACCCGGACCCGCAACAGTTGAAGGCGATAGAGGACTTGGCAAACGACGTAGTCCTCAAGGACTTGCCGGTCAAGGTGTCGTTCGTCGAGAGGGAGAGGGCCGAGAAGGAGTATGGGTTTGAGATATACCAAGGAGGGGTCGTCCCTGGGAGACACGTCAGGGTCGTGAACGTCGAGGGATGGAACGTTCAGGCGTGCGGCGGGACTCACGTAGCGAGCACGGGAGAGGTGGGGCTGATCAAGATAACTAAAGTGGACAGGATCCAAGACGGCGTCCTCAGGTTTGAGTACAAGGCTGGGAAGGCGGCTCTAGAGTACATGAGGGAGCTCGAAGAAGACCTACGCGGCGTAGCGCAAGTCTTAGAGTGCCCCGTTGAGCAGGTGCCTGTGGTCGCCGGCAAGGTGAGGGCCGAGCTTAAGCGGCTTAGGAAGGAATTGGAGGCTTTGAGGAATAGGATTGCCGAAATGATCTTGCCCATGATCTTCGAGAGGAGGAGTAGGGGTGAAAGGGTGATAGACGTCGAGCTTGACAAGGCGGACTACGATGGCATGATGGCGTTGGCAGAGAAGGCCCTAAAGAAGGTCGAAGACGTCGCCCTCATACTGTTGTCTAAACAAGACGACAGGGCTCTGCTCGTCGTAGCTTGCGGCCCCAAGGCCATAAGCGCAGGCTTAGAGGCAGATCGCTTAGCAATCGAGGTAGCGCAAGGAGGGAAGGGAAGGGCCGGAGGGAGGAAAGAGATGGCACAGGGCTTCATCAAGGACTTGAAAGGGGCGAGGGATAAGATCGAGGAGGTAAAGAGCAAATACCGCTGAGGAAACGGATTTAAGCTTAAAGGGAGGGTCTATTCAATTAAGATTAGCGCTATGGGCCCGTGGCGCAGCCTGGATAGCGCGGCATCAACTGCCAAGGTTGCCGCAAGCCTTCTAAGCTGACGGTCGGGGGTTCGAATCCCCCCGGGCCCGTCACACAACATCGGCTCTTATTTACGTGGCCTTTTTACGTCTTGAGCTCTCAACCTACTTGACGATGCGGGCCCCGTAACTCCGCTGATGAGCAATTTGGTCGCTGTTGACTTATGGAGCCAGCACGAAGCGCTCATGCCAATGCGCGTACAACAAAGGCTGCACGATTAGAGGCTTAAACGGGCTTAGGCTTAAGACTCGATGACCATTTCGAAGCGAGACTTCGAGTACTTCTTTCCGTATATGCAATATACCTTGACCTTCTTGCCCTTCTCCATGGGCTTATCTGAGAAGAAATATTCAACTACAAAGCCGTCCTTCAAGCCTATGGCGTACCCGTTCGCGGTCCTCTGAACGTCTACTACCACGCCTTCCCTGTAAAGCTCCCTACGCTCTTCGCTCAAGCGATATCACGCTTAGGCGGGCATAAATGTTGGCTTCTCGTCAGTCGCTACTTCCTTCTCTCCTTCCAAGGCCTCCTTCAGGTACAAAGGCAACGCGAAGAGCGGCTTGTGGTACTCGGGGCCATAGAACTTAAGGCCTGATACCCCCCTCTCAGACAACCCCCTCTTAACCTCTTCGTCGCTTAAGCTAAGGGGATCGTACTTCAGTGAGGCGAGCACGAAGCCCCACGCCGAGACGTAAGAGGGAACCCAAGCGCTATATGCCCTGACAACGGGGAAGACCTGCTTTAAGGTGTTGTATATGAGGGTGTAGGACTTCCTGCTGTAGAAGACCGACGTCGCTTGAGTCGCCATCAATCCATCGGGCTTAAGGCGCTTCTTGACGAGCTCGTAGAATTGCTTAGTGTATAAGAGGTAGGAGGGGCCCTCTGGCAACGGGTCAGTCACGTCGATCAATATTACGTCGTATAGCTCGTCCATCTCCTCCAGGTAGGCCCGCCCGTCGTCTATTACCAATTTCAACCTCTTATCATCAAAGGCCCCCGCGCTGAGCTGGGGCATGAAGGTCTTAGAGACTCGAATCACCTCTTCATCTATATCGACCATCACGACGCTCTTAACGGTGTTGTGCTTTAAGACCTCCCGAATAGTTCCACCCTCTCCCCCGCCTATCACCAAGACTTTCTCGGGATGAGGGCAAGTGACCATGGCGGGATGGACGAGGGCCTCATGATATATGAATTCGTCAACAAGCGAAGACTGCACCTTACCATCCAAAACCAAGCAAAGGCCGAAGTCGTGAGTCTCGATTACGTCTATCTCTTGATACTTGGACCTTCCGCTATACAATATCCTCTTTACCTTATGCACCACCACCGTGGAGCCTGTTTGGTGCTCAGCGAGCCATCTCCAGTTTATCGTCTTCTACCACCTTAGCTCTCGCGGCCTTGAGGGAGCAACCCTCTCTTAATCTCGAGGACGTTAAAGTTCGAGGGCTTGAAGTTCTCAATTATGTACTCACACGCCTTCCAAGGATCCATGCGCTCGCCACAGGTGAAGATGTCTACGGCCGCGTAGCCGTATTCAGGCCACGTGTGTATGGTCACATGGGATTCCGATATCAAGACCACGCCCGTCACGCCTTGTGGATTGAACTTGTGGAAGAATGCGCCGCATATATTGCCGTTGGCCCTCCTCACAGCCTCTGCTACTACATTCCTTATGAAGGCCTCATCGTCTAGCAACGTGGGGGAGCAATAGTACAGTTCGAGTATTACGTGTCTTCCCAGCTCTGTTCTTAACCCCTCCATCCTCAATTCCCATCTCAGCCCCCTTATGTAATATACATCTCGGTTTTTGGGGTCTTGTAACCCTTTAAGTATTTCGCAAGTCCCTTTCCATCGGTTGACGTTGTTAAACGATGTCGTGAAACCAAGAGAGGCTTGAAATTAACATTAAATACTCTTCTATTCGCAAAGACTGGCGCTTGAAAATTTATGAGAGAGGATGTGCCTCTTTAAGGAATTCTTAAAGGAGTAATGCAATTTGTTTATGACTCCTCAAGGTAAAGATCTTCAGGTCTCTATTTCCAGTTTTTCAATCAAATCTCTTGGTATTAGTTCCTTAACTTCATCAACGCTATGGAGGGGCCTTCTCTTCAAGACTTGCAGAACGATGGACTTTGACAGCCCCGGAATGCTTTGAAGCAACTTGCGATGCGCTTTATTGAGGTTTATCGGTGACTCCACCCCCACAACTGATCTAAACCCGTGCTTTAAGACGACTACGTCGATTTTCTCCCTAATAGCCCGCGGATAGGGGAGGTACACTAATATGGGGTACGAGCCCGCTTGTCTGGCGTAAGTCCCGCCCTTGCCGCTTTTCTCGACGTAGCAACCCCTCAGCTTAGTCCACGCTGGGATCACCCTCTTGAGCATTGGTAGATCGACTTCCAGTCTCATCCTTCTCTTGTACATCCTGAAGAGCCTCTTGTTCTTCCTGATCACGGAGTCCCCGACGTCCCACATCGGCGTGTTGGGGAAGGCCATTACCTGCCTTATGTTTATCCTCCTGACCATCAAGCCCTCTTTCAAGACTCTCTTCATGAAGTCTAGGTTGGCTTGATAGGTCTCCTCGGTCTCCCCCTTGAGACCGTAGACGAAGTTAACGCCTGGTAGGAGATGAGGCAAGCCGTTGTCGCCCCTCCGAGCCCCTACGCTATTGACTATGCGTATCGCTTCGAGGGCCTCCTCGGGGTAGACCTTCAAGTTGTTTAGCTTTACAACCCTAGGGTCTGCGGATTCTATGCCGAAGGCGGCCACATCGCCCGGAGTGTGGTGCTCTACTATTATCTTGCATATCTCAAGGGACTCCTCCTTGTGGTGGTACACCGTGCCTGGATTGACGTTGTCTATGTGCAGGGTCTCGAGACTCGGCGCCGCGGCCCTTATGCCCCTGAAGAGCCTCTCTATGGCCTCTACATTCGGTTTTGGGAACTCCCTCTCGCCGACTTCTTTGGACTGGTACGTGAACAAGTCCGGTTGTCTGCCCAGCCTTATGTGCTTGACCCCAGCTCTGTATAGCGCTTCGACCTCTCTGACGACGTCTTCAACGGCCCTAAATCTCGGCTCGCCATAGAGAGGCTCTATGCAAAAGGAGCATCCCCCGACGAGGTAGCGTGGGCACCCCCAGTAGGTCTCTATCTCACATAGCAGGTTGAAGCCATAGTTTGGATGTTGGGTTACGATGTTGGCTCCGCGCACGGCAACCTCAGCTATAAATGACGGATCCCTCTCGAAGGTGGGCAATACGAGGTCGCGTTTGAAGTCGTTTAGGGCCAGCTCGTACACGTACCTCTCAAAGGCCATGTGGAACATGTAGTCGAAGTCTCTCCTCACCTCTTTGGGTATGATGGCCGTTCGGCCTCCCTCGACACCAAAGCCGAAGGACACGACGGGCCCTATGAGGACCTTCACCGGCTCTATGAGGAGGCGGGACCAAGTCTTTAACTCGCTCAGCTTGATGGGCGTCCCTCCCAAGTACTTCCCAGGGACTGCTACTCCAGCAATGAAGATCACGCAATCGAACTTCGACAACTCCTTCAAGTAGCCGTCAAGGTCGCTCCTCAGCTTATCGACCGTTAAGTACGATATCTCGGCGTAGGGCTTTGCGAGCCATACGGCCCCCGCAGTATACCTAGCGTAGATGTCGAGATAGGGAGGAACCCCCAAGCCGCTAGGCTCGTCGTCGTAGCCGTCGATTATGCACACGCTAAGAGGCATAACCCCTTATAAAGGATGAGGCGTGCTCTAATAAAGGCAGAGGAGGCTCCGTGAAGGTCGAAGACGTCGGCGAGTGGGAGATAATCAATAGGATTTGGAGAATACTCGTGAAAGACGAAGGAGAGGTCATGGGCGCTAACGACGACGTCGTTGCCAAGAGGATCGGAAGGGGCCGGGTCCTCGTAGCGCACACGAACGCTCTTACAGAGAGCACGGACGTCCTGCCGGGGATGAGCCCTCACAGCATCGGGTTTAAGTCAGTGGTCATGAACGTCAGCGACTTTGCTTCGAAAGGCGTAAGGCCTCTTGGTATGCTATTCATGCTGGGCGTGCCCAAGGGGATTGACGTCAGCTACGTTGAAGAGATAGCGAGGGGCTGGAGGGACGCGTCTTTGAAGTACGGCCTTTACGTATGGGGAGGGGACGTGAGCGAGGCCAAGGAGCTCACGCTCTGCGGCACGATAATTGGACTGGCCAGGGAGAGGGACTTGATGAGGAGAAGGGGTGCGAGCAAGGGGGACGTTGTAGCGTGCATCGGAGAACTCGGATTGACTAGCGTTGCATACTTGATGCTCCTCAAGGGGCTTAAGGCGCCGGACAAGGTAGTAGAGAGGAAGGCGTTGAGGGCCGTCTACTATCCGAAAGCCTACCTAGAGGAGGGACTGAAGTTATCTAGGCTCGGCGTCGTAACCTCCTCCATGGACAGTAGCGACGGGCTTGCTTGGACGTTACACACCCTGTGCTCCTTGAACGATGTGGGGATGGCGATAAAGAGCATACCCGTCCCGAGAGAAGTGCAACGATATGCCGATAAGCATAACTTGGACCCCTACGAGCTAGCGCTTTACGGAGGAGAAGAGTACGCCTTGGTTTTTACGTCGAGAAGGGATTGCATTGACAGGTTGCCCAAGAGCTTAGCCAAAAAGATCCACGTCATGGGCGTGGTCACGTCCGACAAAAAGCTGAGGCTTGAAGTCGACGGGACTGAAAGAAAAATCGAGGCAAGAGGATGGGAGCACTTTAGATCTAGCACATAGCGCTTGCGGTTGTAGAGCGTGGTGGCCATAGTTCGACGTGAAGCTCAACGTCTATGACACCGACCGTGCACCCTCGATGAGGCTTGAGCGGTACCACGACGACCCTTCCGCCGTTTAAACCGAAGACAGCATCGCGAGGGACATACGCTATCCCCTCACTTTGTCCGTAAAGGAACAGCTCACGGCCAGCGTGGGCATGTGCTCTCATGTTCTCTACAGCGTAAAGCTGCTCTCGAGCCTTATCACGAGAAGCTCCCTTTCTTCGGCCTTAAACCTCTTCTTCCCGACTTTATTTCATCAATCTTGCACAGTTTAACGGTGAAACCCTTCAGGCTAAAGAATCTTAGAGGCGCGCTGTCGTGATGCTTGGCCCGGTGCGTTATTTCACCTACGAGGACGTTTGCTCCATGGAGATTGGTCTGGAGCCCCGGGCGGGATTCGAACCCGCGACCTGCCGCTTACGAGGCGGCCGCCATAACCGCTAGGCAACCGGGGCCCTTGCAGCATCTTCTGTCGCCAGTCCTTAAGATAAAACTTACCTCGAAATTGGTTCAAGGACGGACCGTGCCTCTCTTCCAGTAAGCCAAAACCTCAATGAGGGGTGTTTGCTTCCCTTAAGCACGAAATAAATATAGTGCACCTTCTAAATCAACACTAAACGGGCGGGGGTGGCCGAGCTAGGTCAAAGGCGCGGGACTGAGGCACGGCTCATCAAGGCCGCTCGACTCCCGTGGCGTAGGCCTGCGTGGGTTCAAATCCCACCCCCCGCACTAGCTCTACTATCTGAGAGCCAAGCATAGGCCTTCAAGCTCTCCACCTGAGTATTACGCGTAGAAGGGACGACTAAGGCCCGGTCATTCCGATCTCTTAAGAGGGCTTGTTAGAATGCCTTAATTTATCCGGGCCACTGCCCTTAACCCTTAAGGGAGAGTTAACTCATGTCTTTAAAGGAGCTCATCCGAAAATATGCCCTCGAAGAGGTGGGCTTCAACTTCGCGAGCTTCGCTTCAGCTGAGGACTTCAGGGACTACGTGATGCCTTGGGCCAGGACAATCGTAGTACTGGGGCTGGAGGCATGGGATGAGGTCTTCGACATGGCCATTTTCAGGGCGAAAGAGAGCGGATTCGACGTTTACTACGTCTACGAGGAGATCATGGCCGAGAAGGCGCTCAAGCTATGCATTTACTTGGGAGGCCTAGGTCTCAGGGCCGAGCACAGGCCCTACGACCTGCCATTGAAGCAGGTCGCCATCAGAGCAGGGGTCGGATGTTATGGCAAGAACTCCTTGATAATAAACCCCGTGTACGGCTCTAAACTCAGGCTAACGTGCGTGGTCACGGACGCTATCGTCGAGCCTGATGCTCCCTTTAAAGGAGATCTCTGCGGCAAGTGCGAGGCGTGCATTAGAGCCTGCCCACTCCACGCCATAAGGGAGCCTTACAAGATCGACGCAAGGAGGTGCGTGAACTCTTTGGTCCCTCCCTCAAGAGACGTGGACGCGGACGTCTTGGAGATGGCGCCCAAGCTCCTAAAGAGACCTACAGAGAACTCCTTGATTTTATGTTCGATATGCCAAGTCGTCTGCCCGTACAACAAGCGCGTAAAGAATTTTTGAGAAGACCGAGAACCTCTAAATAGGCAATGATGACTCTGGCCTCGATGATCTCGATGAAGAAGATCTTGAGTGCTGAGCCTAGCGATTTGGATTCTGGAGCTCGTGCAGGCATGAAAGCCAACTGACGTCGATGCGCTTTGAAGAGGTCGACGCCAAGGGTGCCAGGTTGGCGCTCTAAGCCTTGAGCCCCTCTAAGGTATTATCTCGATGGTGTTGAGGAAGGGAGGGTAATTCAAAGCTCCGACCCTCACGGATCCTTCTATCAGGGCTTTTTCTATCCCGAACTTATCCCTGTAAAGCTGGTCTATGAGGACGTGTGTGGCCCTGCAAAGGAGCTCGAAGCCCTCGTCGCCCCCACAACCTCTCATGGTGGGCATAGAGGCAGCGGCCTCCGCAGAGCGCGCTGTAGTCACAATCTGTACAAGGAGAGCCGATCCCCACCCTCTCTAAGAAATCGACGAACGTGGACCTCTTGACGTCGCCGAGCCTCGCCCAGTTCACGTCGACGGCTATCGGACAGGCCAGGACTCGCCGTTGGTGTTTATGGCTAGGGCGCTCCGCCCCTCTCCGCACGGAGGAGCTCCTAAGCTCAGACCCCTCACGATGGCGTGAGACAGGGCCTTGAAAGGCGCTATCCCCAAGACCTCTCCTCTGAGGAGCCCGGAGATCCATAAGTCAACCAAGCGCTTGAGCTTGCATGTAGTCATCGAACAGCCAAGACTTAAAGCCATTCATGTCCGGGCTCCAGACAGCGTTTAACTGCCAATGCATGTGGTCGAAGAGGTTCGATGAGAGCAGGTGTGTAACGTCTCTATAGACGTCGCTCGACTCCGTTAAGGTCATCCTAGCTATTAAGTCCCCCTCATAGCCCATTCCTTTAAGTCTCCTCGCCGCCTCCACGACTCTCTTGTAGACCCCTTTGCCTCTATGCTTGTCCATTACTTCCTCTACGCCGTCTCTCGACAATAAAATGGCGTCCATTTGCAACCAATAATCTCGAGGTAGCCTGTCAATCAGGGTCCCGTTAGTCTGTATAACGAAGTGCTTTGCGTCTATCTTCTCCATAACCTCCATTATCCACGAGGGGTTGAGGAGGGGCTGTTTCGTGGTTGATGTTTACGGGTTGGGCTTATAAGCTCTGACCCTGCTCGTGTTATTGGTGCCAGCTATTTCAGGCTATTTCAGGTGCTTCGGAGAGGCTTTGAGGCCTAGGGAGGTCTGTCAGAGGCTTGGTATCAGCTACTCCACTCTCTCTAGGTGGGTTAGGGAGGGTAGGCAAGTAGATGTAGTCGTTATCACATATAGGGATAGGCTTACGAGGTTTGGCTTCGACTACCTAGAGTACTTCTTCAACCAGTACGGTGTGAGGATATAGGCTGTCTTCGGCGAGGAGCCTAAGGACGCCTACCAAGAGCTAGTGGAGGACTTAGTAGAGATGGTTACCTCCTTCGCTGGGAAGCTCTACGGCATGAGGAGCCGCAAGAAGAAAGAGCTCGTAGACGGCTTCAAAAAGCTCCTAGAAGAGCTCGAGAAAGATGAGCGAGGTAGTTAGGACTATTGTACTCAAGTCGGCTCCTCTGCCGAGGAGGGTGTTCAGGGTTTTTGTCGAGCTTGAGGGTATGTACAAGAACATGGTTGAGCAAGTAGTAATATTCGCGGTTAGAAACAGCATCACCAGCTTCACTAGGCTAAAGGCCTTGAAGTACCGTGAGTTGAGGAACCTCTATCCACAGCTACCATCACACTACGCCTACACAGCATGCCAAGATGCTTCCACCAGGGCTAAGAGCCTCCTTAGGCTGAAGGAGAAGGGTTTAACGAGTAGGGAGTACCCCGAGGTCAGGAGCGTCTCTACCTGGCTCGACGACCACTTGTGGAAGCTGAGCAGCTTAACAGCTATTGAGATAGCGACTCACAAAGGTCGGTTCAGAGCAGTGCTGGAGCCATATAAGCAATACTGGAGGTACATCAATGGGGGCTGGAGGCCGGCGACAGGGGCAAGGGTGAAACTCGACAAGAAGAATAAGAGGTTAGTCATCTACTTGACTTTCAAGAAGAGCGTTGAAGTCTACGAGCCAAGGGGCTCGTGGCTGTTGATGTGAATGAGAACCACGTCGCTGTGCTGGTTGGGGGGTAGCGTCTACTTGTTCGAAACGGGCTTCAAAGGCGTCGTCTTGGAATACTGCTACAGGAGGGAGAGTGTCTAAGAGAGGTATGATAAGCTGTACGGGGTCAAGTGCAGAATCAAGAGGAGGGTTTTGAGGAAGCTGAAGGAGAAGAGGAAGAAGAGCGACCTGAGGTGGAAGCTTGCCAATATAATTGTTAGAGTTGCTAAGGAGAAACGGTATGCCATCGTCTTGGAGGGGCTCGGCAAGAACCCCGCGAGGGGATGATTAACCGCATAAGAGACGACGTCGGTCGTCTAGCCGGGCTTGTAGGTGCTTACCAAAAGCCTCACGTTGTCCCTCGTAACCTTGCCCCTGACTCTATCGCCATTGCAAGCAGCGCCCCTAAAGCCCACGACGTCAGGCCCTATCTCGTAGACTGTCTTTGCGTGTCCCAATAGCAATGACCCCGCTAGGGCGAAGAGCATCCCGCTCTCGTGGGCACGGCCCCTGATCTTTAAAATCTCGGCCCTGCTCAAGTGGTCGAACGTGGACCTCCCATCCT
>Ga0185307_1000766_pt1 | contig 19256 bp, 18 predicted proteins | sample LHCtaG_FD_128010 | JGI IMG/M metagenome (GOLD analysis project Ga0185307, IMG submission 128010) | Hot spring microbial communities from Little Hot Creek, USA to study Microbial Dark Matter (Phase II) - LHC4sed_matched (SPADES... | ecosystem: Environmental > Aquatic > Thermal springs > Hot... | reverse complement strand
GCAGACCCTCAGCAAACGAGGGTGGGAAAATGGAGACACTCACAGTTCTGGGATACATACTCCAGACTTGCGAACTTTTCAGAACAAATGTTTTATGCTAAAATATAACCAGAAAAAGCAATTGCTGGAGGATAGAGGTGGAATGGCAGGAATACGATGCCAGTAAGATTCAAGTTCTGGAGGGGCTGGAGGCAGTCCGCAGGCGCCCAGGTATGTACATCGGCTCAACGGACATCCGTGGCCTCCACCACCTCATCTATGAAGTCGTGGATAACGCTGTGGACGAAGCCCTCGCTGGCTTCTGTACCCACATTGAAGTTATTATCCTACCCGACAACTCCGTAAAAGTGGTGGATAACGGCCGCGGTATACCCGTAGACATCCACCCCCAGACAGGCAAACCAGCATTAGAGGTAGTCATGACAACCCTCCACGCCGGGGCCAAGTTTGGAGGCGGAAGCTACAAAGTTGCTTCAGGCCTCCACGGGGTTGGGGTCTCGGCTGTGAACGCCCTTTCCAGATGGATGGAAGTAGAAGTAAAGAGGGGAGGGTTCATATACCGCCAGCGCTACGAGCGAGGCAAGCCCGTAACTCCAGTGAAAAAAGTCGGCCGAACTGACGATAACGCCACCGGAACCACTGTCCACTTCCTTCCGGATAAAGAAATATTCCGAGAAATAAACTACAAATTTGAGACCTTGGCCCAAAGATTCCGGGAAATGGCCTTCTTGACCAAAGGCCTGACCATAAAGTTCCGGGATGAAAGGACGGACCAGGAAATGACTTTTTACTTTGAAGGGGGAATACTCTCCTTCATCCGCTACTTGAACAAGAACCGCACCCCCCTCCACCCACCTTTCTACGTTGAAAAGAGCGTGAATGGAACCTTGATAGAGATTGCTCTCCAGTACACTGATGAGTTCTCGGAATCGGTATTCACCTTTGCCAACAACATAAACACCGTGGATGGTGGCACCCACCTCACCGGCTTTCGCTCAGCCTTGACCCGCACCTTGAACGAGTATGCCCGCAAGCAAGGATTGCTAAAGGAAAGTGACCCCAACCTTACCGGAGAAGATGTAAGAGAAGGGCTTACGGCTATTGTTAGCGTGAAACTCCCGGAGCCTCAGTTTGAAAGCCAGACCAAAGCCAAGCTTGGCAACCCTGAGGTCAAAAGCCAAGTAGAAGCAGTTATGAGCGAGGCCTTTTCCAGATGGCTGGAGGAAAACCCCCGCGAGGCCAAGGCCATAATTGATAAGTGTCTGACCACTTTCAGGGCCAGGGAGGCAGCTCGCAAGGCTAGGGATTTAGTAATCCGAAAAAGCGTCTTGGAAAGCATGACTTTGCCGGGGAAACTTGCCGATTGCTCCCTCCGAGACCCAAGCCAGACCGAACTTTTCATTGTAGAAGGCGATTCCGCTGGAGGCTCGGCTAAACAAGCTCGGGACAGGCGTTTCCAAGCGGTCCTTCCAATCCGAGGCAAAATCTTAAACGTGGAGAAAGCCCGGCTGGATAAAATCCTAGAAAATAACGAGGTAAAGGCTATAATAACGGCTTTGGGGACGGGGGTCGGAGAACAGTTCAACATAGAAAACCTCCGCTACGGCCGGATAATCCTCCTTTGCGATGCGGATGTGGACGGGGCGCACATCCGTACCCTGCTTTTAACGCTCTTCTATCGTTACCTCCCCCAAATCATTGAGCGAGGGCACCTTTACATAGCCCAGCCTCCTCTGTACCGAATCCAGGTAGGGAAAGAGCATTACTACGTTTACAGCGAGGGGGAGAAAGAAAAGCTCCTCCAAAAATTCAAGGGCAAAGTGGTAAGCATTCAGCGCTACAAAGGGCTTGGGGAAATGAACCCTGAGCAGCTCTGGGAAACAACTCTCAACCCTGAGAAGCGCACACTCCTGCAGGTGACCATAGAAGATGCCGCTTCTGCCGACCGAACCTTCAGTATACTCATGGGTTCCAGTGTTCCCCCCCGCCGCCGCTTCATACAAACCCATGCCCGCAAAGTTCGCAATTTGGATGTATGATGGAGGGCTAAATATGGACGAATCAAGGCGTAAATTCCTCAAGAAAGCAGCAACTGGCGGAGTTATCCTCTCTTTGGGAGCGCTAAGTGGAGTTGGAGGCTTCAAAGCAGGCCAAACGCTTACCGCAACGGAGTACGAACTGGAGATAGCCAAGCTCCGCACGCTCCTCAAGCTCTACCAAGAACTGGATAAAGTCGGATTAGACGCCATCCTTAAAACAGCCCTTAAAGCCATAAAGATGCCACTGGAAGCAGTTAAAGGCGGGGTTAAAGCCATAAAGGAGGCGATAGAAAAGGCCGAAGAAGCTCTGGCCAAATTCCTCGCCTTCCTGGCAAGGTGGCGTGAAATTTTAAAGGAAGGGGAAAAGGTCCTTTTAGTCTTGGGTTCAGGGATAGAAGAAGCGGGCAAGCTTATGTCTGGAGCAATTGGTAAAATCCTTCCTTTCGCTGAGGCCGTTATAGAGTTTTTTGCCCAATTGCTGCGGAAATTGCCATTTGGGGCCGGAAGGGAACTGGGCGAAGCCCTTGAATCAATCAAAAATTTGCTTAGGGAACTGCCGGAAAACATGGGGAAAATAAGTTCAGGACTGATTGAAAGCTTGAAGGAGGACATCGCCCCCAAAGGCAACGGGAAAGCCAAAGCCGAGGAGGAGTTTTCGGAGCCCATAAAAACAGGCCTCCTTGAGCCGCTCAAAAAATTTTTGGACGATGTCAACTCTTTAGTTGAAAGTTTTGAAAAGGATTTCAGTACTCCCATAGAAGAAGCACTGGCAAAGAGGGAAGAGATTCGCCAGCAGATAGAAGAGTTCCGCCGTCAGTACAACATCTGAAGGCGGTAAAGAGGTGAATTACGTCCTTGACCTCCGCACGGCCACTGAGCACTTCCCGGGGATAGGGAGATACGGGATAAATCTGGCCCGAGCGTTACCAAAATTTCTTGAGGATGGAGAACGCTTAGTTCTCATACGTGACCCAGGCCGTTCTCCTTACCAATTCCCGCTTGGGAAACAAGTGGAAATCGTTGACATCCCAAGCACGCCTTTCTCCCTAAGCCAGCAGTGGCTTATCCCTCAGCTCCTCAGAAGCTTCAAGCCTTGCCTCTACCACAGCACTTATTACATCATGCCTTATTGGCCCAATGCCCCAACTATATTGACCATCCACGATTTCATCCCCATCCTCTACCCCAAAAGCGTTTCCCTAAGGGCAAGGCTTCTCTTTCGCCCACTTTTCTACTTGGCCTCCTTGACCTCTTCGGGGTTCATAGCTGTTTCTCACACAACCCTTGAAGATTTCAAGGCTCGGTTCAAGTTCGGCAAGAAGAAAATGGTTGTAACTCCTCACGCAGCCGATCCTGCTTTTCACCCGCGCACTCCTGAGGAGAGGGAGAAAATCCGCCTCAAACACAAATTGCCGGATAGATTCATCCTATACGTGGGAAGCGATAAACCCCACAAGAATTTGGCGCACTTGCTCAAAGCTTTTGCTAAGATAAAGCCATCGGTAAAGGTACCTTTAGTCTTGGCAGGACCAAAGAGCCGAAGTTCCCACAACCTGATGGCTTTAGCCCCAAAGCTGGGGATAGAGGATTCTGTCTACTGGCTTGGGCGAATCCCAGAAGATGAACTTCCAGCCTTGTATTCGGCTGCCACTGCCTTTGTCTTCCCTTCCCTCTACGAAGGTTTCGGGCTTCCAGTTATAGAGGCGATGAGCTCCGGTACTCCTGTAGCTTGCTCTGATATCCCAGCCCTAAGGGAAGTAGCCGGAGAGGCGGCCTTGTACTTTAACCCTTACTCAATTGAAGATATTGCCAAGGCCCTTGCTGAGCTGATTGAGGATGACAAGCTCCGAGAAAACCTCAGGGAGAAGGGGCTTGCAAGGGCCTCACTCTTCTCCTGGGATGAGACTGCTTCCCGGACAATCGCTTTTTACCGGGAAGTGCTTGGAGGAGTAAGCCATGGTTAAAGCTAAGGCTTTTTACCGCAACACCAATTTCACCGAAGTTGCAATTGGCGAGCGCCTCCTCAGGGTAGAACGGCGAGATGTTGAGGATAGGCAGGAGCTCTGCCCTTGGGAGCTATTAGCTGCTTCCCTCGCTTCGTGCATAATTTTGACTTTGGCTGCGGTCGCTGCCTATAAAGGCATAGAAGTTGGGGGTTTGGAAACGGAAGTGGAAATAGAGCCTTTGGAGGAAGGGGGACGAGTTAATGCAGTTATCCGAATGAGGGAGGGGTTAACGAAGAGGGAGGAGAAGATTCTACTCAACTCCGCAAGGTACTGCGAGGTTGGAAAATTTTTGGAAGGGCCGGTTAGCTTGGAGATAGTTTCCGGGCCACCGTTACCTTAGGACCATCCTTGCCAACCCAATCATAGCCCTGAAAGCTTTGTAGACGGTAAGGTAATCGGGGTGGGAAAATTCCACAGTGCGCCCGTTTAACCTTTTCGCCTCAGGGATGAGTTCGGCAAGGTCAGCGTAAGCACTGTTTATGAATTCCACCCGGATGGTGAAAGGCCCTTCTAAGCGGAGCAATTTCCCACCCTCTTTCAAGGCTTCGTAGGCTGCTTTTTTAATCCTTTCCCTAGCTTCGGCTGGGGGAAGGCAACGGGCCGCATATCTCCCTACTGCTTCCTTTACTGCTACTGTTTGGATTTCCCCGAGGAATTTGCGGGCTTCCTCCACCACTTTATCGTCCCCGGTAACAAGCCCTACCGGGACGCCAAAGTGTCCGGCTAAGGCCGCATTCAGCCCCAGCTCTCCGATAAGCATCCCATTTAGGTAGACGTTGAACACGATTCTACCCATGTAAGTGTGGTCCATAACCCCGGCCCAGGTCCCGGCCCTGGAGTGGTATCCTATGAAGAAGGCGATGTCAAATCCTCCGTCTATGCCTTCCATCATTTCCAGGGGCTTGGGGGAGCCGCTTACAAGCCGGGCTTTAGGGTGTATTTCTTCTACTAAGAGGTTATCCATGGACCCATGAGCGTCGTTAACCAAGACTTCGGTAGCACCTCCTTCAATAGCCCCTTCAATGGCCGCGTTGACTTCTAAAGTCATTAGTTTGCGGAAGCGGTTGTATTCTTCCCGGTTTTCGCCAACTTGGTTGGGGTTTACCACCCCTGAGATTCCTTCCATATCACAGGAAATGTAGACTTTCATAGCTGACCTCCTTGGAAGCGCGTTTGTTAATAACGGAAAGGGGCTTTGCCCTGGACCCCCAGTTTTGCCCACTCCTGTTGGCTGAGGGCTTGCCGGCGTTTTGGGTCCCACTCATGGCGGATTTGCAGGGGTTCGCAGTTCGCCCCCTTTTTAATTTCTGGGGGCATATCCCCATAGGCCCCCTGCCAGAAAGCAAACCTTATAACTCCCCAAATATCCAATCCCGCGGGCTTTGGGTTCACCAACAATTTGGAGACGTACCCTTTTTACTGATTGGCTTTAAACGGGCCAAGTTTCCATACGCCAGGCCATATCCCAGAACATCCATTCGTAGCGGCTCGTGGTGATGAAATGGCCCTTCATAATTTCTTTCAACGCCGGGCCTGCTTCCTGCGAGACGGCCTCTACAATCTTCAGCATTTCTTCTACTACCGCCCAGAACTCTTCGGAAGAGTAGGTCTCAATCCAGCGCTGGTACAGGGGATGAGGTGAACCCACTTTCTCCAGCTCCCTTCCCACCATGACGTAAATCCAATCGCAGGGGAGAAGGGAAGCTACTGCCTCTTCAAAACTGCCGCCATAAGCAACCCTTAGCAGGTAGGAAGTGTAAGCGAGGTTTGTGGGTGCCATCGGGGTTGAGTAAACCTGCTCAGGGGTAAGCCCCCATTCTCTGAAGAAGCTATCGTGGAGGCTGCGTTCGGCTACTAAGGTTTCACGAGCGTGGCGAGATAGGAACTCCGTCCACTCATCCTTCGGAGCATGGGAGGCAGCAGCAGCTAAAGCTTTGGCGAAGTCCCTGAGGTAAAGTGCGTCCTGAACAACGTAGAAACGGAATTTTTCTTCAGGTAAAGTCCCATCGGCCAAGCCCTTGAGAAAGGGGTGAGAAAGGATAGCCTGGTAGACAGGTTCAATGCTGGCCCACAGTTCTTGTGTGAAGCTCGCCCCCATGTTCACCCTCCCTCAGAGGAGAAGGCGATACGGATTCTCCAACAGTTCTTTCACAGTCCGAAGGAATTCAGCCGCAGGCGCACCATCAACAATACGATGGTCAAAGGTTAAGCTTAGGTGCATCATGGCCCTGGGAACGACTTGGCCTTGCTGGAAGGAAGGCTTCTCTACAATCCTCCCAACCCCTAAGATGGCCACTTCGGGCGGGTTGATGATGGGGGTAAAGATGTCAACCCCGTACATCCCAAGGTTTGTGACAGTGAAGGTGCTTCCGGTTACTTCGTCAACGGTAAGGGTGCCAGCCCTGGCCCCTTCAGCGAGCCTGCGGGTTTCGGCAGCTATTTCTCTAAGGGACTTCTTATCGGCATCCCTGACCACCGGAACTATGAGCCCTCCCTCCAGAGCCACCGCTACTCCTATGTGAACTTCGTCCAAGAGGTGGATTTCATCCCCTATCAGGGTGGAATTAAGGAGAGGGTGTTTCTTGAGGGCAATGGCGGCTGCTTTGACCACCATATCGGTATAGGTCAGGTCAAATTCTCCCTTAAGCTGTTCCCTCATCCGGACCAGTTCCGTGGCGTCAATTTCAGTGGTGATGGTGACCTGGGCCATGGTCTGGAGGCTTTGGGTCATCCTCTCGGCTATGGCCTGGCGCATACCGATGAATGGAATAACTTTGGCTGGGGGTCGTGGGGGTGGCGGAGGTGCTTTGCGGGCTTCCACAAAGGCCATAACATCTTTCTCAGTAATCCGGCCCCCAGGGCCAGTCCCCTTTATCTGGGAAAGGTCAACGCCGTGCTCTTTGGCCAGCCTTTTGGCCGCTGGAGTGGCCAGGATTTCCTTAGGAGCAGGGGCTTCAGTAGGCACCTCAGCTACAGGAGGAGCAGCTGGCACTTTCTCCAGTTCCGGTATGACCTCTCCTGGCTCGGCTATGTAGGCGATGACTTCTCCTACGGCTTTGACCTCTTTTTCCGCCGCAGCGTGCCTAAGGATGCCTGAGGCCGGGGCTTCAACTTCGTAGGTAATCTTCTTGCTCATGACTACGGCAATGCGTTCCCCTTTTTCCACCTTAGCCCCATCGGGCTTGAGCCATTTGACCACCGTCCCTTCAGTCATGGCCATCCCAAGCTTGGGCATTATTACCTTTACTGCCATTTCATCCCTCCTTCTCCATGTTTACCAGGACTGTAACGGCCGCATTGGCTACCAAGATTTCATCGGATTTGTCCCCCAGTTCTGGCTGGTATATCCCTCTGGCAATCATCCCCCCCTCTACCACCTCCAGCCTTTTCCGGCCGAAGGGGATAACTTCTAAGACTTCTTCAGCTCTCACCTTCTCAGGGTAAGGGCAAGCTACCAAGACCTCAACCTCTATTTGGTTCAGGTCCTTAAGGCCGATTATTTCCACGAGGCCGCACAAGCAGCTTCTGGATATAGCATCGGCCACGGCCCTGCGAGCAGCTTTGGTGGGATCTTGGCCGTGCTGGTCAATCCCCTGGCCTATTTCCACGATGAATTTCTTCAGGCTCATACTTCCCTTCCTGTGAAGAAACCTTTCCTGGCTGCTTCTTCCAAAGCCTTGGATATGTCTACGACTCTTGGGCCGTTCCCAGTGAGGCGGACTTTGAAGACGGAATTGCGCCCTACTTCCACTTCCCTCTCTCCATCCAAGGCCAAGATTGAGGGCTTCCAGTGGATTTCCACTGCATCCCCTATGCCAATTAAGGAGCAACTTTCTACCTGGACTTCCTCTATCAAGCCTGGAGCAATAGGAGCAAGCACCTTTCGGCCTGGCCCTATTTTTATGTAAACCCCATGCCCTTCATCCAAGGCATTGGGGTAAAGGCAACCCCCCACGGAGGATAGGCCTATGTTCCCTGGGGAAGACCTGGCCAAAATTATCTCCCGGACTTTAGACATATCCCATATGGCCTTGGCGGCGATGAAAACATCATCGTAAACCACGACATCAACAAGGGCTATGTCTACAAGTTCTCCTCTTTCCCCTTCTATTTCCAACCTTTTAGTGGGCCGAGCGACTTTCTCTACTTCAACAGCTCCGACTGCTATAACTCCGGCCGCCAATCCAGCTATTGTCCCTTCAACCATGAAAGGGAAGACATTGTTAGTCCCTGTGGAGATGGGGACAAGTGGCACATCCCCGCAGGCCTTTGCCACGGCTCTATTGGTGCCATCTCCTCCCAAGGTGACTATGCATTTTGCTCCGGCCTCGGCTAAGAGGGAAGCCGCCAGGGTGGAATCCCTCTGGTCAGCATATATGGGCATGTCCAGTGGGCAAACTTCCATGGAAAGCTTTACCGCACTCAGGGCCTTAGGCACGATCCCGAAGTAATCAGGCATGTAAAGGACTTTCTCCACCCCGACGGCTTCCAAGCCTAAAAGGACCCTCCGAACAATGTTCACTTTCTCTTGGTTATCAAAGACGGAGCCATGAGCCACAAGCCTTCTTATGTCTTTACCCGAAGCTGGGTTAGCAATGATTCCTACGGTCTTGTCAAGCAAAGCTCCTCCTTAAAATCCATATTGTTCTCGGACAACTTCGGCCAAGCCAATGGCTGCAAGCTTGCTTTCTGGAACTAACATTGTTACGGTCACCACCCCTGGTAGTCTCCCTATCTCCACTGCGCCGGAGATGGTAACCCTGTTCATAACCTCCTCTTTGGACATGCCAAAGAGTTTAGCCAATCGGTTGATAGCGTTATCGGTTGCTTCGTTGAGGTTCGGCCCAGAACCCACCATTTGAATGGGAAGTGCTTCTTCCACTTCCTTCTGGCCGAACTTTTCTGCTAACTCCATTATAAACCTTTTTTCTGCAGAGCTAAAAGGACGGGCCAAGGGTGGAAGGTCTTCCACGGGCGGAAGCAGTATCGGGCCTTCATTGCCAAGTCCTTTGATGACCTTCACCTCAAGGGTCACCTCGGCCGAGACGTCCGTGGTATGGCCAGCAAGTTCCCCATCTCCCTGCATAGCATGGACATCGCCAAGGTATATCCCACCCCCAGGGACTTTCACCGGGCATATTAGGATAGCCCCTTCCCGAACTGAATCTATGTCCATGTGGCCATCGGTTCTTATGTCTTCCAGCTCTTCCTTGGTTAGGCTATACTGGTGCGGAGCTCCCACCAAAAGCTGGCCGAAATCCCCAGCATTGTGGGAATCAGGTATGTCCTTCTTAGGAGTGGTTCCGATGTTTCCTATGAAGGGGCGTATTCGGGTTGCAACCCCAGGCATGTGGGCGGGGTAGAAAGCTACAATTGGGTGTTGAGCCGAGTTCTTAGGCAAGGCCATCACTTTGGCTGCTTCTTTGGCCAGTGATTCGGCAATTTCAGGGCTTACGGTTAAAGCCACGCCCTTTTCTTGGTCTAAGACTATGGTGTATCCATGCACGACCCTGAAGGGGCTCACTTCGGCCCCACAATTTGCGCATCTGACAGCTTCTTGGCCTATGCCTTCAAGGCGCGTAGGCGGGTTTTCCGTCCCACAGTTAGGGCAATACCTGGCCACAAATGGATCACCTTTGTATCGCCCCTCTACTATGCTCATAACTCCCGAAGATGTAGCCAGGGAGGTAACTTTTATCCCTTTAATCCGGATGAGGATGGCATCCCCTGGCTCCGCTCCCTCTACGGCTACAGGGGTTGTAACTTCATGCCCGCCTTTGAAGGAAGGGGTAATCATGGGACCCCAGCAGCCGGGAGCAGTTTCAGCTATTATTGTGCCACCATCAGCTACTGGGCCTACCATTGGGATGCTTGGGCCTATGAGGCCACCTGTAAAAGTGTTCACATGAACGGTTTTCTGCGCTGCCATCTCTTGCCTCCAAAAAATTTACAGGGGGCTTCCCCCTTTTGGGGAAGCCCCGTAGACTTCTTAGCCCACCAGTTCCCTCACAGCCTGCGCTATCCGGTCAGCTGAAGGGATGACGAAGTCTTCCAGAGTATTGGAGTAAGGGATGGGCACGTCAGGGACAGCCACGCGTTTAGGTGGTGCATCCAAGTATTCCAAGGCGTTTTCGGCCACGATGGCCACTATCTCCCCGCTCATCCCATAGCTGAGGTAATCCTCGTCCACTACCAGAAGGCGATGGGTCTTCTTGACGGAGTTGATGATGGCTTCTTTGTCCAGGGGCACGAGAGTGCGCAGGTCTATCACCTCAACGCTTATGCCTTCCTTCTCCAGCTTCTGAGCGGCCTCCAAAGCCCTGTGGACCATCATGGCTACAGCCACAATGGTTACATCCTTCCCCTCGCGCTTGATGTCGGCCACTCCGAAGGGGATAGTGTAGGGTTCTTCGGGAACGGGTGCCCAGGTGGCTTCTATGATGGTCATCCAAGGTAGGCCCATCAAGCCTTTGTGGAAGAAGTACATGACCGGGTTGTCATCGCGGATGGCTTGTATCATCAAGCCCTTGGCATCATATGGGGTGGACGGTATCACAATCTTGAGGCCGGGGAGGTGAGCAAATAGGCCGTAAAGGCACTGGGAGTGCTGGGCAGCATCGTTGTAACCGCCACCTATTGCGGTCATGAGCACTACTGGGACCTTGAGCTGCCCTCCAGACATGTACTGGATTTTGGACATGTGGTTTAGGATTTGGTCAAAGCAAGCGCCGGTAAAGTCTACGAACATAACTTCCACAATTGGTCGCATCCCTTCCAGGGCAGCTCCTACAGCGGCTCCAACAAATCCCATCTCCGAGATGGGGGTATCTCTCACTCTTTCATCACCGAACTTCTTCCAAAGTCCCGTTGTAGCGCCGAAAATACCCCCATAGAACCCCACATCTTCTCCCATCACGAAGACGCGGGGGTCTCGCTCCATCTCCTGGGCTATGGCCTCGGCGATGGCTTCGTACATGGAAATTATACGCTCGCCCATTTCTATCCCTCCTTTTTAAAGGAAAACGTGCTTGAGGGCCTCTTCCGGCTCAGGCCAAGGGCTCTCGCGGGCAAATTTCTCTGCCTCATCTACAAGGGCTTTTACTTCTGCTTCAATTTTTGCCGCTTCTTCCTCGGTGAGGATGCCTTCTTTTATAAGCTTAGCTCTGAAGTTGGGGATAGGGTCTTTCTTGCGCCATTCTTCTTCCTCACCCTCAGGCTTGTAGAGCTGGGGGTCGCCCTCAAAGTGGCCCTTGTAGCGGTAGCAGAGGCACTCAATGAGGGAAGGACCCTCTCCCCTCCTGGCCCGGGCGATAGCTTCGCCGGCTGCCTCATAAACGGCCATCACGTCCATCCCGTCTACCAAAACCCCCGGCATTCCATAAGCAGCAGCACGCTCAGCATTGGATTTTACCGCAGTGGACTTGCTCTTTGGAACGGAAATGGCATAGAGGTTGTCTTCCACTATGAAGACGGCCGGGAGTTTCCATATGGCAGCCAGGTTCAGGGACTCGTGGAAGGCACCGATATTGGCAGCCCCATCGCCGAAGAAGCTTACGGCTACATTGTCCTTCCCCTGCATCTTGAAAGCCAGCGCGGCCCCAACGGCATGGGGTATTCCAGCGCCGATAATCCCACCGCACCCAAAGTGGAGGTTAGCATCAAAGAGGTGCATGTGGCCACCTTTGCCCTGGCAGAGCCCAGTCTTCTTCCCGAAAAGCTCCGCCATGAGCTTCTTAAGGTCCCCTCCTTTGGCTATGTAGTGGCCGTGAGAACGGTGGGTCCCAGCCACCGCATCATCGGGCCTGAGGTGGGCGCATACCCCTGTGGCCACCGCTTCTTCCCCGATGTAAAGGTGCATCTCTCCGGGGATAGGGTCGGCCGCAATGTTGAAGACGGGGGATTTGCCTTCCCAGTAGATTTCAGCGACCCTCTCCTCAAAGAGGCGAATCTTGAGCATGGTGCGGTAGAGCTCTATAAGGGTTTCCTTACTTACCGGCATTGTTTATCCTCCTAAAATAAAGAAGGGGGGAAGGCTCTGCCCTTCCCCCCCAAGGTTTTATTTCCCCACTACTTCCTTGACGGCTGAGATTATGCTCTCTTTGCTTGGGATGTAAGCGCTCTCTAATACTGGGCTGAAGGGGACAGGTGTAAATGGAGCGGCTACGCGCTTAATGGGAGCATCAAGGTATTCAAAGGCTTCCTCAGCCACTATGGCCGCAATCTCAGCCCCGGGCCCTGCTTGCTTCACTGCTTCGTGTACGATTACCAAGCGGTGGGTCTTCTTGACTGAGTTGATGATGGTTTCCTTATCCAGCGGGGAGAGGGTGCGGGGGTCAACCACTTCTACTTCTATCCCTTCTTTGGCCAAGTCCTCAGCTGCTTCAAGGGCTTTGTGGACCATGGCCATTGTGGCTACCACCGTCACGTCTTTCCCTTCCCTTTTGACATCAGCAACGCCCAGGGGGATGGTGTAAGGCTCTTCTGGGACTTCGCCCTCAATGCCGTAGAGCATCTTGTGCTCAATGAAGAGGACCGGGTTATCATCCCTTATGGAGGAGATAAGGAGGCCTTTGGCGTCGTATGGAGTGGAGGGAGCCACAACCTTAAGGCCGGGGATGTGCATGAACCAAGCTTCAAGGCTTTGGGAGTGCTGAGCAGCAGCGCTCATCCCTGCCCCGCAGGTGGTCCTGACCACTATTGGGAGCTTGGCTTTTCCACCGAACATGTACTTCATCTTGGCAGCTTGGTTGAAGAGCTGGTCCAAAGCCACCCCGATGAAGTCAATGAACATTATCTCCACCACAGGGCGAAGCCCCGCAGCTGCAGCCCCCACTGCCGACCCTATAATTGCGCTTTCGGTGATGGGGGTATCCCTTACCCTCTCTTCTCCAAATTCCTCCAAGAGGCCGGCTGTGACCCCGAAGATTCCTCCGTATCTTCCCACATCTTCTCCAGCTACATAGATTGTGGGGTCACGCCTCATCTCTTGCCTGAGGGCCTCGTTCAAGGCTTGGGCAAAGGTAAGCTTCCTCATCTTAGCCTCCTTTCATTCCGTATAAACGTCCTGGAGGACTTCTTCAGGCTCAGGGTAAGGGCTCTCTTCGGCGAAGCGGACGGCTTCTTCCACCTTGGCCTTGATTTCTTCCTGGATTCTGGCTATATCCGCAGGGGTCAGGACCCCCATCTCCAGGAGTTTGGCCTCAAAGCGGGGTATTGGATCCTTCTTCTTCCACTCCTCAGCTTCTTCCTTGGGCCTGTAAATCATGGGGTCGCCTTCAAAGTGGCCACGGTGGCGGTAAGTCTTGCACTCGATGAGGGTGGGGCCTTCCCCTGCCCTGGCCCTCTTGACTGCGGCCTCAGCTGCCTCGTAGACGGCAATGACATCGTTCCCGTCCACTACTACTCCGGGGATGTCGTAGGCTTTGGCCCTTTCAGCGATATCGGTTACATGCATGTGCTTGTGCTGGTGGAGGGAGATGGCATAGTGGTTGTTCTCGCACACGAAGATGACAGGAAGGTTCCAGATGGAGGCCATGTTGAGAGCTTCGTGGAATGTGCCCTGGTTAGCTGCTCCATCCCCGAAGAAGCAAGCCACAACCCGGTCAGTCCCCTGGTATTTAGCGGCCAGGGCTGCGCCAGCGGCAATGGGCAACCCCCCGCCTACAATCCCATTGGCCCCCAGGATACCGAGGTCCAAATCGGCGATGTGCATGGAGCCACCCTTCCCTTTGCAGTAACCGGTCTTCTTCCCGAAAAGCTCGGCCATCATGAGCTTGAGGTCTCCTCCCTTGGCGATGAGATGGCCGTGCCCGCGGTGAGTGCTGGTGATGTAGTCATCATCTCGGAGGTTTGCGCACACACCCACTGCCACTGCTTCTTCGCCGATGTAGAGGTGGACGAAGCCAGGTATTTTTCCGGCGGCAAAAAGCTCTGCCACCTTCTCCTCAAAGGCGCGGATGGTGCACATCTTCTCATACATCCACAGAAGCTTTTCCTTTTCAATTGCCATCTCTTCCCCTCCTTTGGGGATTTAGGAACTTAAGCCTTCGGGTTTCTTGCCGGGAAAATCCTTCTCCCCGAACCTTTTTAGGGCAAGCCTTTGGCCTGGGGATAAAGTAGGCAAAAGGGGGAAAGGGCCAAAAGCCCGTGGGGAGCAACAGATGTTTAGTTTTTTAAAGGGCCCGATTTTTCGGTATGAATTATACCACAGAACAGGGTGAGGCGCAAAAAAGACGGAACTTGGGGGTGCCCTATTTGTTGGGCATCCTTTCACGCCGACTGAAGTCAGTCCTTTTGGGCCCTCGGCCTGTGGTCAGCCTCCGCTGATTGGTAAAAATTGAGGGTGAAGGGATTGCGCCCCCTCCCAAGGGTTTTAGGGGATGTGGGGACCCAGTACCTGCTCAAAACCCCTAACGAGAAATTATTACCAAAGTGCCAGGATTGTCCGGAGAAGAATAAACAAAACTCGCCCCTGCAGGAAGAGCTGGCTCGGTCCAATAAAATAGCCAGCGGGCATCTTCCACCCTCAGGTTTACGCATCCATGGCTCATCGGCCGGCCGAAATTATTGTGCCAGTAAGTCCCGTGTAGAGCATAACCCCGGTAAAAATACATCACGTAAGGCACATTCCGCAGATAATAGCCAGGGCCAGACATATCCGAATACAGAAGCTTAAGGTAAATCCTGAACCTCCCGGTCACTGTGGGATAGCGAGCTACCCCAGTTGAGACCAAAGCCTCAAAAACGGGCTTACCATCTTCGTAAGCCACAAGCTTCTGCTGACTTAGGTAAACTTCTATCCACTTCCTCTCCCTTTGCGGTGTTGGGGTAGCCGGGACAAGGGTGGGTGAAGGAGAGGGCACTGGTAAAGAGGGCGATGGCAAGGGAACGGGCGGGTCCGAATGGGTAGGCAACGGTGAAGGAGCCGACTGAGGAACGCTTTGGGTTGGCTCTGGCAAGGAGGGCGATGGCGTCGGGTTGACAAAATCGGGGGTAGAAGGCATTATTAACAGGGAAAGGAGGGCAATCAGAAGTATCAAGTCCATTCCCAGCAGAACAATAGCTATGCCCAGCCAGTTCTTGGAAGGCGACATTTTTCTAACCTTTGTTTGAGATGATGGAAAGCCGATTTGCCATAGTCCACTATGCCGAAATAGGGCTTAAAGGGCGCAATCGCTCCTTCTTTGAGCGAGTCCTGGCCGAAAACATCGTTAAGCGCTTCCGAGGGGTTGATTCCGTCCGGGTGGAAAGGCTGCCCGGGCGATTCCTCGTTCGGGCCAGCTCCCCTTTGAGCGAGTCTACCTGGGAGGAAAAGCTTCGCACTGTCTTCGGCATCGCTTACTTTGCTCCAGCCATCCCCGTCCCCAAGAGCCTGGAAGCCATTGAAGAAGCCATTTTAAAGAACTTCCCAAAAGAGCCTCCCGGCCCCTTCCGGATAACAGCTTCTCGGGCCGATAAGCGCTTCCCCCTGACCTCCTTGGAATTGGAACGCCGGCTTGGGGAGATAGTCCGCACCCAAACCGGCAGGCCTGTAGACCTCAAAAACCCAGCCGTTACCGCTTACGTTGAGATAGCTCACCCTTCCGCCATTATCTATTTTACCAGAAGAGAAGGTCCAGGGGGATTGCCTGTTGGAGTGAGTGGGAAAGTTGGCCTTCTCCTTTCGGGAGGCATAGACTCGCCAGTGGCTGGTTTCCTGGCTCTCAAGAGGGGATGCCGCGTTGTCCCCATTCACTTCCACAGCCAGCCATTCGGGAACTGGATGGCTTCTGAGGATAAAGCCATTGAAATCGTAAGGGTGCTTTCGGATTGGGGGATGGAAAATTACATTTACATTGTGCCCATAGGCGATTTGCAGCAAGAGATTGTGCTTTCGGCCCCATCAGCTCTCAGGCTTGTCTTCTACCGCCGCCTCATGCTCCGCATTGCCGAGAAAATCATGGAGAGAGAAGGGGGATTGGCCTTAGTCACCGGTGATTCCTTGGGGCAAGTGGCCTCCCAGACCTTGGAAAGCATTGCGGCCATAAGCCAAGCTGTGAGCATGCCTATCCTCAGGCCCCTAATCGGCTTTGATAAGGCCGAAATCACGAAATTGGCCATATCCATAGGAACTTACGAAATCTCCATTAGGCCAGGGGAGGATTGCTGTCAGTTCCTCTTGCCCCTCAAAGTAGCCACAAGACCGACCTTGAAGGAAGTCCTGGAAGCCGAAAGCGGATTGGATATGGAGCGCATGGTTCGCCATGCTTTGGAGAGCATGCGGAAGGTTGAGCTAAATCCTTCCTAAGGAGGATGAAAATGTTCCCATTTTTTCCGGACCCAATTGCTTTTAGGATAGGGCCTTTAGCCATAAGGTGGTATGGATTGCTTCTCGCCCTTGGTGCCCTCGTGGCTGCCTTCATAGCCGAGAGGGAAGCACGAAGGCGAGGCGATAACCCCGACCACGTCTGGAATGCGCTGAGCTTGTGCATAATCTTGGGCATAATAGGAGCCAGACTTTACCACGTCTTCTCCAGCCCGGCCGAAGGGCTCGGTTGGAGCTATTACCGCCAGCATCCAATTGATATCTTCGCCTTCTGGAAAGGTGGGCTTCAGGGTTTAGGAATCTACGGCGCAGTGGCTGGCGGAATCTTGGGCCTCTTCATCTACACACGCATCGCTAAACTGAACTTCCTCCACTGGGCCGACCTCGGTGCCATGGTCCTACCCCTGGCGCAGGCCATAGGGAGGTGGGGGAACTTCTTCAACCAGGAGCTGTACGGATACCCTACAACTCTTCCTTGGGGCATAAAGATTGACGCTGCCCACCGTTATGGCCCATTTACTGACCTGAGCAAATACCCTGTAGAGACCACCCTCTTTCACCCAACTTTCCTTTACGAATCAATCCTCTGCTTGATAGCCTTTGGAATCATGATGTGGGTGAACAGGCGATTTAGTGGCCGCCTCAAGGATGGCGACCTCTTCCTCCTCTACTTCATCCTCTACCCCTTAATCCGCATCATAACCGAATTCCAAAGGCCCGATGCCTGGCGAGCTTGGGGGATACCGGTAGCCCAGCTCATATCGGCAGGATGTATAGTTTTGGCTTCGGCTTTGCTAATATACCGCCACGCTTTTAGGAGGAGCTGATGCCACTGGGAGCTTTCACTTTCGTCCTTCACACGCACTTGCCTTTTGTCCGCATGGCTGGCCGCTGGCCTCACGGGGAAGAGATGCTACATGAGGCCATGGCTGAGACCTACATCCCCCTCCTCAACGCCCTCTACGACTTGCGGGAAGAAGGAGTTGATTTCCGCTTAGCCATCGGGATAACGCCAATCCTCATGGAGCAATTGGCCGACGAAGAAGTGAAGAAGCACTTCATAGCTTACCTTGAAGAGAGGATACAACTGGCCGAAGAAGATGCCAAAATCCACCTCAGGCGGGGCGAGGAGGCAATAGCCTCCCTCGCCTCTTTCTACAAGGATTGGTATTCTGGAATCTTTCACAGCTTTGTTGACCGCTTTGGTAAGGACATTTTAGGGGCTTTCCGCCGGCTCCAGGATGAAGGTTACGTGGAAATCTTAACCAGTGCCGCTACCCATGCTTACTTACCACTGCTTGACCGGGATTCCAGCATCTACGCCCAGCTGAGGGTTGGAGTCCAAACCTACTTCCGCCACATGGGCTGTATGCCCAAGGGAATATGGCTCCCCGAATGTGGCTATCGCCCTGGCTACATGAGGGACCCAAGGCCTGGGGAGCCAATCACTCACCCTTACTACAAGCCTGGGCTTGAGGAATTCCTGGCCGACCTAAACCTGTTCTTCTTCTTTACCGATTCTTACGTCATTGAAGGTGGGAGGATGGTAGGCAAAGTAGCAGGCGACGTTGTCGGGCCATACGGTGGGGTCCCAAAGAGGAGGCTTGTTATAAAAACCGATGAGCTTCCTATAGTCCGCAAAGGCACAACCTTCCGCCCATATTACATCCAAGCCACCAGAGTAGCCGTCTTTGGTCGGGATGAAGGAACTGGCCTCCAGGTTTGGTCAGCAAGCTACGGCTACCCCGGAGATTTCCTCTACCGCGAGTTCCACAAGAAGGACGAGCACTCAGGCCTCAAATTCTGGCGAGTGACAGGAGCTCAGGTAGACTTGGGCCGAAAGGAGATTTACGACCCCGAAAGGGCAAAGGAACAAGTTAAAATCCACGTAGACCATTTCTGCAACTTGGTAAAGGCGAGGCTGAGAAGCTTCTACCAGGATACAAACCAATGTGGGATAATCGTTTCAGCCTACGATACTGAGCTTTTCGGCCACTGGTGGTTCGAGGGAATACTTTGGCTGAAAGAGGTCCTACGCTCCCTATCCCGTGACCCAGAAGTGGAGGTTACCACGCCCTATTCTTACCTGGAGGAGCATCCGCCAACCGAAGCCATGGCCATCCCTGAAAGCTCCTGGGGCTTAGGTGGGGCTCACTGGACTTGGTTCAACCCTGAGACGGAGTGGATGTGGCCGCTTATCCACAACGCTGAGCGGACCATGGAAGAGATGGTTGAGCTTTACCCTGATGCTCAAGAACCCATGCGGAAGTTCCTAAACCAGGCCGCTCGCGAACTCTTGCTGCTCCAGGCCAGCGATTGGCCTTTCCTCATAAGCACTGGCCAAGCGAAGGATTATGCCATGGGCCGTTTTCAGCAGCACCTGGCCCGCTTCAATCACCTTGTCTCTATCGCCAGGCGTGGCGAAATCTCCTCTCAAGATTGGGAATTCTTGCAAGAAATCTCCCGCCTTGACAACCCCTTCCCGGACATAGATTACAAGCTCTTCGCTCGGAGGGAGCAGGCATGAGCCACACAGTTACCGTGCCATTCAAGGTTCGCCTTTACGAGCTTGACAGCCTTGGGCACGTCAACAATGCGGTTTACCTTCGGTATTGCGAGCAAGCAGCCATGGAAGCATCGGAGAGCGTAGGTTATACCTTGGAAAAGTACCGGGAGAGGGGATGGCTTTGGGTCATAAAGCACACGATACTTGAGCATGTAGCTCCAGCCTTCTACGGCGATGTCATTGAAGTGACCACTTGGGTAAGCCAGATAACTCCGGCCAGCACATTCCGGGAATACCTCCTTACTCGGCAGGGGGATGGGGCCCTGATAGCCAGAGCCAGGAGCCGTTGGGTCCTTCTTGATGCCAGGAGCGGTCGGCCCCTCCGAATGCCTCCGGAGATG
>Ga0185307_1000765_pt1 | contig 19264 bp, 21 predicted proteins | sample LHCtaG_FD_128010 | JGI IMG/M metagenome (GOLD analysis project Ga0185307, IMG submission 128010) | Hot spring microbial communities from Little Hot Creek, USA to study Microbial Dark Matter (Phase II) - LHC4sed_matched (SPADES... | ecosystem: Environmental > Aquatic > Thermal springs > Hot... | reverse complement strand
GAAGATAATAAATAATATCGTTAAACTAGCTAGGTCCATTGCTCATGACGATAGGGTGCTTTGGGGTGGAGGCGCAGTCGAGGAGGAAATATCTCAGCTCCTCTACAAATACGCAGAAAAAATACCTGACAAGAAACAATTGGTCATTGAGGCAGTCGCGAGGGCTTTTGAGATTATTCCTCAGTCATTAATTGAAAGTGTCGGTCTAGATCCTATAGATGGTTTGGCAAAAATGCGGAACGAGCATGCCTCCGGTAACAAGTCATATGGCGTGGACATAATTAATGCATGCCTGGGAGACGTTAGTAAAAGCGGCATCATCGACCCCTTACCAGTTAAGAGACAGATAATTAACTCTGCATTCGAGGCAGCCTACACAATAATGAGGATAGATCACATAGTAAAATGTAAACAGCTGTCCGAGCCAGAGAAGTATTATGTGGAAAGAGTTAGGGGTACATCTATTGAGGAATTGAAGAAAAAGAAGGAAGATATTGTCAGATAAAAAATTGTTTTTTCCTTGGATTTTATACTGGTAGCTGTGCCTTTAAGTCGTTGTATTTCTCAGTGTAGTAATCTAGCTCGTCTGGCAGGTCTGGTGACAGGAAGTATCTTGTGATCTTCTGCTTGTCTTCGATTGATCCAAGGTCTCTGAGGTTTCCTCTCGGGTGGGGCTTTCCTTCTCTCGGCTTTTCTCCAGGTGGGAAGTATTTGTCAGGCAGGAATAGGGCATGTAGTAGTCTGTCTTCTAGGTTCCATAGCTCAGGCCTCTCAGGGAAGCACCAGTTCTTTATTATCTCGTCAATCGGTAGATATGTTCTTTGCCCATTGTTGACCCAGTCAAAGAATTCTGCACCCATGTAGGCTCTTACGTCGTCATAGTTGCTCGTTAATGTTCCATATCCATTCCTAGTGATGAATGCGCTCCACCATACGTCGGTTCTGAATGCTATAAATTTGTATACGTCCTCCAGAATCGGCGTGTGTTTTGATACGATATCGCCGTTAAACCAGAAGAACGGCCCATTTACTAGTCGTGCGTAGTATGCTGGCGTTCCCGCCCTTCTCGTGTCGTAGCAAATTGGCTGCCAAGTGCTACCCAACCAGATCTCTCTAGTGGAAAGAAGGTTAACAGCGTCTCCATACTTGAACCAGAACGTCCTTATCTGTCCCGTCTTAATTATCGGTAGCAAGAAGTTATAGACTCTATCGACTTCTTCCTTTGTAAGATTTGTGTTTGCTCCCGATAAAGTTATTTGGCCCGTGGCCTCAAGCTCGTTAGCTGTCTCGCTAAAGACTGTGAATGCCTCGTCCTGCATCATTGTTCTTCCTTTCCACTCCGGGTTCCATAGCTCAGAATATGAGAAGGAGAACTTATGTCCTCCCTCCTCCTCGTATGGTAACTTCTCTGGCAGGTAAGTAATTGAGTCGAAGTTCCAGTTGTTAGGAACTAGTGCAAAGTTCTTGTATGTTGTATAGTCTTCCTCAGAGAACCAGAGGTTGTACTTAAATCTCGGAACTTGTGCAGGCCTCAAGTATCTCTCTGGATGAATGAATATTTGTGGTACTTTGTTTGGGTCAAATCGTGGGAGCTTCTCTGCGGGTATTGGCAGTATTATGCCCGCCTTCTTGATTGGTGGGAATCTAGCTGTGCCGGCTACGTCCCATCCATACCCCTCAGTAGCAACGATTCTCTGAGCCATGATGAATAGGTCTAGGTAGCTTGCCTCCACTTTCTGTTTGTGAACTTTCTCCCAGAACTCTGCGACCTCGGGATACATCATCCATGAGCCGCCTAGGTATCGAAGCGGCTGTGGCCTAGGAGTAGGCGAATAATAATACTCCCAGTTCGGGAACTTTGCTAGATACTCCGCTGGTGCTGGCAGCTCTGTAATGGTTGTTGCAGGCGTCGTAACAGTCGTGACTGGTGGTGGGGTCACAGTTGTTACTGGCGCGGTCCCAGTTACTGTTACGGTCTCAGTCCTAACCTGCGTTACTGTCGTTGCGACTGTTCTCTCAATTACTTCTGCTCCTCTTGAAAGATATCCTATCGCGCCTCCAACGACAAGACCAGCAACGGTCCCACCAATGATCTTCGCAGCAGTCCTTCTATTTACCGAATTACTTTTTCCTGACATCTCGATTTTCAGAAGGATAAACCCTTATTTAAGGTTTTACATAAAGTAAATAAGAAGACCAGTTAAAAACAACTTATAAAAAAGAGACAGTTATTCTAAATGGTTTAAAACAAATTTTAATTAAGCTCCTCTACGTTGATGCGAAATATATAAATACCAGGTATATTTTCGTTCTAGTGCTATGCCTCAGTTATTAGATTTGGAATTAGCTAAAACAGCGCATGTTGTCATCAACAAGCTCTGCAAAGTGAAGCCAGGAGAAAGTGTACTGATAACTATCGATGGGCCTGAGGAATGGAGAGTCGCGGAGGAAATTGCCAAAGCTGCTGAATGTGCAGGCGCCAAAGTAATGGTTGCCTGGCACACCACTCCTCCGGGCTATGGTAAAGTTGGAGATCCATACCTGCCCGACCCATTGAAGGCAGCTATACCTAACACAGATGTGTGGATTGAGCTAAACAATCAGTGGCTGCTCTACTCAACACCATGGGAGGAGGCAATGACACCTGCAGCATTAGGAAAGGGTCGAGTCAGATATCTTTTCCTTGGCGGACTAAACGTTGACCAGATGGTGCGATGCATAGGAAAGGTGAACATAGATGTTCAGGCGGAATTCCAGAACACTCTCGTCGAGATGACGAGGAAGGCCCGTAAAATGCGCGTAGTCACACCCGCAGGAAACGATGTCTCATTTGAGAATGATCCAGATCGGCCAGTGACTAATGAGCTGTTTGCCGACACTCCAGGCCCACACTTCCTGTTGGGACAGATGGGGTGGGCGCCAATCGAGGAAACAGTAAACGGAGTAATTGTATTCGATGGCTCCTTCTCAGGAGGTGGAGAAGCAGACCTGGGAATCTTAAGAGAACCAATCAGGCTAATCGTAAAGAATGGAGAAATTAAGGACATCCAGGGCGGAGCAGAGGCATTAAAGGTAAAGAAATGGCTCGAAAAGCTAGGAGACCCCAACATGTATTACGTAGCACATATATGCTATGGCTTCAACCCGGGAGCTAGGCTATCAGGACTTTGCACAGAGGACGAGCGTGTCTGGGGTTGCACCGAGTGGGGCTTCGGCTACCAAGGCCCGATGTTCAGAGGCAAGGGCAAGAAGGCTATATCACACTTCGACGGCATCTGCCTTAACTCAACCGTATGGCTAGACGATGAAAAAATTATCGATACTGGAACACCAGTACACCCCAAGCTAAGAGAACTAGCAATAAAGCTCGGAAAGGGATAAAAACTCCACGTAAAATTTAATTAAAGTCATTCAATAATTTCTTTTTCTCTTTCTCTTCTTAATTAGGAATCAGTAGGAGGATCTTTAACTCAGCGTGCGACTTATTATTACTTGGCTGAGAATGAAGAGACTGACTGGTACTTCAGTTTCCTCAACTGCAAGATAGCCTGTAAATAAGCTTTAAGAGAGCTGTTAAGCTCGTTCAGAAACAAGCTGCAGAGCTTGTCAGAATCTAGAAGCTATGAGGTTGCGTCTCATAGAGCATTGATGCACTAACGTGTTCTCTTAAAATTCAGAAATATTTTAACATGTGGTTGCATGAATAGTGAGTATTTAGGAGAAGAAAGATTTTTATTTGATCATCAAATTCTTAAATAATGTTATGGATGTATTAGATGCGATTAGGAAGAGGGTCGCGGTCAGGTACTTTGAGGAAAAGCCAGTTCCCGAAGACGTGCTTAAGACTCTTGCCTGGGCTGCTCATAAAGCTCCTACTGGTGGAAATACCCCATACAGAAGAGTCATGGTAATAAATGATGAAGAGACAGTAAGTATGATTAAACAAGTTTCTCCAGGCTTTCTAAGCAACGCAAAATCTCTCATACTAATTTACACAGACCTAGAGACGGCCTATAAAGGATTAGGAAGACTAGGAAGAGACATATGCTCCATAATTGATGCCGGAGCAGCAGCAGAAAACGTCGCATTAGCCGCGCTTAAGTTTGGTCTCGGAACCTGCTTCACAAAATCATACAGCGAAGCGGGAGTAAAAGAGATTCTCGAGATACCCGAGAATTATAGAACAGAGGTAATGCTACAAATAGGTTATCCACGAAAAGACATGCCGCCGCCGCTTAAGGCAAAGCCAAATGCTCGTATAACGTATCTAAACAGGCACGGAAATCTATGGACATGAGTCAGCTCCCATTTTTATGATTAAAATAAGCGAAGCTTACGACTAGTTCTCAATGACGATAAGAAGTCCTGGCGTTAAAAAACTAGGCAAAACAAAATTGTTATATATCGACAAATTCAGTGAATTATTGTGGAGGCGAAATGAGTCAAAACTCTAGTGGTGATTTTGGTAAAGAAATATTCGACATTATTGTTTTTGCTTTATCAGCCGCACGGATATCAGCCGATGAACCACCACTGTATGGCTCACTAAGACTGATTGACCTATCAAGTAAGATCATTAAGCTACAGGAACTAGTCGAGGGAGAAAGGGCTGACAAATTCCTTCAGAGAATAAGACAGATAATAGAAGAGAAAAAGTACATAGTTATGGCGTCGGAAGAGGAATTTGTTAAAGTGCTGGACCAACTAGTCTCTGAATGTGCAAGGGAGATGAAAAATCGGAGAAAACTAGGCCAAAAAAGGGAATAAAAACAGCCTTTAATAGTGTTGAATTTATTCTAAAAGACTTGAACGATGCTCAACAATCGTCATTTTAACGAAAAATAATTAGACATCTTCCATATTAATTTTTTTACCATATTTATTAAAGGAGGATTTATCCTTTAATAAAAGTTAAATAGTGATAAAATACTGTTTTTCCTGAAAAGTTATGCCGTCGGCATTGTCTGTAAAAAATCTAGTTAAGCGTTATGGAAGGAATGTCTTGGCATTGAACGGCGTCTCGTTTGAGGTCGATAAGGGAGACTTCTTCGTCATTATAGGTCCAAGCGGATGCGGCAAGAGCACTCTCCTTAGATGCGTGGCCGGTATACTTGACTATGACAGCGGCGACATATACATCGATGGTAGAAACGTGAAGGACGTCCCTGCACACAAGAGAAACATATCGTACATGCCCGAAACGTATGCATTATTCCCACACATGAGAGTCTATGACAACGTCGCTTTTAGACTCAGAATGCATAACTTCGATGAATCAGAGATAAAGAAGGAAGTGAAGCGTGCACTTGAACTGGTGGGGCTAGCTGGATTTGAGGAGAGATGGCCGAGCGAGCTCTCCGGAGGTCAGAGACAGAGGGTAGCTTTGGCAAGAGCCGTTGTAGCAAATCCAAGCCTGCTGCTCCTAGACGAGCCGCTAAGCCACGTAGACTACAGGCTGCAGAGAAAATTAATGGAAGACTTCAAGAACATCCATAAAAACTTAGGAAACACTTGGATACTAACAACACACATTCAAGAGCAGGGTCTAAGCCTCGCCGACACGCTAATGGTCATGAACGTAGGAGTAATAGAACAGAAAGGAAAGCCACACGAAATATATGAATCGCCACGAACGGTATTCGCTGCAAGGTTCGTAGGCGACATAAATCTATATAGTGGACAGGTAGTTGAGCAGAAAGGCGAGCTCTGCGTTGTAAAGACCAACTTGGGTGAATTCAAAGGAATATACAAAGGAACTGGCGAACTAGTAGGTAGGACGGTTGCATACGGTGTTAGGCCAAACCACATATTAATCTCGCCAGTAGGAGAACACCGTGAAAACAGCTTCAAGGCACGCCTAGTTAGTGCCTACTACTTTGGAGAATTCATAGAATACATATTTGAAGTTGCTGGAGGAGTTCAGGTAAAGGTACACGCTGACCCGATGCCAGTAAAGCTAGGAGAAGAATACGCCGTTTCTTGGGACACCGTTAGAGGAATAATCCTTGACAAGCCCTCAGTAATCGAAGGACTAAACATAGAGGACGTTATCTATGGAAGGTGATAAGATATATGACAGAGGAAAGGCGCTCTGAGGCCGAGATACGCGAATCTCCTTTGATAAAATTCGTGCGGAAGAATGCAAGATATCTCCTGATACTGCCGCCCCTGATAGTAGTGATTTTATTCCTCGTTGTCCCGTCGCTCATGATACTATTACTGTCTTTCAACAAGGGCTCTGTGACTAGATTTGACCCTACAAATATATCATTAGACAACTTTATAGCAGTATTCTCACGACCATCCACGTACATCATATTAAGAGACACGCTTGGAATGTCGGTGCTAGCCGCATTAATTACACTACTAGTAGCCTACCCGGTTGCGTACTTCATATCATTCAAGATCCAGAATTTCCAACTACAAGGAATCATAACCTTTATGCTCGTGGCTCCTTACTGGGTTGACTGGAGCATCCGAAGCATATCGTGGCTCTCAATACTTGGAGAAAAAGGACTTGTAAATTATACATTAATGAGTCTAGGCCTCATTAAGCAGCCGTTATCTGAGCTACTCTTCACGCGGTGGACCCTCCTCATAATTTGGGTACAAACAAACCTGCTCTTCATGATATTCCCAATATATCTATCTCTAACGCTCATTGATCCGGATTTAATCAACGTTGCAAGGACTCTCGGCGCTTCTCCGTTTAAAGCCTTCACAAAGATTACGTTTAGACTATCGTTGCCAGGCGTTGTGATTGGAATAATCTTTGTCTTCATATCGACACTAGGCGACTACGTTACTCCAGCCCTGTGGGCAGGAGGACTACAAATGTTGGGACTAACTGTCCAGAACTATGCTTGGCACTTCAACTGGCCAATGGCGGCTGCCTACTCAGTCTTGCTGTTAGCGGTGACTCTAGGAGTGATCTGGATAGTACTCAGATTCGCAAACATCAAGCAGGTGTTCTACAAGTAGGTGATTATGCATGAAGAGAGATTGGGTGAAAATTGTTCTCGGAATTTACACGGTCTTCATAATATTCATATTCTACCTACCGCTGATCTTGGTCGCCATACTATCGTTCAAGTCAGACGCTAGTATAACATTTCCAATTTTAGGATTTAGCCTCTATTGGTACATCGGTCCTCCAGGACTAGTAGGCACTAGCGGATTTACAAGCGGCATATTCTATGACCCCCAAATTGGACAGGCTATTATAAACTCGATCACTCTGGGCGTCATCAATGCATCAATAGTTGTACCCCTCGTTATATGTGCAGCACTAACGCTCAGATATGCATTCAAGGGCCGAGACCTAATATTCTATCTACTGCTTGCAGGCTTCGTTATGCCAGCAATAATTATTGGACTGGGCGCAAACATATTCTACAAGACAATAGGAATAACTGAATACTCAATCTGGACAGTGCTTCCACTACACATTGTATATACAATGCCATTCGGGCTAATCCTCACGATGGCCCGATTTGACCCACTGATGGTTGAGTATGAAAACGTCGCGAGGGTTCTAGGAGCCAGTGGTTGGAAAGTCTTCAGAAAAATAACATTCCCACTGATAAGGACGCAGGTCATCTCGACCTTCTTCTTCGCCTTTACGCTGTCACTATCAGAGTTCCTAAGATCCTCATTCGTAATAGCAGGCGTAGGAACAATCCCAACATACGTCTACAACCAAATGTCAGTAACAGCACCGACTCCAAAATGGTTCGCTCTGGGAACACTAAGCATGGCAATATCACTCACACTACTATTCGTAATAGCATACATACTAACAAGAGGGCAAAGACGAATAATTTAACCCACTAAGCGTAACATGAACTATATTTTGTTGCGTAGATCTTAATTTAAGCGCTGGCTAGAGGGAGTTTCTTTCCAGCTTTAACGGCTACAAATCCAGCTTTTCTATAGTATCCTCTTCTTGGGGATTCAAAGCGTAGTGGCTTTTCAGTTGGTTTTTGAAAATCGTTGAACATACATCTATGATAGTCAGTCCACTTTTCATCAACATTACTTTTAGCTCATTGAAGCTGTGGAACGCCGCGTTTTTGTAAAAAACGTTGCCCGCCTCGCCTTTCTTCATGTAAAATTGTGCCCACGGGCTTTCCTTCAGTATTAAACCCAATATAAGTTTCCCATCTTTCGCCAAGACTCTTGAGGCTTCTTCAAGAACTTTTTCTGGCTTTTCAACAAAGCAGAGGGTTAATATGATAAATATGGAGCGAATGACTCGTCTCGAAACGGTAAATTCTCACCTGAGCCCTCGACAACAGTTATTCCACGCCTTTTAGCAAGCTCCAACACTCTTCCAGAGACGTCAACACCGTACTCTATTCCTAATGCTTCTGCAAAACGTCCTGTGCCGACACCTATTTCAAGAGACGGCCCTTCCAAATTGTGACATAGAGACGCTATACAAGATCTACATCTCCTCTAGCAAGAGCGTCTGCTAAGGCAACTCCGGTAATGTATGAATTAAACATTGTAGTGTTAAGTCCTTCCTCCGAGAACCAATCGAAGTGTTTAGCTATGTATATCGGTGCAGCATGATCGTTGAACTCTACGGCCAGTCTTACTGCCTCGTATCTCTTCTCGCTGGATGAGATTGCTGAAAGATATGTTAGAGACAAGATCGAGGCTGTGATTATGACTACGATAACTATCCATAATATGGTTTTCTTGGTTTTCATCAGAGCGACATTAGTTTAACTATTCTTAAATTTACGTAACTATTTCCTGTAAGTATATTTTTTATTGATAAACTTTCGTAACTGTTTCTCGTAACGAATATTCTACTTGGAGAGATTTGTGGAAGAGATAAAAATGCATTTGAACTTTAGCTATTGTATAATGAGTCTTAAATAAATAGATGAGTATTGTTTATGATTGTTGATTAAGGTTTGAGTGCAAAAAGCGGTAGAAAGATCGTTAGACCGTTCCTAACTAGGAGACAGATCGAAGTATTAAAATTAAGAATGAAGGGGTTAACACGAGAGCAGGTGGCTGAGATGCTGAAGACATCGAGAGAAAATGTAGCCAACCTAGAGAGTAGAGAATATGTAAATATTATGAGAGCAAGGATTACACTTAGAATCTTAGATGAATTGAATCCCGAAAAGGAGGTTGTAGTGTTAGCCGGCACCCCAATAACGGATGTTCCTAGAATTATACTGGATAGGGCGGATATGCTGGGCATAAAATTAGCTCTCGGTGCAGAGAGTATATATCATCTTGTCAAGAAGAAGGCCATGAAGAGGAGAGACCATCTTACCGCACCTTTAAAAGTAAAAATTCTCCCATCCGGTAAGATAAAACTAGCAAGGTTATAAACACTCGAAGCGAATTATCTTTATGCTTATCTCATAGACACGCCAGCTGATCCACCTCTGTAGCTAGATGGCGAGGCTCCTGACGTTGCATTTTACAAGATTGTCAATCGAGCCTAAGCCCAACTTCTACAATAAAGTCTAGGGACACGAATCAACAGATAGCAAGGACGCCTCTCCAAAGCTGTTGATTAACTTCTAAATACTGCCTCAAGCCACTATCAAGCGTGGAAGGCTCTATGCCTACTCTCCTCGGAACCACACGCATAGCTGGCCTAGAGAAATATAGCGTTGAGCAACACACTTGGGCCCGTAGCTCAGCATGGATAGAGCGCCGGCCTTCTAAGTCGGAGGTCGAGGGTTCAAGTCCCTCCGGGCCCGTCGCTTTACAATATGAAATTACAGGCCGAGTTTTGTGGCGGGTTTGTTTTAGTTTTGTAGCCCTGCTTTAAATTATGTGTTATACATGATTATGTAAATTTTTGAACTTTATGTCACCAATCCTAAAATAATAAGAGGGAGGGAAGGATTCTGAGATGACGCAAGAATCTGTTATGATTAAAAGGCCTGATTTACTCACGGCCATTGCGTACATGGCTGTGACCTCAGCTGTTACGGGTGTTGGTTTTCTATTAACAGCTCCCATCCCATTGATTCCTGGAGCTATACATTGGCGAGTATTAGCTTTCCTCCCATGTGTCTTCGGAATACTTTTCGGACCCATAACTGGATTTGTAGCAGGTGCAATAGGCAATACACTCTGGGCAATTATAGGTGGGTACTTCAATCCCGCTACGCCCATATTCGATCTCGTAGGAGTCGGACTTACAGGATTGATCCCTGGCCTACTCTGTAAGCCTGAGGATTCAAAATCAAAAATAGGGTTACTCAAGATAGCGCTTATAAGCCTGCTTTCATGTTTGGTTATGGTTCCGATAGTCGCGGTGGGCTTCGACCTAGTTGGAGCAGCGCCCTTCGTGCCTGCAGTAGTCTTTCTAATTCTAAGCGACCTTCCCCCAATCGTGATAGGTACACCAATTGTGATTGCCGCTGTGGCGCGTCCACTATTAAGGAGAAATCTAATCAAATGGAGACTCTAAATTACCTTGAGGTAACTGGTCTAAGCTGTAAATATAGCTCTGAATGGGTACTGAGAGATATATCATTTAAAGTTAGAAAGGGTGAAGCGTTAGCGATATTAGGCCGAAGCGCCTCTGGAAAAACGACCCTAGCATACTGCCTATCTGGAATTATACCGAACAGAATATCCGGAACAGTGTCTGGAAGCATAGTGGCTGATGGTGAAGAATTAATAGGCAAACCCATAAGAGAGTTTAATAAAGCCATAGGGATAGTGCTTCAAAACTATGAGCTACAAATTTTTGGATTAACAGTTGAGGAAGACTTAGAGTTAAGTCTTTGCGATGGAGATGATGAGCGTCTTGAGTGGGCTTTAGAATTCTTTGATTTGAAGAAATACAGAGATTATTATGTCCATGAGTTATCGGGTGGGTTAAAACATCGTCTCGTATTAGCATCAACAATAGTAACAAATCCTAAATACGTGATACTAGACGATCCAGTTGCCAATCTTGATTGGAAGAGCAAAAAGATGGTAGCAAATATGATAAGGATACTGAAGGAAAACGGAAAAGGAGTGATAGTTTTGGGAAGGAGACTTAAGGGGCTAGAAGACGTCATAGATAAAGTGTTATACCTACTAGGAGGAGCTACAGAAAACGGAAATATCTGTCTTTCAGACACTACAGGACTAAATATTAATGCTCCACCAAAACTTAATGACGATAGACACGTAGTTGAGTTCAATCAAGTTTATTATAAATACAGTAGTGAATATGTCTTAAAGAATATTTCATTAAAAATAAAGAGAGGAGAGATTCTATCAGTAATGGGTCCAAATGGCTCGGGAAAAACAACTTTGATGAAGCACATTATTGGATTGTTGAAGCCATGTAAAGGTAGCGTCCTAGTTAATGGTATAGATACGAGGAAAGCCAGTCCAGCTAGAATGGCGAGACATGTTGGAATAGTGTTCCAAGACCCTGAAAAATACTTTGTTTCTGAAACCGTTTGGGATGAGGTATTATTTGGAGTGAGGAATCTCAACTTAGATGAGGGTCTAGTAGAGGAGGCCCTAAATATGCTTGGGTTAATTTACAAGAAGAATTCAAGTCCATATTCGCTTAGCATGGGTGAGAAAATTAGATTATCAATTGCCAGCGTAATAGCTATGAATCCTGAAATCATAATTCTAGATGAGCCAACAACAGGTCAAGATAATGAGACGTTAAAACAGATTATTGCAATCATAAACAAAATAAAAAACATTAGTAAGACTATCGTAATAGTTACGCATGACTCTGATTTTGCTTTAAGTGTTGCTGATAGGATAGTAATTTTGAATGACGGCTCAATCATTGCTGAAGGAAATCCCGCTCAGATTTTGAGCGATTCTAAATTAATTGACGATGCCGGAATAGAGCCACCGTCTATCATGAGTGAGGAGAAATGTTAAACAGAATGTCCGTGACATTAGATCCTAGAATAAAAATTATTGTATTCCTTTCATGGATTTCATTAGCATTTATTTGTAGGGACATTTATAGTATCGTAGCATTGCTAATAACTTCCATAGTACTGTTATTATTTGTAGGAGCAGCAGGTGCTGTCTTTAGAAAGCTGAGATTATTGATTCCTCTGGTTTTGCTAGCATTTCCTCTTTGGACATTTTTGAATCAGTGGTCACTATTTTATGCTTCAAGTAGGGGTGTAGATTTTCTCTTTGGACTTTTTATGACGCTTAGATTATCGATAATAGTTATTATATCATTATCGTTCATAGTTTTTGTGAAGCCCACAGAAATTATTAAGGCTATACAATCTCTTAGGCTTCCTCCAATAATTGGAGCAACTTTTGCTCTAGCATTTAGATACTTATACATAATTTCTGAAGACTACAAATCGATAAAAGAGGCACACCTTTGTCGAGGACTTGAACTTGATAAAGGATCATTAATAAGAAGAATTAGAAACTATATTCCATTACTGATACCTTTAATCATTAGGAGTATTGATAGCGCAGAAAAACTAGTCTTAGCGTTGGAGTTGCGTCCATACATCGTAAACAGTAGGAGAATTAGGCCTCTGAAAATTAAAGATTTGGCAATACTTCTCGGATGTATCTTAACATTAGTCTTAGCGATTTTATATAATTTCTATTTTGGTGGGTTGAGTTGAGTTTAAGGGTCCAGGAATATACTGGGCAAGATAGATATGTTGTCAGGATTGGTGACTTAGTGAGAGAATTACCGATAGTCCAAGTTTCTGAAAATGTCTGGATAGCGTCAAACGCAGATCTGATCTTGGGTGATGTAGAATTCATAGAGGTTGCGGCGAATTTGCTTGCTGAGAAAATTAAGCAGTATAGTCCAGATATTATCGTGGCTCCTGAGGCAAAGGCTATAGCGTTAACATATGAAGTGGCGAAAAAACTTGGCCATAAGAAGTTAGTAATAGCAAGGAAGTCCGTTAAAGCATATATGGTCGACTACCTTGCAGAAGAATTTTCCTCTATAACTACTAAGAGTAAACAACTGTTAATATTTGTAAAGAATGATGTTTATAGGATTAGGGACAACAAGGTGTGTATTCTTGACGATGTAGTATCGACGGGTGGGACTGTTAACGCCTTGGATCGACTAGTTAGAAGAGCTGGTGGGAAAGTTGCTTGTAAAGCGGCTATCTGGATTGAAGGGCCATGGTACAAAGGTGATTTAATATATTTAGATGAGCTTCCAATATTTTTGAAAAGTAGTTAATACTCTTATTGTTAGAATCTTGAATGTTTAGTATACTGGTGTCGACTGCGTAAACGATTTTATGTCGAGATTGTTAATTATTTATACGGATGAGTAGAGTCGTCGTAGTCATTCCTACGTACAATGAGGCTGAAACAATCTCTAATGTTATTAGAGATGTTTTAGAATCTATGCGTATAGCGGGAATTGATTGTCATGTTTTAGTTATTGATGATAATAGTCCTGATGGTACTGCGGATGTTGTGGCTCGATTGGCTGAAATGACTGGTAAAGTATCCGTCATAGTAAGGCCGAGACGAATGGGCTTGGGTTCTGCATATATTGATGGGTTTAAACATGTTCTTGAGAAGATGAAGGATGCCGATGTAGTAGTTGAGATGGACGCTGATGGTAGTCATGATCCAAAGCTTCTTCCACAGCTTGTTAATCCTGTGTTGAAGGGAGAGTCCGATGTTGTTGTTGGTTCTAGGTATGTCGGTTGGGGGAAGTGGGCCGGTGAGACTAAAGGAAGAGAGATAATTAGTAGGGGTGCTAATCTACTGGCCAGGATATGTACTGGCGTGAAGATTAAGGATCTTACAAGTGGTTATAGGGCGATCTCGACTAGGATTTTGCGCCTAGTCATTGATGTCTTAAAGGAGGCTTCAAGGGGATATACGTTTCAGGTAGAGAGCCTTGCAGAGTATGCATATGCGGGTGCGAGGATAGGAGAAGTGCCTATAATATTCCTTCCTAGACGTAGGGGTAAGAGTAAGCTGGGGACATCCGAAATTCTCTACTTCTTCCTGTGGAATGTTAAGCACCTCTTTAAGCGAAGGATTCCGAGAATTTTGAGGATTAAAACTTAAGATACTGGTAGTGGGATTTATAGGGCTATCAGTTAAGGAGGCTAAGTTGCTGGTCCAGATTAAATAATGAGTTTGTAGTAGGTTCATGAGGGTGTTGGGGGTGCTGAGGTATCCTGAGTCTCAGGTGTACTACGAGCCGGGAATGAGCAACTATAGGCTGGATGGTGCCTCACTCATTGAGGGACTGCCAGGCATAGGGCTTGTCGGCAAGGTTGCAGTCGCCTACATTCTAGGCAAAGTTAAGGCTAAAAAGATATGCCGGATGTATTCGCCATATTTTCCGTCAGTGGCTTACATATCTGATGGAAGAATAATTCCCAACTTTACGGATTTTTATGCCGTAGAGGAGCCGGCTAAGACAATCATCATGTATGGAAGCGCTCAGCCATCAAGTAGTTATGGGCAATACGAGTTCTGCGAGAAAGTTATAGAGCTGGCTAAGCGGCACGGTGCAACGAGAGTGTTCACGGTAGGCGGACTGGGGGGGAAGGAGAAAATATCGCCTCGAAGGGAAATTTTCTGCTCCTCGACTGATAAAAAATATCTAGGGAAGTATTTGGAGCTGATTGACGGTCAAGTGTATAGCGGGCAGATAGTGGGTGCAGTAGGCATCTTGATAAATATAGCGGGGAGCAAGGGACTAGAGAATATGTGTATGTTAGTAGAGATAGGTGAGTCGGCGCCTGACTACTTCGCGGCTAGGAGAGCTGCTGAGGCACTAATCAAGTTGACTGGACTTAACATTGAGGTAGATGGAGTTGAGGAATTTATGAAGTTGTCTAACAGAGTTATTTCTATGCTGGAGTCATAACTTGATATTTTACACTTGGATGACAAAAATTTATGGTTGGATGGTATTTTAATTTAGGTTGTTTGTTCTTGTTCTTTTTTCCATTCTTCCCATACTTTTTGTACGCGTTCTGCGGCTGGTCCGGTGCCCTCTACTACGCCGTCTTTGGTTACGCGTATCCTATCCATCACAAGTATAACTCCGGCTTCTTTGTAGTAGCGAGCCATGTTGGGGAATAGTCGATTTATCCTTTCATAGAGGGTTTGGAGGTCCGGGCCGAGTTCAACTAACTCTATCATCGAGATTTCTTTACCGGCTATGAAGAGTTTGCTTATTGTTCTTCCGTCGCTTGTCTGGGCCTCTGCAAGCCATAGACTATAGTCATTTGGGTTGTATGCAATTAAGCGTCCACTCACTCTAATGCCGCTTGAGGTTAAGACTGTAACACTCCTATCTAAGAGTAGGGACAGCTCGTCGGCGAATCTCTTACTCGCAATTGTTGACACCTTCAGTTCCCTACCAATAAGTAAGGTAATCGTTAATATTAAAACGTGTTTGTTTTCTCTTCTACATTATGTTTAGCGCCTGCTCCGCGATGCATAGTAGTCTGGACACTGCTGTCCAAGCTTCAAGTCTCCTCTCCGATAGGCTCAGCGACTCTTCTGCTAGTTTCTTGGTCTCTTCTTGGAAGTCACCGTGAGGATAGCATCCCACCATAAAGAGAGGCCTGTCCGTCGTCTTGAATATGTCTTCTATCTCGCTTCTCTTTACGCTTCTCCCTTCCTCTGTGAGTAGATAGACTCGTCTTGGTCTTATGCTATTTATTGCCTCAGCAATGCTCTTCTTCTCCATCTTTAGTAGGATCTCTCCTTGTTCCGTCTTAATTGTTCCCTGTCTGTATAGCTGTGATAATAGTCCCTTGAACCGTTCATATACTCTTGGGAGTCTTACCTTGGGGTTAACCTCTATGAATGCTCCGTCTTGAGTGTGGCAGTAGACCTCTAACATGCCGGCGAGGTTTAGAGGAGATCCTAGAGCTTCTAGCAATGTGAAATGAAGTATGTCTGGCCTGCCACGTTTTTGATAGTTGGTGAGGCCCTTCATCGCCGAGTGATGGTAAGAAGAGTCGAGGATTACCCATCTAGGATCCTGTCGTCGTCTCCTGCAGTATGCCTGAATTACTGGGTGGTTTCTTATTTCTTGGGGCACGAGCTCAACTGCCGACTCAACCAATAAAAGTACAATTCTAGGCATCGAGTACGGCCTATTTAGTGTTTGGTCACTAATTAGGTGTTCTATCGGTGGTTAGGGTTAAGTATAATAACCGCGCTTAATATAATGCTTGTAGATAAGGACGATTAGAGTGGGATGCGTAGCATCGGTGATGTGGTATACAACTAACATTTCTAGGCGGTGCTAGAGAGGTAGGTAGGTCGGCTGTACTCGTAAAGACGGCTGGAGGAGCGAGGATACTGCTAGACTACGGTGTAGCAATGAATGATAGGGTTCATTTTCCTGGCCACGTTGCTCCGAAAGATGTGGATGCAGTCTTCCTTACGCATGCTCATTTAGATCACTCTGGCGCAATACCTATACTCTTCATCTCAGGTAGACCAAAGTTATACGCCACTAGGGCTACGTACCAGCAGGCAGAGATACTTCTAAAAGACATGCTGAAGCTGAGTGGTTACTACTTGCCGTTCGGCGAGCCAGAGATAAGGAAAATGCTCATCAGTGGTACTTCAATTAATTATGGTGAGCCAGTAAAAATAAAGGATGCTGAAATAGAATTCATCAGTGCTGGACATATACCGGGCAGCAGTCAAGTAGTTATAAATGCCGATAAGACGCTACTCTACACGGGCGACTTCACCACAATAGATACTAGACTGATCAAGGGCTCAGATGTGCCTGGAGAGGATTTCGACGTAGTCATAACAGAATCAACATATGCCAGAGAAGCACATCCGCCTAGGAGAGAACTTGAGGAAAAAATCACAAACCATGTTTTAGAGACGGTGAATAATGGAGGACTAGTCGTGATTCCCGCATTCTCGATAGCTAGATCGCAGGAAGTGGCCTGTATACTATATTCAAGAGGCTATAGGGGTCCTATGTACATGGATGGGATGGCCACTCAGGTGCTTGAACTATACCTCAGTAGTGAGGACTTCATTGATGGGCTTGACCTGCTCGCGAGAGTCTACAGAAAGCTAAGAATAGTAAGAGGAAGAAGGCAGAGAGAGAAGGCTCAAAGAGAGCCCGGCGTAGTAATTACTCCGGCGGGTATGCTGAAGGGAGGCCCGGTCGTCTTCTATGCCTCAAAAGTTGCAAACGATCCTGCCTCGACGATAATTTTGGTTAGTTTTCAGTCTCCGGGAACGCCTGGAGAAATATTGCTAAAAGAACGGAAGCTAAGCGTTAATGGGAATCTTGTTCCCGTTAGGGCGCAAGTATATCAATACAAGTTGTCTGCACATGCAGGCATGGAGCAGCTCCATGATTATCTGGCAAGAGTTGCTAGGAATGCCCAGGTGTTTACTATTCATGGCGAACCCGATTCATGCGAGGAATTCGCCAACTGGATAAATAGTAATACCTCGAGCAAAGCCTACGCCCCAGTCAATGGCGAGACCGTAGAAGTATAGCAAAAGTGCTTATCTGGATCTTTTGAGCTTAATTATTATGGGTTGGGTGGGGCCAGATTAGTTGAGTCTTTCGAAATGACGCTTAGCCACGACCTACTGGTGAGAACGTTATTCTTGGAGCTCTTCATAATATTTAGCGCATCTACAATAATACTTGGGTTCTTCTCGACAATGTTGCTGCCCGCACTAATCCTAGTTGTCCCCTCACTCCTCATTGCAACATATTGGATTATATGGGAGCTTAAGAGGAAGAAAAGAAGGCTTAGGTTGGGTCAAGTTACTCAAGCTGAAGTGTTAACCCGTGGTACTGCTCCTCTAGGAATGGCTGGATCCTTAATATCGATTGACTATGTCTATTATCTTGTCGAAATTTGCTGCGGGGACTTAAGAGTAAAATACATTGATTTTGAGGAAAGAAGGGTGGGCGAGACTCTAGTTGTCCTACTAGATCATAAGAATAGAGTTCTGGCCGTTGCGCCTCTGAGCAGGCCTCCGAGAATAGAAATACTCAAAAAACTAGGGTGAAAATAAGATTTTATAGCCCTGTCAGCGTCCATGAAAATAAGGTATGATTTCTTCCTTGAATGTTCTGATCGTTCTCAATGGAGAGACGCTGAAATCCGTGAAGATTAGGTGGTTGGTGCCGATCTTCCTAAATTTGTCAATTACGTCTATTAGCCCATCAGCCTTTTTGAACAAATAATAATTCCTTAGAATCTCGTCGTCGGTGACTCGCTGGCCTGACTCCTCTATTTTTCTAGGGTCGGGCTCATCAAAGTTTTCAGGTATCAACGTACCAGCGTGGTATGTCCTTATCTTTTTTATTGCGCCTTCTATGTCTCCTAGCCCGCCGGCTATCAAGACGGCTTTCTCCATCTTTTTAACGTCTTTGCCCGCCTCGGCTGCTCCTTTCTCAAATGCCGGGAATATCTCATCTCTGCACTTCTCAACTGTGCCGTACGTGATGAGGTGGTCTCCATACTTTCCTGCGTATACCGCTGCCTTGGGCCCGCCGGCCGAGAAGTATATCGGAACTTTTTTCTTGGGCTTGACGTAGAGATATACTTTCTCCATGGTGAAGTACTTTCCGTTGAAGTCAAAGAAGTCTTCGTTCGTGAATAATTTTCTTATTAGTTCCACAGCTTCGGCTAGTCTTTCAATTCTTTCTTTCCAAGGCGGCCACCTGCCCATGAATCTTTTTTCGCTCATCGCTTCGCCTGAACCAACTCCGAGATAAAATCTTCCGGGGTACATCGAGTCGAGGGTGCCTATGGCTTGAGCTATTATTGCTGGGTGATACCTTCCACCTATCGGGACCGTGACGTCTACTCCTATAGCTATTTTCTTCGTCCTCTCAGCGGCTGCAGCCATGACCGGCCAGACGTAGAAACTATGCTTAAAGGAGTGGTGCCAGGGCAAGAAGTGGTCGCCAAACCATACAGAGTCAAACCCAGCCTTCTCGCATGGCTTTAGAAACTCCATCCTGTATTTATTATCCATCCAAAAAGATGCGTCAACACCTATACGAAACTTACGGGCCAAACCAAAATTCCCTCAATAAATCACGGGTTCGCATAGATTAAAAACTTTGCCAAAGAAATTCAAAAGGCTGCATCAGCGCTAGGTCTATATATTTATCCACAGATTTTTTGTATATTGGGCGGGGGTAGCCAAGCCTGGTCAAAGGCGTCGGGAAGGGACATAGTATCCGTTAAGGACACTAAAGGAATCTTATATTAGCATGGTTAAGAAGAGAAAAATGAGGGGGAGGGGAAGAGGAAGATAATGG
>Ga0185307_1000764_pt1 | contig 19267 bp, 19 predicted proteins | sample LHCtaG_FD_128010 | JGI IMG/M metagenome (GOLD analysis project Ga0185307, IMG submission 128010) | Hot spring microbial communities from Little Hot Creek, USA to study Microbial Dark Matter (Phase II) - LHC4sed_matched (SPADES... | ecosystem: Environmental > Aquatic > Thermal springs > Hot... | reverse complement strand
CCCTGAGCTCGCCTAGGCAAACTTTTGAGCTCTGTACTTCCTCACAAGAGCTACTACACTAATCCCAAGCGTGAAGAGAGCTAGAGACGCTACAACAGGGCCCAGCCTTATGCCCCACGGTGTGTAGTTCAAGACCAAGCCTATTAGAGGCACTACCGCTAAGGATAAGCCTCTTACTAGCAGTGCTATCCCTATACCTAAAGAGGATGGAGCTGAGGGTGCTCAGGGAATTGAGGAGAGTTAGGCAAGGCTAGCCACGGGTGTACTGCTTTTGCGTAGTTAGCGTGCTGCTTATGGATACCCAAGTACTGCTATAGACAATCTTTGCGTAGAGCTTTTGCGGGCCCTGCACTACCACCACCTGCGCCTCAAAGCCACTTTCAGAAAGTTTTGCTACTCCAATTCTCTTCAGGCTTTGCACAAGGCTTGCGTAGAACTCCTCTGAGGCTTTTTCTGATGCCCAGGTTGTGTTCCAGCACAAGACCCATGTTACATGGGTTGCGTTCTCGGATTTGAACAGCACTAATTTGTCACCGCGCCACTGCTCAGCTACTTTAGTAGCATTCTCCACCCCTATTCTCTGCGCGAGTACGAGGAGCGTGTAGTACTCCCCAAGCCTATCGCTATAAACCCTATCTCCACAAGCCTCGCACCTAACCACAGGCTCTTCAAACCCCAGATCCCCTGTGAAGAGGTATTGAAGGTACTTCTCTGGGTGCATAGCCATGGAGGTCGCTACGGGGGGCTTCTCATAAGCCTTGTTGACGAGGCTCCAGCCACTGTAGTTGTATAGGTAGGAGACGAAGCGCTCTCCGTAGACATAGGGGAAGGTGATTAGGGCTATGTAGGGGTTCCCCAAGTCTATTTGCATGCTTGGTGAGGGTGTGCAGAGCTTTGTGGTTATGCAGTAGAGGCGCTGAGTAAGCCCAGCATCTCCCTCTATAAGGGCCTGCTTTGCCAGCATGGAGTCTGTTGTCTCCTCCCCTGTGAATATGCTTGGAAAGTGCAGGAATTGGAGTACGTGGGTGAGCTCGTGTGCTAGAACATTTCTCGCGCCAGGGCTCTTGGGGTCGAAGTAGTCGGTGTTTATGTATATCGTTGTGCCTGCTGTAGCCGCTAAGAACATTCCTACAAAGCCCCTCTCCCCAGAGACTATTGAGAAGTTTAGTGGTAGTAGAAATGTTGCTTTATACACAACCTCTCTGAACAGCATTTCCAGTGGTATTGATGTGGGCTCCTCTTCTCTAGGTGCCCACTGCTCTAAAGCCCAGGAGGTGTTTATGAGCTCAAACCTCACTTCAGAGGTGAAGGTGAGGTTTCTCACAAGCTCAACGCCTTTCTCAACATCTTTAGCGAGAGATAGAACCTCCTTGCGCTTCTCGCTATAGGTGGTAACAGTAGTTACTACTAAGCCACTTCTCTCAGTATAGCTCTGAATATACACAGATACAAGCGCTAAGATAACTATGGACTCTAGCACAAAGGTTAAGACCAGCGAGTCCCTATCCAATGCACAGCACCTAGCCCTCTGTTAGGTGAAGGCCAAGTACGGTTATTATGTGTTACTGCGCATAGCAATTTTAGCGTGGTCTCCATGGGCGGTAGGGAGTACCCAGCTCACGCAATAGCAGCTGTTGGAGCTGTACTCATAAAGAATGGGATGATACTCCTGGTGAAAAGGGGGTTCCCCCCAGCTGTGGGCATGTGGTCCACGCCAGGGGGTGTTATTGAGCCTGGTGAGGGCATTGGTGAAGCGGCTTTAAGGGAGTTAGAGGAGGAGACAGGGCTTAGAGCAGAGCCTCTGGGGGTAGTGCACGTACTAAACAACATAGTCTTCGACAGGGAGAAGAGGGTGAAGTACCACTACCTAATACTAGACGTACTCTTCAACCCCAGCACAGTTGAGGGAACACCTAGACCCGGGGGCGATGCGATAAGCGTGGAGTGGATGGATGTGAGTAGAGCTCTAGAGAGAGACGATGTTACTAAGACAACTAAGAAGCTCTTGCATAAAATAAGGCGTGTGGGGATTAGCTACATACCCCTAGACCCTAGCCTAAACGAGCACAGAGCCTTTGAGTAGAAGCTCTCTGCATCAACTCCCACTGGCGGTAACCACACTCTGTACTTCAATTCAGCTAGCAACCTTCTGTGAAGCTCTTCTCCGCAAGACTATGAGGGCTGCGGCAACAATTACCACTACTGCAACCACAACTGCTACTATTATTGCCACGGGCGGCGCTACACTAGCAGTTGGTGGAGTAGGTGATTGCGTCAGTGGTGTAGTTGGAGTTGCCTGGGGCAGTGCTGGTGATAGCGTGGGAGTTGGAGTCGCAATGGTTGGTGTAGGAGTTGGGGTAGGTGTTAGCGGTGTTGTAGTTGCTTGTGGTGCTACAAGTGTATAGGATATTGTTGCTGGCCCTGTGAAGATTAGCAGGAGCCAGTTGCCTGAGAGAGTAGCTACATTAATGATGTTCTGTGGCAGGGTTAAGAGCACTACTATTGGGTGTGCTAAGAGCTCAATTGTATTGTTTGTAGCTATGCTCAGTGTTATTACACCGTCCTCAAGTGTGGCATTAGCTATGTAGGTGATGTTCAGCTTAGCTGGGCCTGGTGCCGCAATGTACAAGGTGCTGTTTTCGCAAAGCCACTCAATACTAGTATTTGAGCTCACCTCTATAGTGGGGGCAATTGGTGGCACAGGTAGCGAAATACTTGTCACACCCTCGCCAACATCCATAGCGAAGCTCACCCTAGCCACGCCATCCTCATCAATGACTATGGACAGCTGTGCGTAAACCTGCTGAGCATGTGCTGTGAGAAAGAGGAGCGCTGCTAAGGCTAGCACTAGTGCACAACTTTCGAAACGTGATTTCATATCAAACACACAGCTCTCAGACTCTGAGCTGAAATTTAAAGCTTTTAGCTTCTACATAGAGTACAGTAGCCATAGCCTTGGGAGCGGGCCACGGCCTGAGCCAACCATAGAGCCTCCGAATGCGTTCACCAGCATCAACAACTGCATTGATTGTAGCGCTGAGATCACTCTCTAGCCCTACCACCACAGCTTAGGCACTAGATCCTAGGGCCTACCCAAGCGGGGCTGTTTCGTGGTTGATGTTTAGGAGTTGGATTTATAAGCTCTGATTCTGTTTATTTGGTTGGAATCCGCCTGGGCGATGGGAGCAGTGCTCCAAGCCTAGGCGGGCTAGTGGTAGATGGGAGCCCTGTGCCGTTGGGCTCGACAGCCGCCCACGACCCCGCGCCAATACCCCGTGAAGCGTGGGCGAGGCGGAAGCCCCTAGATGCAACAAACAAACATAAACCAATGAGAATGAGCATCTAGGGACAAACGGTGGTGCCTATGACCGGGGCCCCTAGTTGTAATGAAGAGCTGTTTAGAGTTCACACTGCTATACCGTGTTCTCATGCAGTTCGCCAGCGCTCCGCATTGAGGAGGATAAAGGCTTTTTAAGCTCAGTTTCTGGTACAGCCTCAGCAGGTGTACCTAGTCACAAGCTGGGTGTGACTATGGTGAGCAGAGAGCTCATTGAAAAAGCTAGGGATTTCCATGGGCACGTGTGCCCCTTCCTAGTGCTAGGCTTGAGGGCATCTGAAATAGCTTTGAGTAGGCTAGGCGCTAGGAGGGCTGGTGTTGCTGAGACCATTCGAGAGGATATTGTGGCTATTGTCGAGGTGAACAACTGCTTTGCTGATGGAGTTCAGATAGCCACTGGGTGTACCCTTGGAAACAACTCCCTGATATACGCAGACACTGGAAAGAATGCACTGACAGTGTTTAGAAGGGGTAGTAAGAGGGGTGTCAGAGTATACATAGACTCAGAGAAGCTTAGGGAAAAGCACTTCCCAAGAGAGGCTCTAGAGCTATTTAGAAAGGTTGTGGTTGAGAGGAGGGGTACTGGCGAGGAGGTGGAGAGGCTTCACAAAATATGGGGGGAGGTGGCCTTGAGGATGGCTGAACTACCAGAGGAGGACTTTGTCGTTCAGGAAGTGGAGATTGTTGAAGAGCCTGAGAGAGCACCAATATTTGAGAGCATTCGCTGCTCTAAATGCGGAGAGCTGGTGATGGCCCCAAAGGTCGTCTACATAGAGGGGGAGCCGTACTGCTCCACGTGTGCAGGCAGGGAAGTGCTTGCAGTAGTTGGCAGAGGCATTTCACCATCATTTCGCACTCCATTCAAAGTTGCAAAGCAGTTGAATGTGTAGGTGAGTCTCGGTGAGAAGAGCAATGAAGAGCACTGTGAAAACAGCCTTACTAATACTCATAGTTGTTGCTGTAATAGCCTCTCTCACTGTATACACCCACTTCTCGCATTCAAAACCAACACCAAGTGTCACAACACCAACACCTACAACCACACCTCAACAAGTAGCTACTCAAATTCAAACAACTGCAACGCAAACACCAGAAGAACCATACGTGCAGATCATCGATGTGCTGAACAGGACAGTGAGAATACCTAGGAACCTCAGCAGAATTGTGGCAATCGGGCCGGGGGCGCTTAGGCTCGTTACCTACATTAATGCAACCCACCTTCTTGTTGGTGTTGAGCAACTCGAGCTGAAGAGCTGCGTTGGAAGGGACTACGCTATGGCGTTCTGCGAGTTGTTCAGCAAGCTGCCCGTCATAGGCCCTGGAGGCCCTAGGAGCTTGCCAAACCCGGAGATGATTATGCAGGTAAAGCCTCAGCTCATAGTGATGTACAGGGGGTATGCTAGCCAATACCCACCTGAGAGGCTTGAGGCAGAGGTTGGTGTACCTGTCCTAGTCATAGACTATGGCGCGCCTGGGTATCTACAGATAGACTTCCTGAATAAGGCGTTAGCACTGTTGGGCAAGGCTCTTGGCAAGGAGGAGAGGGCAAGGCAATTAATAGAGTATATCAACTCCATTGAGCAGGATCTTCAGAACAGGGTTAAGAACATACAAAACAAGCCCTTGATCTACATAGGCGCCATATCCTATGCTGGTGCGCAGCCTTTTACAGCATCACAAGCTAGGTTCGCCCCACTTGTACTGCTAAACACTTCGTCTATAGTAGATAGTCTAAAGCCTGAGGGTGGCTACATCCAAGTTGACTTTGAGTATTTGCTGGAGAAGCAGCCTGACTACATATTTATTGATGAAAACAATTTGAGGGTTGTCTTAGACGACTTCTCTAAGAACAGAGAGCAGTACTGCAGCCTCAAGGCCTTCAGGGAGGGGAGGGTCTACGGGGTGCTACCCTTTAACTGGTATCACACAAACATTGCAACAGCACTTGCGAACGCCTACTTCATGGGCAAGGTCCTGTACCCAGAGGCCTTTGCCGATGTTGACCCTGTTCAAAAGGCTAATGAGATCTTTGAGGTGTTTGTTGGAAAGCCTCTCTACCAAGAATTTGTTAATGGCGGGTACCAGGGCTTTGCGAACCTCAGTGATGTGTTTAAGTGTGGCTAGCCTATGAGTAGAGTAGAGAAGTTATTTAAACTAAGAAAGCTTTTTCTACTTGTGCTTCTGCTCCTTCTCCTCCTGCTCATACCGCTATCCATATCAATTGGGACTCTCGGGGCTACACTACTTGACGCACTCAGGCTCCTACTTGGCGACAGTAGCATTCCAATTGAGGTTAGGGCTGCATTGCTACTGAGGCTCAGAAGGGTGTTAGCGTCAATTGCTATAGGTGTTGTCCTAGGTGCTGGAGGCGCTTGCATGCAGGCTGTGCTCAGAAACCCTATGGCATCCCCCTTCACCTTAGGCATCTCCCATGCGGCAGCTCTTGGCGTTGCGCTATCCCTGCTACTCGGTGTTGCAGGTTCTACGCGGTACAGAGTTGTGTACATTCACAACCCTTATATCCTGCCCATCTTTGCCTTCACCTTCTCACTACTCCAAGTTGCTATAATCCTTGCCCTAGCCTACAGGGCTAAGCTTACTGAAAGGGCTTTGATACTAGCTGCAGTGGCTATGAGCTTCTTCTACCAAGCTATCCTAAGCTTGGTTCAGTACCTAGCGTTAAATGAGCTTCAAGTGGCTATGGTTGTCTTCTGGACCTTTGGCGACGTTGGTAGGGTTGACTGGGTTGCACTTAGAGTACTGGCTGTTGTTGCTGGAGTGCTTGCTGTGTACTACATTACTAGGTCTCTGGATCTAGACCTGATCTCCCTTGGGGATGACGTGGCTTACGCTAGTGGGGTAAACCCAAAGAGGCTTAGGCTAGAGGCAACCATAGTTAGTGCTTTTGGGGCTTCTGTTGCCACTGCTTTCGCTGGTGTAATAGCTTTTCTCTGCTTAGTAGCACCGCATATAGTGAGGCTTGTCGTCGGGAATAGCCACAGGTACCTAGTGCCAGCCTCAATGCTTGTAGGAGCAGTGCTACTGCTAGTAGCTGATGGTATTGGGAGAACTGTTGTGAACCCCGTCATACTGCCCGTGGGCATTGTGCTATCCTTTATTGGAGCACCACTACTGCTCTACCTCCTCCTTAGGGGTGGTGGGTAGTGGCCTTGATAAGGATTCAGGGTGTTGAGGTCAGGTACAACAGCATTAAAGCGCTTGACAATGTTTCAATGGATGTGAGTGAGGGTGAGGTTGTAGCTGTGCTAGGCCCTAATGGCAGTGGGAAGACAACACTGCTTAAGGTGATTGACGGTATTCTGAAGCCTGTTAAAGGCTCTGTATACATAGACTCTAAGAGTGTTCTCCGGATGAGCAGAAGGGATGTGGCAAAGCTCGTGGGCTTTGTCCCTCAGCGCGTAAACGTGATGCACGGTGTGAAGGTTATAGACTTTGTGGTAACTGGCAGAAAGCCACACGTAGACTTTGCGCCAACAGCTAGAGACATAGGGATAGCGCTAAAGTACCTGAAGTACGTTGACGCAGAGCACTTAGCGGAGAGGGACATTACAGAGCTAAGTGGTGGAGAGTTTCAGAGAATCCTCATAGCCAGAGCCCTTGCCGCAGAACCCCGCATACTCCTCTTAGATGAGCCTACAGCTAACCTGGACATGAAGTACCAGCTAGCAATTCTCGACATTATAGCAAGGCTCTCAAAAGAGAAGAGGCTTACGGTAGTGATGACTCTTCACGACTTAACCCAAGCCTACAGATATGCAGAAAAAGCTGTTTTCTTAAACAACAGCAGGGTGTACGCCATGGGGAGAGTTGAAGAGGTGATGAGTGAAGAGGTGATAGAGGCTGTCTACGGAGTGAAAGTCAAGGTAATACCAAGCCTAAGAGCAGTCATAGCGGTCTCTTAAAGCACGAGCATGGCTATGACAGTGCCTAGTAATTAGCGCCCTTTTCGCACATCTCCTCTACTAATTTCATACCGGGCTCAGTGTCACCCCCCATGCCCCCTACCCTGAGTACCTTCTCTAGCTGCAGTCAACATTAACCTTGATATGCTCATGAACTGCAGTGCTTCTAAAGCCAACAACTCTACAGCAGAATGCAAAATCATCATTTAAAGGATCTGCTTTATCTAAACTCGCACCCTGCGCTAATGTATAGCCCTCAACCCCAAGCCCTAGAGAAGGAGCTGCTCTATTGACTATACACACTAGGTAGGGTCTGCACTTGTAGGAGGTATTGCGCCATGCCTTAAACGTGTGGGAGAGCTTGCCTATAGACGCTTCTCGGCTGTTGAGAGGGGGTTTGGTGTTAGATTGTGTAGTGCTTCCACGGCGTGTACCTCCCCCTTATCGGCACTTCGTAGCCACACCTAGGGCACTTGTACTTGTCGCCATCCCTGTCAAGATTGAACTCCCACACCCTATACCACCTTCTGTATACCAGCATCTTGCCGCACTTTGGGCACCTTGTGGACTCTAGCTCTGGGTCGTGGACGTTGCCTATGTAGACGTACTCAAGCCCCTCCCTCTTAGCCCTCTGCGCAATTGCGTAGAGCTTCTCAATAGGTGTTGCAGGCTCGCTCCACTTGTGTGCAGGGTAGTACCTGTTTACGTGTAGGGGCACCTTCTCCCCCAGCACCCTTAGGTGGTTGTCTATAATCCACTCCACACACTCTTCAAAATCGTTTGTACTTGTGACCACGAGGTACACCATCTCCACATGACCACCCATGTCAAGCACGGTCCTCGCATTTCTAAACACCACGCTGTGGTCTATGCTGGGCAAAGCCCTCTTCATCTTTGGGCACCCCTTGATATCAACGCTCCACCCATCGTAGCCAGCCTCAACAAGGGCTTTGACAGCCTCTGGGGTCTGATACCCATTTGTAACTAGCATGAGGTAGAGTCCGCTCCCCCTAGCAACCTCAGCTAGGTCCAGTAGGTAGTCGAAGTTCACCGTGGGCTCGTTGAAGCTTGCACTAAAGCCATTGTCACCCACCTCCACAGCCATTTTGAAGAGCTGCTCTGGAGGAGTATAATCATCACTCTCCCTTGGGGGCCTGAAGCTCAGGTGATGGTTTTGGCACCAGGGGCAGTAGAAGTTGCAGCCCCAGGTGGAGAATGTTAGGGCTGTGCTATTTGGCCAGTAGTGGAACAGAGGCTTAACCTCTATAGGCCTGCTCTCCACAGCGCTAACCCTGCCATACCCAACGTGCTTAAGCACCCCACCAACATTCCTATACGAACCACACACCCCAACCCCACCCTCTATGACTACGCACCTCCTCTCACACACCAAGCACTGCACACCACTATCAACAGCTCTCCAAAGCCTAGCATCCCTAGCCATAGTGAAGAAGCCTGCATTCACGCGGCTACTCATAGACTCAAGCCCTGCAACAGTGCAATGCTCTCTAGGGCACTATGTGTGGCTTAGGAAGTTTAAAGCAGTTATACAAGGTCTCCCGTTTGTCCCTAGGTGTTCATCTTTACTGTTTTATGTTTGCTTGTTGCATCTAGGGGGCTCCACCTCGCCCACGCCCCACAGGCTATTGGCGTGAGGTCGTGGACTGCCGCCGAGCCAAGCGGCACGGGGCCCTCATCTACCAGAGGCCCGCTCAGGGGTTCAGCTCTTATGCTGGTTTATATGAGTTGATGTGATTTTCATTGCCTCATCCTTGTTCCCCTGCACTCCGCTCGGGGCTTCATTGGGCTTGGGGGCGTTCTGGGGCACCCCTAGACCCCCACACCTTGGGTTGGATAAGTATTTCCTGTAGAGGTTTACTACTGCTACTACGTCTCTATCTCCAGTGAAGCCGCATCTACCACACTTTACTGTTCTGTAGCCGTTATTGGCTAGTCTGCTACTGCACCTAGGGCACGTGGAGGATGTGCTTCTTGGATTGACTTTGACTGCTCTCAATCCCCGCTCCCCCGCCTCGTACTCTACGCAGAACTGTACCCTTCCGTAGAACCAGAGCGTTAGCTTCTTGTTGAACTTCTTATCTCTCTTGGTGCTCTCTCTAAGCATGTCTAAGTCCTCCATGATTATTATTGAGCGGTATCTAAGTGCCAGCTCTGCAATTAAATCTCCCACTTTATGCGAGTAGTCCCATGAAATGTTCTTTATTCTCTCGCCGTGCTTTGTGATAGCATTCCTCACGCCCTTGATAAACCTCCAAGACCTTGGATACCTCTTCTGAATTCTTTCAATCCAAATCCTGTGCGTTAGGAGTTTCCTCAGTGGTGTCTTAAACCTCTTCAGCTTAATCAATTCACCATTGATTGAAAAATCCATTAGCAGCCTCAAAGCATAAACAAACAACACGATGAGAGCGTTGGCTAGTATAAACCCCATTGTCGAAGCTAAAAACACCTCAAGGTAAGAGCCGCTGTGAAGAGCAAACATGATCGTTGAGATCATCGTTTTATCAGCTATCTCGGCAATAAACACCACAGCAAACGATGCTAACAACACGTACAACTCGGCATTCAACTTTTTACACCCATGCAAGCCATTCGCGAGCTCAAAGTCGCATTCAATCCTTAAGGACACGCCAAGAACCACTAATATAAATTTAATAGATTTAACATGCACAGCACAACAATATGCCAAGACTTAAGAAGCAGAGTCTCTAAAGAGAGGAGTCCTCGTGGAGAAATACCTAGAGAATTTGAATTTCTTCCCCGGAGACATGAAAAGATCGATCTCCTGCTTATAGTCCCACATGATCTGAATGGTTTTCATTATCAGTGTTACGTCTCATGCTACTTCCTACTACTATTCTACTTGAGCAACCTTGATCCATAGAGATGGTAAATATGTACTTGAACAATTTAGATCTATAACCTTAGTAAAATTCATAAATCTAACCCTTTTATTTAATTATTGGGTGAATCTGGAAATGAAACCTAGAATCATAACTACCTACCTAATGGTAGCACTACTAATATTATTATCATTTTCTACTCATGCTATTCTCGGCTTTGACGACTCATCAAGTTCTTGCAGTGAAGATTATATTTTTGTAATAGTGTTAAATGTGAATTCGCCATGGAATGGCGAAGCTGAGTTCACAAACTTCTTCTACTATAAGATGCAGTTTGGTAGCCTAATATCCTCTTATGAAGAGTTCCAATGGGAAGAAACAACATACGTGGATCATGGACGAAATGCCGCAGAAGCAGTACTTGCAAAGGTAAGAGTATGCTCAACATATGCTGAAGTACTTCAGTGGTTTGATAATATTAGGTGGGGCACAAATTACGAGAAACCAGGCGATACACTAGATGATACATGTCTTAAAGTCGTAACGGTCATATGTGACCAATATGGTAATTGTAGAAGATCCGGTGATTATACTGTTTGCCCCATATTTATCTCCACAGATCTAGAACTTGGGTATTGTGATGGATTCACTAAGAGTTTCACCATTACTAGAAGTAATGCGGTTGAAGCCGGTATAGATATTGGAATTTCAATAGGGCCCATATCTATTAATGGCCTTATGAAAAATCATCTACTAAGCCAAACGGGAGTACGTGCAAAATATCTTTTTAAAGCACCGCAAAGAGCCTGTGCAATATGGAGGGTAGATTACTTAAAAAGCTCGCAGCCGACTCCAATATGGGCTTTCAGTGTTACACCATATGATCCATATGGACCATATGTAAGTGCCAATGCTATAGATAGTGAAGAAGCTAAATATGTTATAATGCTAGAAGAGGTTGTTGTAGAGCCAATAAGGGGTGAAATTTATAGAATAAGAAAACCGTGGCGTGAAGTCTATATTATGACTCAACCTGAGATCGTTAAAGTTTACTTTAATGGTAACGAGGCTATGGTGTTCATATTGCCTGAAGTATATAGCAAGGTTGAAAGTGTAGTCTGGAAGATCTGGTATAAGCAGGACTATGAATGGGGTAATGAGCTCACTGAGAGCTTATTACCAGCTTCAATTTTACACGGCACTGATATAATTACACTACGAAGACTAGATGGTTACTCTACTATGATAATTGTTGAAGTAGTGTTAAAAGACGGAACAAGGTTCATTCGCGAAATCGGTATTGGCAACTACGTGCCTATAATTTCCCAGCCGTGAAATGAGGTGTGGCTAAGCTTGAATAAAAAGATTTTTTACCTCTTAATTTTATCTGCCTTTTTATTAATGTCATTTCTATTTATAAGACTGTACTTTCATCAGGGCTTAGAAGATCGTTCCATGATTTTAGGTTTTCCATATCTTGGAGAGAAGGAATTAAGTAGATACAGGCTTATCTTTTCATACAATAAATGGCCTTTACAGTGTGGAGTAAATGGAACTTTAAATGACACATATTTTGACGAGCTCTTTATTCAATATTATTGCATGTTTATACAAGATACAATATCTTTGCCGGTAGAGTATCTTAATGAGAGTAAGCATCTTGAATACTTTGCAATATCCTCCACAGAGCCGTTACCTAGATCTCCAATAAAAGTTCACTTAGTTAGGAGGTGGGTACTAGATATTAATTTCACACTACCAGAAGACATCACTGCTGGGTTTTTCAAAAAGCCTCAACCAGAATTTATCTCTGCCCCCATTAGTAATCCATACTTCTTCTCAATAAGGTTTGGGCTTCCTCTATGTTTCTCTTTTAATGCTAGTGAAAGACTACTAATAGTGCTTGAAGCCTACGTCGTTATTAATGGTAAGCGCTTTAGTGGAATACAGTATATCTTCACTGGAAGTTCTTATAAGAAGTGCTACGACCCGTTTACCCCTCTATTCATCTCTCTTAGTGAAGATAAAATAGAAATGTACCGCGAACTATATGATATCCTGACAAGGCTTCAACCTGGAGAGGTGCTTAAGTTAGAGTATATCATTGAGCTATACGCGCTCAAAGAGCAAGCAGAAAACGCTACAGGGTACATAGAGCTGGTTCTTGCATACCCATATATCGAAGTGCAGTACCCGCGTGCAACCGGTCCTGGCACATTAACGCATAAACACCAAATGAGCCATCGTACAGAATGGTCGCGACTTTAGTAGCTTGACAAATATGGCTACTATTGCAGAGAGATCTAAAAGGTTTCTGCTTACAGCCAGGGTGTAAGTTGCGAGAGTTTCATGATATCGCAGTTCTGTCTTAAGCCGAATTTTTAACTCTACTTAAGAACGTAGCTCTTGAAACGTGATATTGACTATCTGCGAATAGGTGGCGTTGAGAGACTGTTAAAAGTTATCTACAGTCTGACAAACCAGGGTGTTAGAGGTATTAGAAAGTTTATTGAGGCTCGCACATGCTAGATGCCCTTAAAGATGTACTCATCTCGAGACATTTTGCTAGAGATGTAGCGAGGAAGGGGCCGAAGGACTCTATAAAGTTCGTGTTAAGGAGATAATGGAGTTCGTGAATAGAATTATTAGAGAGTGAGCTTCTTTGAAAACCTCTTCGAGCACTTGATGGAGGTATCCCAATATTGTAGTGTGCTTATTTGGAAGTGTTGCCAGGGGATCATATCTGCTATCAGCGTCATAGAAGCACTCGTGGTTACAAGTATATACCCTTAGTATTTAGTAAAGCTTTGATTTAATGGCATAAAAGATCTTTTTCGAAACACACATAGATAAAAGACCTTACTCGAAATTTATAGGAGGTAGAAGCCGACTAAAGTTCGCTCTGAAGCTGATTAGTAAACAAGTCTTTGGCTCACAGGTGTATGAGTCCCGCTTTAGCTATAAGCCATATGCTCCTAGAGGAATTATTGCTATAGACGTCAACCTGAGAGCAATTACAGCGTACGACGGCTCCGATGTTAGGAGGCTCAAGGCTAGGTTTATAGACGCTCTCAGTAAGAAGAAGCGTGCTGAAGAGCTACAGAAGAAGTACTCTAAGAGGTGGAGGTATAGCGAGAACATACTGGGCAGGATTAGGTCTCTGCACAGGAGGGCTAGGAGCATCGTTGTTGACTACTGCCGAAAAGTCGCTAAGCAGGTAGTGCTCTACGCTAAGAGAAAGCAGTACGGTATTGCAGTAGAGGAGCTGGAGGGTCTTAGAGAGCCCTCGAGCAACAAGAGCGATAGAGTAGTGTGGAAGCTTGCGATGTTCGCGTATAGGAGATTGCAACACGCAATTATCTCTAAAGCGTTGGAGTACGATGTCCCCATCATAATTGCAGACCCTAGAGACACCTCTTCCAGGTGCCCAAGGTGCGGGGAGAGATTGACATACACTCACAGACTTGGTGTCTGCGGGAGGTGCGGGCTTGCAAGAGATAGAGATCTCGTTGGAGCAGTGAACATCTGGCTCAGAGCGCTCTACGCGTATGCGGGGGAGCCGGGGTCTCCCCTAAGAGCCGTTTCTCGGTAGGTGGTGGTTCATAGTCGTTCATGTTTACTTGTTTCGCGGCTCCCCACCACCTACCTCTCAACGGCTTCTGGGTCTGCCGCCCCCGGCTACGGGAGCGCGTCTGCCATAGTTGCCTAGGGCTTCATAGTGCTCCCTACGCCGAAGACGGCTTCACGAAAGTCCCCCTCGCCTAGCTCATCGAGCTCATCCCTACCCAATAATATTCTTTTACAGAATAACTTATAAGCTTTTCTGTAGTAGTTCAGCTTGGTGGCTATATGCCAGAGGAGTACGTGTTTCACGCTAGGGTTTCAAAGACTAGCCACGGCTTGCTCTGCATCTACATACCCAAGGAGCTTAGTGAGAAGATGAAGCACCTCCACAGGAGAGAGGTGATAGTACGTGTCACAGTGCCAGATAAATAGCAGTGTTGTCGATGCATCCGCGCTCGTAGAGTACGCGACAATAACGGGGAAGCTTATACCGGTTTCAAGCGAGGACTACATGAAGCTCGCTAGGCTAGCTTGGAGCTTTAGGAGAGCAGTGCAGGTAGCAGTTAGGATGATTGCTAGGGGCGTAGAAGACAGCGCTGTCCTCAAAGAGCTCAGGAAAACCCTTAACAAGGCCTATGCAGATTCAGCGTTCAAGCTTGCTAAAGCAATCGTTAAGGGCTGTATAGCTACAGGTGGCAACCCGCGGAAAGCCGAGATTAGAAAGCTGTTCATAGTCAGCGATGGCGAGTCTTCGAGGCTTGGAAACAGGAACATTAGGCTTGAAGACACTGGGCTCGTGAAAGTCAAGTACCCATACGAGGGCTCCTGGTTAGTGTTTAGGGCTCAATTTGAAGAGGAGCACACTCCGCTACTGAGGGAGCTCGTAGAGCTAGCAAAGCAGAAGAGAGCGAGCTACAGGGCTAAAATAGTGTTTAGAGATGGGAAAGCATACCTCCACGTATCTGTCCCGATAGAGTTGTATTTAAAACACTTCAAGAAGGGGGAAGCCAAAGGTAGCTTAATCGCCGGCTTCGACTTAAACAGCGACAGGATAAACCTAGCAATCATCGACGAGTACGGGAGGCTCGTAGACACTAGGACAGAGTGGTTTCCAGAGGTCACATCGCCTGGGTTTCCGAGAGGCAAGGCGAAAGCACTGAGGCTTAGAGCGCTGGCGAAGCTTCTCAGATACTGCTACGTGCACGGGGTTGGAGCTGTTGTCTTCGAAAACCTCTTTACTGTCAAGAGGCGGAGGTTCACGAGAAGCAGGAGTGCGAACAGGAAGATGTCTAAGTTTGCGAAGAGGAAGCTACTGCAACACGCTATAGTGATGTCGCTTAAGTACGGGTTTAAAGTGCTCCTCGTAGACCCGAAAGGGACAACGAGCTCGCCAGAGCACGCCGAGATCATGAAGACCCATGGACTAGACAGGCACACAGCATCAGCATACCTAATAGCAGTGAGAGCACTAGGACAAAACAAGTAAACGAAACAAATAATCATAAAAACCAAAAGAGCCCCCGCAGTGAACAATGAAGCCAGAGGGAGCGGGGGAAACAGGAATGAGGGGATGAAGAAGCCAATCACAAGCATTCACAGGTAATTACAAGTATTCACCAGACCCAAACCCTCAACACTAGTTAAGCTACTAGAGGAGAGACCAGTACACGTCGTTAGAGTCTCTGAAGCAGGCACCTCTTCAAGAGACCCATTAACAGGCGCGAGAATTACTGGCTTCAAGCCCCTGGTGATCCGCAGTGCGGTGAAGGGGGCTAGGAGAGCTAAAGTAGTGAAACTGGTACTGAGAGTAGCAAGAATAAATGGAGTCTATCTTGAGAGAGACGTCGTTGGCGCAGTCAACATTGGGCTGAGATACCTCAGCCCAGATGGGAGCCCCGTGGCGTTGGGCTCGACGGGGCCCCATGAAGTGCGGGTGAAGCTAGTGAGCCCGCACCGAGGGCCAACCCCGCTAGCGGAATTACAAGTATTCACAAACACCATCACGTACCGTTAGCGGGTAAACGCGTGTTGAAGATAGGTTGAAGAAGATAACGACGTTGCTTGCAGAGATTGCCAGAGAGCACAGTGCAGACTTGGTTAGGGAGAGACTCGGAGACCTCAATCTCCGCAGTGAGAAGAGGAGCAGGCAACTAAACTAGCAGGCTGGCAACATTCCCCTACCGCAAGTTCGTAGAGTACGTTGACTACAAGTTCTACGAGCGCGGGTTGAGCGTAGTAGAGGTCGATGCAAAGAAGACTTCAATCACCTGCCCAGTCTGCGGTCACGCTGATAGAGGGAACAGAGCGAGCAAGGAGGTGTTCAAGTGTAGGAGGTGCGGCTTCACATCTAACGCTCAGTATGTTGCATGCTTAAACCTCTTCTCCCGCTCCAATGACGGCTCTGTGGCCATCAGGGGCGGGGGCTTAGTCTTAGCCCCCCGTAAGGCGGGCCCAGTGGTGCCCGCCAATGTAGCCCCCGATGAGCCGCTGACAGAGATGAAGTGGCTGAGGGAGAAGCCCGCGCAGGCTCTCAAAATACCCCTAGTTACCAAAAGATAATGCACGGGCAACCACCCCTCAGTCCTTGGGCGCCAGCGGCTAGGGCACTAACCCTCATCACTACTGTGAAGAGCACCACCCTTGGCTACAACTGCATTGGGGCTTCTCTTCGCTGAACACGCGCTCCTCTAAACATAACCACTCTATAGTGTGAAAGAGGGTTGGGTGCTAATGCATTTAAAGCTAGTGCTAATTACTTAGAGCAACTAAGCTCTTAGCAGGGGTTGACGTGGTGGTTCATAAAGCCATATAAACTGTAGCTCGCATAAGATGGTATAGATGACTTGCAGCCATGTGGTGCTGAAGATGGGCAGTAGGCTTGCTTTTGGTGTTGAGGGGCTTGACAAGCTGTTCAGCGATGTCATGAGGCCTCCTGCAACCATTGTTGTCGCTGGCAACCCTGGCACTGGTAAGACTACTCTTGCCTCAACCATATGCTACTACAACGCTCTCAATGGGCATAAGTGCCTATACGTATCACTTCAAGAAGATAGGGAGAAGCTGTTCAGCAACATGAAGAACCTGGGCATAGACTTTGAGTCTCTTGAAAGAAAGGGTCTTGTTAAATTCGTCAAGTTCCCCCTATACTCAGATGTGAGTGAGATTGCTAATGAGATTAACAACTCTATTTCCGCAGAGAACTTCAGCATCATCGTTATAGACTCCATAAACCCCCTACTCCAGGCTGTGGAAAGCGACTACGCGAAGAGGGCTTGGCTCCAGAACTACTTCTACAACTTAGCGAAGCTTGTAAGCGGAGTTGTTGTGCTTGTAGCTGAGCTCCCCTTTGGGAGGAAACGCGTTGAGCTAGGGGCAATAGAGTTCGTAGTTGACGCTATGATTATCCTCAGGCACAGCATTGAGAGAGGGCTAGTTTCAAGAAGTGTTGAGGTTAGAAAGGCTAGGGAGGCGCCACTGCACATAGCGGAAATGCCTTTCTCCATACAGCAGGGAAAGGGGATAACGGTGTACATACCACCAGTGCTAGAGGAGATAGCTAGAGAGGGGAGAGAGATAGAGATCCCCTGTAAAGAGATGAAGAGCAGAATGGGTGCGCTGAGCCACCTCCACAGAAGCATGGTGATCTACGTAGCGTACCCACCAGACGCAAGGCCATTGAACTACATACCCTTATTCTTTGGGGTAGCAGTTTTAAACAAAATGAAGGTGCATGTAATATCCTACCTCTACCCACCAGAGTTAATAAGACTATTGATACACAGAAGCTTTGATGAACTCATAGATAAGGAGAGATTTGAAAGACTTGCAAGCAATTTAATTAGGATACACAGCCTAAACCCCTTCACATATAGCTTAAGCGAGTTACTTCACAAAGAACTCACTATAATTTCAGAAGACGATGATATTGTGGCTTTCCACGGCATAGACGTGCTCTGGGCGGTAATGCGTAGTAGAGGAGAGTACTTGCAGAACCTCTACAACCAGTTAAACTACTTAAAGGATAGGCAAAAGCTTGTAATAAGAATGGGGAGCATTATCAGCGAGGAGATGTATAGAGTGAATGCAGCCATATCGGATCTCGTTATGAGGTTTGAGCTAGAGCACAAGGATGGTGGCGCAGAGTACAAGGTGTACATATGGAGGAGGGGCTTGGAAAAGCCATTTGTATTGAGAGAAAGCGAGCTAGCAAGATGCATTGCTGAGATAGCTGAAAAGGTAGTGCAAGCAGATGTTCAGTAGTTAATAGTGGTGGCTACATAGCTGTAAGCACACTGATAATGAGTAGAGCTGTTTGCGACGAGATGCTTTCAAAAGCTCATATTCTGGGTTAACACTTACTATCTACTGCTGTGGTGCACATGGCTAAGAATAGGGGCAAGAGAAGGAGTAGAAAAAGAAGCAGGCCCTTCATAGCCATTTTCCTAGCTGTAGTGGCAATAATACTTGCCCTAGCTATATACGTGCACTACACTTCTCAGAGCAGAGTTACAGCAAGTGCTATCTTTACAAAGCTTTACGAAGCTGAGCTACAAAGCGGTGTACCACTAGATATTGCTGGGGCTGTCCCCCACGCACTTGTAGTGGAGGTCACAGACGCTAAGGCAGATAACAGCGGTGTGAGCACTCTGACAGCCCCCCTATACCTTGGAACCTCTACCTACAAAAACGTGAGTATTAGTGCTAGTGAGTGGAGCGAAGTCTGGCGATTACTACAGGTGAGGCTTGGCTTAGCTGGTAGCGCAACGCTGAAAGCCATTGTCGTTGGCGAGGCTCGGGACAAGGACTTCTGGAGCAATATGCTCTCAAATAACACTGTTGTTGTGGTCTTCGGGCTCACCACATGCCCCCACTGCCATGCTATGCACCAGTTCTTCAAAGAGGGCTTCAGCGGCAGAGCATATTTTCTCTGGGTGGACAAAGACTAGGGGTCCTAACTGCGGGGCCTCATCACTTATCAGAATCGGAGATCCCAGTCACCAAAAAGCTCCTCTGCACAAAGGGCTTTAAATTTCAATGAGCTCTAGAGCGCCTTGACTAGCTTCGGCACTTGTGTTTTCCTAGGCCCAAGCTCTCTTGTGGATAGAGACGCTACCTTAACGGCGAATTCAACTGCTTCCTCAAGCCCAGCTCCCGCAAGCAGCTTGTATATAAGTGTTGCTGAGAATACGTCCCCAGCCCCAACTGGGTCCACAGCCTCCACCTGAGGCGCTCGTAGCCTCTTTGGCTGTGCATCTGGTGCTTTGTAGAGCTCTGCACCCCACGGCCCCAGGGTTACCACAAGGCTCTTTACACCATGCATAAACAGGTCTTGGGGTACTCTAAGCCCCCTCTCCCTCAGGGCCTCAGCCTTATCCTCATTTAGTATCAGCAGGGGGCTGTAGCTTAACACCGCTAGGAAATCCTCAAAAGCCTCTCTAAACCTGAATACCTGTGTAGAGGGTCTGTACACAACAAGCTTACTTCTCTCAACAGCTTCTAGTAGCTCTTTAAACACCCTCCCAATTCCTTCGCCAAGGTAGAGAGCCCTTGCTCTAGAGCAAGCCTCTACAACTCCTGGT